>Ga0164295_10000882_pt1 | contig 24940 bp, 23 predicted proteins | sample GEODES006metaG_FD_111798 | JGI IMG/M metagenome (GOLD analysis project Ga0164295, IMG submission 111798) | Oligotrophic lake water microbial communities from Sparkling Lake, Wisconsin, USA - GEODES006 metaG | ecosystem: Environmental > Aquatic > Freshwater > Lake | place: USA: Sparkling Lake... | reverse complement strand
CGCATCGTCGTCGGTGGCGCCAGCATGAGTTTGGCGCCTGGCGACCGCGTCGGCCTACTCGGCCGTAACGGCGCTGGCAAGAGCACGCTGACCCGCGTGCTTGCCGGGGCACAGGAATTGCTCGCTGGCCGCAGGCGCACCGCGCAAGACACCGTTATTGGTTACTTCGCGCAGCACACGCTCGAAATGCTGGACGGTAGCCAAAGCCCGCTGTGGCATATCAAGCGCCGCGGCGGTCCCGCGCTGGCACAAGACACCGACGAAGCCCAACGCACTTTCCTTGGCACCTTCGGGTTTCAGGGCGACCGCGTGTTCGAGGCCGTAGAGCCGTTCTCCGGTGGTGAAAAGGCACGGCTCGCGCTGGCCTTGCTGGTGTCGCACCGTCCCAACCTGCTGCTGCTCGACGAACCGACCAACCACCTCGACCTAGAAATGCGCCACGCACTGGCCATGGCGCTGCAGGATTTCGAGGGTGCCATGGTGGTGGTGTCACACGACCGACACTTGCTGCGACTGGTAACGGACACCCTGTGGTTGGTAGACAGCGGCCGCGCTGTGCCCTTTGATGGCGACCTCGACGACTACGCCCACTGGCTGTCGAGTCGCGAGCAAACTCGCCCCGATAAGGGTAGCGATGCGGATGAGGGTGGGAGCGAGCCCGCTGGCGACTCTGTCAGTGGCAGCGAAACCGCCGAACAGCGCCAGGCCCGGAAACGGGCCGAGGCAGAACGTCGGCAGGCACTGGCACCGCTACGCCAGGCAGTCACCAAAGCTGAACAAGGGTTGGACAAGGCGGCCGCGGTGGTGGCGAAGCTGGAAACCAGCCTGACTGACGAAACCCTCTACCTGCCAGCCCGCAAGGCAGACCTCACCCGGTTGCTGGCCGAACAGGCCGCCGCGAAACAGCAATTGGCGCGTCTGGAAGAGGCTTGGCTGGAAGCCTCGGAACAGCTGGAAAAAGCCCAAAACGCCCCATAAAAAAAGGCGGACCCGGGGAAGGGCCCGCCTCTAAGCGGGGTCACTCGTCAAACAGACTGAAAAACTCAACAAGGGAGAGTTTAGACACGATCTCTATTCTTGTCAAGTATCTGTACAACTTGCTACTGGACAGAACATAGACAACAATAGCTATCATTGTTCTTCAGGCCGTATAAACCATGTATTCCATCAAGGCCGTCTCCCAAGCCACTGGCCTTTCTATCGAGACACTGCGGGCGTGGGAGCGGCGCTACGGCATTGTCGAGCCTCAGCGTGATGCCAACAGTCGTCGTTCTTACCGGCCCGAAGACGTCATCCGCTTGCGCAAACTGCGGGAGGCCACAGAACGTGGCCACCCGATTAGCAAACTGTCCCGCCTTTCGGACGAAGAACTGAACCGCCTGCTGCAAGAACCCGGCCTGAAGGGTGCCAAGGCCAACGCTTCGCAAGGGTTCGCTGACCAAATCCTGAACGCCGCCACCCACTACAAGCCGGATGAGTGCGACCAAAGCCTGTCGATGGCGCTCGCTTTGCTCCCCATCAGCGAAGTCGTGAATGAAGTGCTGTCGCCGCTGATGCGCGAGGTCGGCGACCGTTGGCACTCGGGACGCTTTACCATCGCGCAGGAACGGCTGATCACTGCTGCCATACGCAAGCAGGTGGCCAGCGTGCTGGACACCTACAACCGAATTTCCACCGGACCGCTCATGGTGCTGACGACCGTCAGCGATGAGCGCCACGAATTGGGCATTCTGATGTGCGCGCTCATTGCAGCCAGCCGCGGACTACGCTGCCTGTACCTTGGGCCCGACCTGCCGGCGGCCGACATCGCGCTGCTGGGCGAAAAAACCAACGCTGCCGTGGTCACCCTCAGCTTTGTGATGAGCGAGGACAACACCCACACCACCGGCCAACTGGCGGAAGTGGCGCGCATGCTGCCGACCAGCACCGAATTGTGGATTGGTGGCGCCGGTGTGCGCCAATTTGCGGCAAGCCAAGTACCAGCGCGTTGCCGTGCCATGACGGATCTGGTGGAGTTCGAACGCCAGGTAGAAGCGCTAGTGGCGCGACGCGCCTGAACTTGACCTGAGCTTGACCTGAGACTGGCCTGAGCTTGACCTGAGGTTGGCCTGAGACTGGCCTGAACTTGACCTGAGACTGGCCGGAGGTTGGCCTGAGACTGGCCTGAATTTGGTTTGAGATTGACCTGCGACCGGCCTAGTGGTCTGCCAAAGCCAGCTGTTCAGCCTTCATGGCCACCTGCGTGGTGGCCGCTTGTACCGCCTCGATGAACGCCGCGGCGATAGCAGTACGGGTGTCTGCGGTCGCAGGTATCGTCGCGTTGCCCTCCACGGTGCCGAGCACGGCACCATCCTTGGCGCGGCCGAGCACGCCCGTCAGCACCACCATTACCCGCGGCGCGTCACCGAGGCGGGTATAACGGGCACCGAATTCCGCTACCTCCAATTCCAGCGTCCACTTGCCCATGAACGGGGAGGTATCGTGCAGCACCGCAGCGAACGCGCCGCGGGTACGCAAGGTATCGGCCATCACCGTGCCCACACCCTCATCGACAGGGCTGGTCCACAACGCACCCGCCAAGCGGTCGCTGCGACCATCCGGCAGGTGCACGGGGAGTTCGTGGTTGTCCCAGCCCCCGCGGACGCGCGGCAAACGCACCGTCAACGTTCCTGCCAAGACAGGTACCGTCGGCGCTGCCACTGGTTTCCCCGCAGCAACCAACACGAAGGTATCCGGCGCTGGCTGGCGCGAATCGAACCCCCCGAAACACCCCACCAACATCGGCAAGGCCAACAAACCCATGCCTAGCTTTTTCATCGCGGCACCTCTAGGCCGGCCGGAGCCGGCGCATACAACACGCGCGAGGGGTCATCGTTCAAGGACTTCGACAAACGCCTGAACTCACGCGCCGCCTCGCGACTTTCGCGCAGCAAGGCTTCCAGTTCCGCCAAGCCTTGGCCCGTGAAGCGCGACAAATCGCCTGCATGGTCGGCAAGGAATTTGTCGAGCCGCGCCGTGGTGCGGGCCAGGTTCGCGGCAGTCACCTGCACCTGCGCGGAGGCGTCCTCGAGACGCGGACCCGCCGCCGCCACCAGTTTGGCAACGCCCTCGGCAGCGGTGTGCAACTCGGTGGCCGTAACGCGTAAATCACGCATGAGTACACCAGCCTCTTCCGCCGTCGCAGGCAGCGTACGAGTCGCCTGCTCCACGTGCTGCAAGGTGCGGTTCACCGCACGCAGATTGTCATCGGCCAGTAAGCGGTTCAGTCGTGTGGTCACGGCGGTAGCCTGTGCCACCAGGCCCGGCAAGCCACTCACGAACGCATCGAAGTCACTCTGCACGCTACGGATAACCGGATGTTGCTGCGCGGCCACTTCCGGCGCCATGGCCGCCCGGCCATCGTCTTCAGCCAAGTCAATGAACAGCACACCCGTAATGCCCTGAAAGCTGAGACGCGCGATCGTCTTGGCATTCACAGGCGCGGTGGAATCTACATCCACCAGCACCAGCACGCGCTGGCCGTTGCGCGGGTCGAGACGAATTTTCGCCACGCGCCCGACATTCACGCCAAGGTAGCGTACGGTACTGCCTTCACTGAGACCGCTGACGCTGCCATTGAAGTAGACCTCGTAGCGAGCGAACTGGCGTCGATCGCCGGTATCGGAATACCAGAGCACGAAGGCCACAGCCAGCGCCGCCACCAGCAACACGAACAAACCTACCGCAGCGTAGTTCGCTTCACGGTCCATGGTTATCCTCCAATACCTGCCTGCGCAGAGGTGCGCAGGCCTGCCGGCCACTGCCGGCCGCTACCGGCAAGCGCTGCGCGACCGCGCAGCCCACCGAAATATTCCTGTATCCACGGCTGCGGGTTGGCGAGAATTTCGTCCACCGTACCACTCACCATCTGCCGATCCACCAGTACGCCCAAACGGTTGCAGGTACCGAATAGCGTATCGAGGTCGTGCGTAATCATCACTACCGTCAGCCCGAGTTGCCGCTGCAGCTCCAGCAGCAACTGGTCAAAAGCCGTAGCGGCGATGGGGTCCAGCCCAGCAGTTGGCTCATCCAGAAACAGCAAAGGTGGGTCCAATGCCAACGCACGGGCTAACGCCGCGCGCTTCACCATACCCCCGGAAAGCTGGGCCGGATACTTGTCGCCGGCTGCCAGAGGCAAGCCCACCAGTGCCAACCGCAGGTTGGCCAAACGTCTGCGTGCGGCTGGCGACAACCCCAGATGTTCAATCATCGGCACTTCGATGTTCTGCCGCACCGTCAACGATGAGAACAAAGCACCGTGTTGGAAGGTAACGCCATAACGACGCTTCACCTCACGCGGGGCGGTCGCTGCAGGGTCCCCTTCGACCACCACTGTCCGGCCGTCAATCCAAACCTCGCCGGCACGCGGATGCTGCAAACCCAGTAGTGTCCGCAGCAACACGCTCTTGCCGCTGCCCGAGCCACCCACTATGCCAAACACTTCCCCGGGGTACACATCGAGGTCTACGCCATTATGAACCACTTGTGTTCCGAAGCGGTTGACGATGCCGCGCGCGGAAATGACCGGCGCCATGACGTACAGGCCGCTCAAAAGTCGATCTCCAGGTACAACACCGCGAACAGTGCGTCCGCGAGGATCACAAGGAAGATGCCTTGCACCACCGCTACCGTGGTCAGTCGACCGAGCTCGCGCGAGGAGCCACGTACTTGCAGGCCGCGCAGGGTGCCTACCAAGGCGATAAGTAACGCGAACACCGGGGCCTTCAGCAAGCCGGCCCAGAACGTGGTGGGTGCAATGCTCTCGTCCATGCGCGTCAGGAACTGGTTGAAGGGAATGTCCACCAGCGACCATGACAACACCGCACCGCCTGCCAACCCCATGAAGTCCGCCACGATGGTGAGTAAGGGCAGCGCAATGACCAGCGCCAGCACCCGCGGCAGTACCAACACCTCGACCGGCTCAAGGCCCATCGCCTCCAGTGCGTCTACCTCCTCATTGAGGCGCATGGCACCCAACTCTGCGGCAAAAGCGCTGCCGGAGCGGCCAGCGACGACGATGGCCGTGAGCAGGACCCCCAGTTCCCGCAACACGGACAGCGTGATGAGGTCGACCACGAAGATTTCGCCACCGAAGTTGCGCAGCTGCTGTGCGCCGATGTAGGCGACGATGACTGCAATGAGGAAAGCGATGAGGGCAACGATGGGGATGGCCTGCACCCCAGTCTCGTAAACATGCCGAGCCACGGAGGTGACATGCAGACGCCGCGGCTGCACCACGCCACGGCCAAAGGCGACGACAATGCGGCCCAGCAACACCACGGCCTGTTGCAGGCCGCGCCAACTATCGAGCGTACGGCGGCCTAGCGCCTCGGCGGGCAAAGCATAACGGTGGTGACATGGTGTCGCGGGCGTATCCACCGCGGGCAAGGTATGCAAACCAGCGATGCCTGCCTCGAGCGGTATCAGCGGTTGGTAGCGGTCGACAATACCGAGCGCCGGCGGACGTTCTCCTCGCCAAACGATAGCGAGGCCCGCGTCACGACAGCGCTGCTCGAAACCCTGCAGCAGCGAAGCCGCCACCAAATCCAGCGGGCCTTCCGCCAGCGACTCGAGCGTAACCGTACCGGCAGACGGCAGCACGACGGTCCGCAGGGCGGCCTCGGCATTGGCGGCGGCAGGTGCCTGCCAAGCGCCTTCCAGCTGCAACAACAAACCACCGGGTGAACTCTCGGCGCGAAGCACGCGTCTCTCCCATGGGGACTCGTACCGATGCTATCAGGTACGCAGCGCCACCACCGTGGCCATCACCACACCTGCCGGCCGGGGCCAAGGTACTTCATCACCCGGCATGGCACCCAGCAAGGCTTTCGCCAACGGTGATACCCAACTCAGTTCGCCGCGCTCGGCATCCGCCTCGTCTTCGCCCACCAGACGAAAATGCCAAGTGCGGCCGTCTTCACATTCCAGTTCTACGTCCACCCCGAAAGTGACACGTTGCGGCTTGGCCACCGGCGCCGGCACAACGATAGCGGAACCTAGCCGAGCCTCCGCCCAACGCACTTCGCGCCGCCAATGCGCGGCGGATAGACCATCCGGCGGCACACGGCCCGCCGCTTGGTCGGCCAAGGCCGCGGATAAGCCCGCCTGCACGCGCTGCAGGCGTGCGGCCATCGCTTCGCGCCCGGCCGGCGTGGTGTAGTTTGGATGAGGGCTCTGGGGCAGGTCGGGCAATGCGTCGTCGCCATCACCCTCTTTGACGAAGGCGCGGCTCACAAACCGAAGCGCACCGAGATACTGCCGCTGCCAGTGTCGATGGTGCCGCTGTGGGTGCCGGCACCCCCCACCACCACGCGATGGTCCTCATCCCCTTCGAGGCGCGCCGCGCCACTGGCCGCAATGTCGCCACTGCCGGTATCTGCGGACAGTCGCAGCGACGGCACGCCCGTGGAAACCACGCTGACACTGCCGCTACCTGTGTCGATGTTCAAGGTCTCAAGGCCCGACAACTCGCCTTCCAGTTGAACTTCACCAGTGCCGGTTTCCGCCTGCAAACTGTGCACATCCTTAAGCCCCGTCGCGCGGATGGCACCACTGCCAGTTTCCGCATCGATGTCGCCGCTGAAGTCCTGCACGACCACATCGCCGCTGCCTGTCTCGGCCGTAAGCGAACCGCTCCCGCCCAGCACGCGCACCTCACCACTGCCGGTGTCTGCTACCTGCCGGCCGGTGTTGTGGTCGAGCACCACTTCGCCACTGCCAGTCTCGGCCTTCACTTCGCCTTCGTGCCCCTGCACGCGAATGCGGCCGGAACCGGTTTCCACCGCGAGTCCGCCACGCGACCCTGCCACGACAATCTCGCCACTCATGGTCTCGAGACGTAAGCCGGCACGCACAGCGTTCGCCTGCAACTGTCCGAACTGCTGCGTGACCACGAGGCGGGTACCGCGCGGCACCAACACGGTCACGTCTGCATAAACATCTTGCGGACCGCGCTGGATGGCATAGCGCCGGCCGTCATAATCCACTTTGCCCTTGAACCACCAGCCACCAATCCGTGGCGCTAGCGGCGAATGGACGGTAGCCACTGCGGCAGGCCAACGCACTACCACCAGGCGGCCGCCATCGCGAATTTCCGGGGCAATGCCGACTTGGCTACCCACTACCCGCACCACATAGTCGCGGCCGGGAGCCTCGCCTATCTGCACACTACCGATGAAGTTGCGCAATTCCACCTGGGACTGCCCAGATACCACCAGCTCTTGCGGTGTAGTGGCGGCTGTTGCTGCGAACGGCAGCATCGCCGTACCCAACAACGCCACGCTCAAAACGGACACCAATACTGGGCCCAACACTGGGGCCAAGCTCTTGGGAAAACGCATTAGACGACGCATGATGAAGTTCCTTCAGGTGTTCTCGTCGCGATAGCGGCGTGCCCAGACGGCACCACCGATGAAGAGCAGCCCCACCAACACACCGACCCACAAGTCGGCGGAAGCGAGTGCCGCCAGCAGGCGCTCGGCGCTGACACTGGGCACGTAGCCGTGGGCATTCACGGCTGCAGGCCCGCCCGTTGCGTGCTCCAAGCCCACGATGGCACCAACGGCGTGCTGAAACAGTTGCCCGACGAACCAGCCACTATTGAACAGCAAGGACTCCGCCAGCCCCACGCCGCCCACCAGCAAGGCCGCGAACACCAACGGGGCGCGCGCCGTGGCTGCCGACACGAGCAGTGCGTAGCCGACGATAGGGAGCGTCCACAACGCGAAGCCAACCGCCACCCACAGCAGCGTCAGGACGTCCGCCAGCCACAGTTGCGGGGAGCTCAGCGCGTCGACAAAGGCATGCGCCGCAGCCGCTGCGTTGGGACCAAAAGCGGTGCCCAACTGCGTGGCAATCTCACCCACCCGCAGGGCAGCCAGCACAGCGAACACTGCCTGCGTAGCCACAGTGAACAACAAGGCCACCAGCGGCAATACCACGCTCGCGACAAATACCTTCGACAGCACCGTTTCCAGGTCGCTGGCCGGCAGGCTCTTCCAGAACAGCACGCTCCGATCTTTGCGGTCATCGAACAGACAATTCAGGGCGTAGAAAAACTGCGTGAACAGTAAAGTGACGTAGAACGGCACCGCCATACCGAGTAGTGCGGTCCCCGCCCACTGGGCGGCCGCTGACGAATTCACCATCAGACCCGGGCCGTTCGGTTCCGGGTTGCCGTCGAGGCCGACGTGGCCTACGGCCGCGCTGAACAGAATGATGGCCGCGCAGATGGCAGGCGCAATCCAGATACCGCGGTGCTCCCACAATTCGCGCCGTACCAGCCACTTGAACACTTGCAGGCGCGGCGCTTTCACGGCACCCGCTACCGCCTTGCCACTTTCCAGTACCGCGTTCATTGCTGGCCTCTCTGCATGGTTGCCACGAACAAGTCGGCCACGCCGGGCGTACGCAATTCCCCGAATGGCGCCAGCGCCGCCGAGTCCTTGCCGTCGAAGATGAAAGCGAAGCGGCCAAAGGCTTGTTGTTCGTGGAGGGGGCCGAAGGCGCGTGCGGCCGCAGCATGGTCAGCCGTCGTGATCAACTGTACGAAGCGCTCGCCGATCCGGTCCATCGGCGTATCGAGCACCAACTTGCCGCGGTTGATGAACAGTAGGTCCGTAAGCAAGTGCTCCACTTCTTCCACCTGATGCGTGGTGATGAGCAGCGTGCGCGTTTCGTCGAAGTAGTCGTTGATGAGCGCGTCGTAGAAAGACTTCCGCGCGAGGATATCGAGCCCCAGTGTTGGCTCATCCAGCACCAGCAACTTAGCGTCAATGGCCATCGCAATGGCCAGGTGCAGCTGCGTCACCATGCCCTTCGACAGCGTCTTCACTTGCGCCTTCGGCGGAATGTTCGTGCGCGCCAAAAACTCGCGGCAGCGTTCAGCGCGGAAGCGCGGGTGCACGCCTTCCACGAAGGCCACCACCTGGTGCACGCGAATCCAGCGTGGCAAGACCGCGACGTCGGCGATAAAACACACGTCCTGCATCAGCGCATCGCGCTGGCGGTAGGGGTCTAGGCCCGCCACTCGCAGGTAACCGTCGTAGTGGGTCAGTCCCAGCAGCGCCTTCAGCGCCGTGGTCTTGCCCGCCCCGTTCGGCCCAATGAGCCCGACAATACGTCCGGCTTCGACCGTGAACGAAACGTCGTCTAGCGCCCGCGCGGACCCGTAGGACTTCGACAAGCCCTTCGCTTCAATGAGTGTGCCCATGGGCAACGCCTCCGTGGATGGTTGGTTCGAATCAGCTTTCCGTGTCACTCGCGCCGGCAATTGGCGCCGGAGGAGCGGAGATGTCCGGGGGTGCCGGAGGGACCGGCACTGGAGAGGGCGGCAGCGCGGCCAACAATTCTTCCGACCGGAAACCCAGCCGTTGGATGGTGGCGGCCACGCGAGGCCATTCACTGTCGAGGAACTTCTGGCGCTCACCCTTCAACAGGGCAGCACGCGCTCCCGCCGCCACGTACATGCCGCGGCCGCGCTTTTTCTCTACCAGCGACTCGTCGACGAGTTCCTGGTAGCCCTTCAGCACGGTAAGCGGATTCAGGCGGAAATCGGCCGCAACGTTACGCACGGAGGGGAGCGCATCCCCTTCCTGTAGCGTGCCATCGAGAATCATCGCCACCACGCGGTCGCGCAGTTGGCGGTAGATCGGCTGGCTGTCGTTCCATTGCGCGTCCATGGGGCTTTTTCAGTCGTTCCCTGAACCAGTGTTGGAGCTGACTACCGCACCCCTCTGGCAGTGCGCCATCAGCGACTTGAGAGGGCGATCCCGTTAACCCACTTTCTTATAGTGTTGTAGTTAACTATATCACTAACCATATTGCAACCCCCCATGACGACATCGCGGTCGGCCGCCCTGCCGCTGGTGGGTGCTAACATTCAGCCCTTCCCAAGCAGTCGTGTCTTACGGAGTTCCCCGTCCATGAAGAAGCCCGTCAACGTGGCAATCACCGGCGCTGCCGGCCAGATCGGTTATGCCCTCGCCTTCCGCGTCGCCTCCGGCGCCATGCTGGGCCCGGACCAGCCCATCAACCTCCACCTACTCGAGATCACCCCCGCCCTCCCGGGCCTGCAGGGCGTGGTCATGGAACTGAACGACTGCGCCTTCCCGACGCTGAACAAGGTTATCGCCACCGACGACGCGCGCGTGGCGTTCAAGGACTGCGACGTGGCCATGCTCGTCGGTGCCCGCCCGCGCGGCCCCGGCATGGAGCGCAAGGACCTGCTGCTGGCCAACGCGCAGATCTTCTCGGCGCAGGGCAAGGCGCTAGATGAAGTCGCCTCGCGCGACGTGCGCGTGCTGGTCGTCGGCAACCCGGCCAACACCAACGCCCTCATTGCCCAGCAGAATGCGAAGTCGCTGAACCCGGCGAACTTCACTGCTATGACCCGCCTCGACCACAACCGTGCGCTGTCGCAGCTGGCCGAAAAGACCGGCAGCCACGTGAACGACATCCGCCAGATGACTATCTGGGGCAACCACAGCGCCACGCAGTACCCGGACCTGACGAAGGCCACCGTCGGCGGTGAGGCTACCGCGTCGCTCGTCGACGAAAACTGGACCCGCGAGACGTTCATCCCCACCGTACAGCAGCGCGGCGCGGCCATCATCAAGGCGCGCGGTGCCTCGTCGGCCGCTTCGGCTGCCTCGGCCGCCATGGACCACATTCGCACTTGGGTGCAGGGCACCGCGGCAGGCGATTGGGTGTCCATGGGCATTCCTGCGGATGGCAGCTACGGCATCGCGCCGGGCGTCATCTACTCGTACCCCGTCACCTGCAAGGACGGCCAGTACAGCATCGTGCAGGGTCTAGAGATTGACGCGTTCAGCCGCGCCAAGATGGACGCCACGCACCAGGAACTGCTGGAAGAGCGCGACGGCGTACAGGACCTGCTGTAAAGCTAGCCGGCCGCGCGCAAGTTCAGCGCGCGGTCGTTTGGTCCGTTCAGCACGCAGCGCACGCCAGCGCCACTGGAAAACTCGCCCACGCAGCGGTTGCAGTTAATGCACCGCGAACCGGCAGTGGCACCCGCTTGCCACTGCCGCACGAGGTCCGGCTCAGCTAACAAGGGCCTGCCCAGCACCACCGCGTCAAAGCCGTCAGCCATCGCCGTGGCCACGTTGTCCGGCGAACGCACACCGCCGAGCAGCGCCAGCTTCATGCCCTTTACCGCCGCACGTACCTGCAGCGCCTCCTGCCGGAAATAGAGTTCCTCGAAGGGCGTATCACCGAACGCCGGCGTTTTCGCGCCGAGCTTGATGAGGAAGCGATTCCAGCGGCTCTTCTCGTACTGCAGCATGGAAGCGGCCATGGATTGCCCGCGGAACAGGAACATGGGCGTGTGCGGCGAGAACCCGCCGGTCATCACTAAAGCATGCACCCCCACCGCTTCCAAGGCGTGAGCCAAGGCGATGCAGTCGGGAACCTCGGTACCGCCCGCCTTGCCGTCGCGCAGGTTCGCCTTCACCAGCACAGCAAGGCGGTCGCCCACGGCTTCCACCACCCGCCGCGCCACGTCCACCGGAAAGCGGATACGGTTGGCCACGTTGCCACCGAACTCATCGTTACGGCGGTTGGCCAAAGGACTGAGAAACTGGCTCAGCAAGTAGCCGTGGCCCATATGAATCTCGATGGCGTCAAAGCCTGCCGCCGCGGCTACCTGCGCCGCAGCAACGAACTCATCGGCTATTTCGCGCATATCCGCCGCGGTCATTTCGCGCGTGAACAAGGCACCCACGGCAGCCCCGTAAAGATTCAGCGTCTTGGACGGACCGCCGGGCTTCTTATGGCGCCGAACCGGCGTGCGAGTCATGGTGCCGCAGTGGCCGAGCTGCAGCGACACCTTGCCGCCCGCTGCATGCACGGCCGCGGCTACGGCCGCGAGACTGGCCTGCGTTTCCACCGTAGCCGCCATTTCCTCATCGAAAGTGCGCCCGTCGCTGGCAACGGCCACATAGCCGAGCGTGGTAAGTGCCGCACCGCCGGCCGCGATACCGGCGTGGTGCGCCGCAAGCGCGGCCGTCGCCTGTTGGTGTGCACCTGCCAGCAGCGTCATGCCTTCGTAGGTCCCCGCCTTGATGAAACGGTTCGGCAACTGCAGGGGGCCAAGGGCCAAAGGAGTGAAAGCGGCGGCGAGCGACATGGTGGCTCCTGACAGCGGGACCGGGCAGCGGGACCGGCAAGAAAATTCGGAAAAACTTTGCGAATTATTTACGCATACGCTCGAAACAATGTCACCTCGCCGCGCTTTACGCAGAAACACGCCGTATTGTCGCACCCAGTAGTTCTTCCTTCGAACGCGCGGCAGAGCACCGACGCGGACCACCACGCTTCGGCTATAGTCCAAGGCAGCGGGGCCATTTTTTTCTGTCTGGACCGGGAGCGACCATGCTGCTGACACTGTTTTGGCTGCTCACCCTGCTGGGCCTCGTGCTCATCCTCACCGACCGCCGCCGCAGCCTGCGCGCTGCCACAGTAGTGCTCGGGTTGTGGTTGGCCTTCTGGGTGGCCCTGCGGCAACCCCACGGCGTGTTGCCCCTGTTGGCCGTTGGCGCCTACGCCGCCTTGCTGGCCTTGAACCTGTCCGTGCTGCGGGTGCGCTTCATCAGTCGCCCGTTCCTGCGTCTTTACAAACGCCTGCTGCCCACCATGAGCAGTACCGAACGCGAGGCATTGGAAGCCGGCACGGTGTGGTGGGATGGGCAGCTGTTCACCGGTAACCCCGATTGGCCGCAGTTGATGAACGCTGCCGCGCCGCAACTGACGGCCGAGGAACAAGCGTTCCTCGATGGCCCCTGCGAAGAACTCTGCCGGCTGCATGACGACTGGCAGTCCACCCACCTGTTGGGCGACCTGTCGCCGGCCGTGTGGGCATTCCTCAAAGGTCGCGGCTTTTTCGCGATGATTATTCCGAAGGAATACGGTGGGCTGGGCTTCAGCGCTTATGCCCACAGCTGCGTGCTGGTGAAGCTATCGAGCCGCAGCAGCATGCTGGGTTCCACCGTCGCCGTGCCGAACTCGCTGGGGCCAGCCGAACTGCTGCTGCACTACGGCACGCAGGCACAGCGCGACCATTATCTGCCGCGCCTCGCGGATGGCCGCGAAGTGCCGTGCTTCGCGCTCACCGGCCCGCGTGCCGGTTCGGATGCGGCTTCACTGCCCGATACCGGTGTCGTGTGCCGGGGCCAATGGGAAGGCCGCGAGATCATCGGTCTGAAGCTGAACTTCTCAAAGCGCTATATCACCCTAGCCCCCATCGCCACCGTCATTGGCTTGGCGTTCCGCCTGTTCGACCCGGACCGCTTGCTGGGGGGCGGGCAAGACCGTGGCATTACCGTTGCACTCGTTCCGCGCAACACGGCCGGCGTCGACATCGGCCGACGCCACTTGCCACTGAATGTCCCGTTCCAGAATGGCCCCATTCATGGGCAAGACGTGTTCGTACCGCTCGACTTCATCATCGGCGGTCCGGCTAACATCGGCCAAGGCTGGCGCATGTTGGTGGAGCAGTTGTCGGTGGGGCGTTGCATCTCCCTGCCCTCCAGCACCACGGGGGGCTCCAAAGCCGCTTCGTTCGCGGCCGGCGCCTACGGGCGCATCCGTCGCCAGTTCAATACTTCCGTGGGCCGCTTCGAAGGCGTAGAGCATGTAGTGGCGCGTATCGTCGGCCATACCTACATCATGGATGCCGCACGCGCTGTCACGGCCGGCGCCATCGATGGCGGCGAAAAGCCTTCTGTCCCTTCGGCCATGCTGAAGTACCACGTCACGGAGATGGGTCGGCAGGTGGCAAACGATGTGATGGATGTGCATGGCGGCAAAGGCATTTGCCTTGGCCCCAACAATTTCCTCGGGCGCGGCTATCAGGTGGTGCCCGTGGCCATCACCGTGGAAGGCGCGAACATTCTTACCCGCAGTCTCATCATCTTCGGACAAGGCGCCATTCGCTGCCATCCGTGGGTATTGAAAGAGATGGAAGCCGCGCGCGATACGGACCGTGCGCGGGGTTTGGCGGCGTTCGATACGGCGCTCTTTGGCCATATTGGCTTCACCCTGTCGAACGCCACCCGCTCACTGGTGATGGCGCTAACACACGCACGCTTCACCAAGGTGCCAGCTACAGACAGCAGTGCGCGTCACTTCCAGCACATCAACCGCTTCAGCGCCTCGTTCGCCTTCGCCAGCGACGTGGCCATGCTGTCGCTGGGCGGTTACCTGAAGAAGAAAGAGAATCTCTCGGCAAGGCTGGGCGATGTGTTGTCGGCGCTTTACTTGGCATCGATGGTGTTGAAGCACCACCAGAACCAAGGACGCCCCGCAGAGGATGAAGTACTGGTGGACTGGGCCTGCCGCACGCTGCTTTACAAGGCGCAGGAGCAGTTGCACCTGTTCTTGCGCAACTTCCCGGTACGCTGGCTCGCAGCCTTCATGCGCATCTTCATCTTCCCGCGCGGGCTGACGTATTTCGCCCCGAGTGACAACCAGGGCCACAAGTTGGTGGACGTGGTGATGAACCCAGGGCCCGCCCGCGACCGGCTCTGTGCCGGCATCTATCGCGCGGTAGAGCCGGGCAATGCGCTCGGCTTGCTGCAGGAAGCACTGGAACTAGCCGTGCAAGCGGAGCCATTGGAGCGCCGACTGCGAGTGGAAGGCATCAAGACTGGCCGCGTAACGGCGCTCGACCTGCCCGGCCAAGTTAACCAAGCAGAAGCGGCCGGTCTGCTCACCGCCGCCGAAGCCACGTGGCTGCGCGACTACGACCGTAAAGTGATGGCACTGGTGCATGTCGATGATTTCGCCCCGCACGAACTCGGCCTGCAGTCCACGCCCACCAGCTTTGCCGCCGCGCATCCGCAACTCGCCTGACTAGCCGCTACGCCACCACCATGTCGTCTAATACGCTTTCATCCAGTCCTCTAAAGGCTTTCCACGAGAGTTGCGCCAACTGTGGCGCGCGCCTCGCGGGCCCTTGCGAATTTGACCTCGGCGGCGGAGCGACCCCAGCGTGGGTAACAACTGCCTGCAACAACATTGCCAAGGACCAAGGCAAGACACTGACCATGCTGCTCGCGGTGGCAACGCTGCTCACCATCGTGGTCAGCGCCATCGGCGCTTGAACCGCCTGTCATGCAACGTGTCCCTTGAGCCGCTTCCCGTGATCCCCCTACCTTGAACCGCGCCATCCTGCATGTCGACATGGACGCGTTCTTCGCCTCCGTCGAGATTCACGACAATCCGGCCTTGACTGGACTGCCGGTGGTGGTGGGTGGTGACGGTGGCCGTGGCGTGGTGGCTGCCGCCAGTTATGCAGTGCGCGCCTTCGGCGTTCACAGTGCCATGCCCATGCGTGAAGCACACCGGCGTTGCCCGCAGCTGGTCGTAGTACGCCCACGCATGGAGCGCTACAAGGAAGTATCGCGGCAGGTGTTCGCGCTGTTTCGCGAACTAACGCCCTTGGTGGAAGGATTATCCATCGACGAAGCCTTTCTCGATGTGACCGCTAGCCGGCAACTACTCGGCGATGAACTCACCATCGCCCGCGCCTTGAAGCAACGCATCCAGGCTACAACCGGCCTGACCGCCTCCATTGGTATAGCCCCGAACAAGTTGGTGGCGAAGATTGCCAGCGACCTCGATAAACCGAATGGGCTGACCCACGTCTCCCCGGAACGCGTTCAGGCGGTGTTGGACCCCTTGTCCGTCAGCAAGCTGTGGGGTTTGGGTCCAAAGACCTTGCCACGAGTGCAGGCAGCTGGAATACACACTTTCCAAGACCTGCGCACCGCGAGTGAAGCGCAACTCTGGGCGGCGTTTGGCCGCCACGGCGCGGCCATGCGCGCGCGTGCCAGCGGCGAAGACGAGCGGGCCGTGGAGCCGGACTGGCAGGAACTGCAGGTGAGCGCTGAAGAAACCTTCGACCGCGACCTGACCGACCCCGTAGCGCTGCTGGCGGCACTGACCGCGCTGGCGGACCGCGCCTGCGCTCGGGTGCGCGCCAAGGGCTGGGAAGCCGGCACAGTCACCGTGAAGCTGCGCCGCAGCGACTTCCGAACCTTTACCCGCCAGCGCTCGTTCTCACCGCCCACCGCGGACACGCAAGCAGTCCTGCACTTGGCGGCAAGCCTCTTCACCACTTGGCACCGCGACCAAGGCCTGCCCGCAGTGCGCTTGTTGGGTGTGGGACTGGGCGGCTTGGTGCCTGCCAGCCAAATGGACTTGCTGGCGCAACCCGCCGGTCGGGAACGCGGTGAGCAACCGCACCACCACGGTCACGATCGTGGCAGCACGGACAGTGTGGTGGATGCCATCCGTGCGAAATTCGGCCCCGGCGCCGTGCGCCGGGCCAACGTGATGGAACGCCCCGAGGAACGCGCCGACGGCTTCACCGAGGTACGGCGCAAGGAGTGAGAGCACGGCGCCGTATCGACACACGCCAACACCGCGGCAGCGTTGCGCTGCACGGGCTATCATTCCGCCATGTACACCTCGTTTTTCGGGCTGGCCGAGCCACCGTTCGCCATCACGCCAGACCCGCGGTACCTCTTCCTGAGCGACCGCCACGCGGAGGCCTTGGCGCACCTGCTGTATGGCGTCACCCATTCGGGTGGGTTCGTGCAGCTCACGGGTGAAGTGGGTACCGGCAAGACCACCGTGGTGCGCAGCTTGCTGGCGCAAGTGCCGGACAACGCCGACGTCGCACTCATCCTGAACCCGCGAGTCTCGCCGCTGGAACTGGTGCAAGGCATCTGCGACGAACTGCGTCTGCCGATAGTGGAACCAGCCCGCAGCAGCATCAAGCAACTGGTCGACGCACTGAACGATTACCTGCTGTCGCGCCATGCGCTCGGCCGGCGGGTCGTGGTCATCATCGACGAGGCACAGCAGCTGTCCCCGGAAGTGCTGGAGCAAGTGCGCTTGCTCACCAACCTCGAAACAGCCACCACCAAGCTGCTGCAGGTCATCCTCATCGGCCAACCGGAGCTGCGCGAACTGCTCGCCCGCACAGACCTGCGCCAACTCGCGCAGCGGGTGACTGGCCGCTACCACTTGGAGCCGCTGACGCGCGACGAAACGCTGGCCTATGTGCGGCATCGCCTGAAGGTCGCCGGGGCCATCTCCCCGCTGTTCTCCCCCGCGGCCCTCTACGAAGTGCACCGCCTCGCGCGCGGCACGCCGCGTCTCATCAACGTGCTCTGCGACCGCGCCCTGCTGGCGGCCTACACGCAGGAGGAAAACCGCGTGACGCCCGCACTGGTGCGCGTGGCCGCCAGTGAAGTCCATGGCCGGCGGGTGCTGCCCGCGTGGGCCGTCTGGGCCGGTACAGCAGCCGGCGTAGTGGGCGTTGCCATTCTCGGTACCGCGCTCTGGTTGGCTTGGCGTGCCCCCACTGCCAATACGGGACAAGCCGTTGCTCCGGCGGCTTCAGCCTTCGCTCGCAGCGCCGGCAGCCCGCGCACTGTCGGCGACACCCTGACCAACAACGCCGCCAGCGGTATGACCAGCGGCGTAGCCAGTGGAGCGACCAGCGGCGCGACCAGTGGCGGCGCCGATACCGAACCGGGAACCGCAGTGCAAGGCGTCGCCGCCGCGCTCGCCGCCCATACGGCCGAAACCGGCACGGAAAACGCCATCGCACACCTGTTCGAACGTTGGGGGCTGCGCTACGACTCACTCCAAGGGGCTCCTTGTCCGCAGGCCAGTGCTGCCGGTTTGGAGTGCGCCACACTAAAGGGCAGTTGGAGCCAGTTGCTGCAGTTGCGTCGCCCGGCCGTCCTGGCCTTAGTAGACCCAGCCGGCAACGCGCACCAGGTATTGCTAGTGCAAGTGAACGGCGAACAAGCGCGCTTGGCACTGGGCACTGGCAACGCCGGTACTGCAGTCCTCACCGGCGACCTGCTGCAACACTGGCAGGGCCAGGCCTTGCTGCTGTGGCGCCCCGCTTTCCAGCCAGTGCGGTCGCTCAGTTACGGCATGCGCGGACCAGAAGTGCGTAGCCTCGCCGAACTGCTCCAACAAGCTCGTGGCGGCTACTCGCGTGACCCACTTGGCGATCAATACAACGCCGCACTACTGCGTGAAGTAAAGGCGTTCCAGCGGCGCCATCGACTGGTCGTCGACGGCATTGCCGGCGTGCGCACGCAGATGGTGCTGGATGCGGTCGCCGATACCCGCGACGTCCCCTTGCTCACCCCTCAGGAAGTCCGCTGATGTCCATCATCCTCGACGCCCTGCGCAAGAGCGAGAGTGAGCGACTGCGGGAGGCCGAAACCCACCGCAGCGAACTGCCGCGCGCCAGAGGACGCACGCGCATGCCGTGGTGGGTGTGGGCGGTAGCCCTGCTGCTGCTCGCCAACGTTGCCGTACTGCTTTGGCTGGTGCTGCGCCCGGCACCAGTAACCACCGATGCATTCACCAGCCGCGCGGCCGGACGCGAAGTGCGCGACCTCGAACGCTTGGCCGCTGCCGGTACGGAAACCACCGGCACTGCCGCTGCGGCAGGTGCACGGCGCACCACGCCAGATATACCGCCAGCGCAATTCCCCGTGCGCAACGCGGAGCCCGCGGCCGCGCCCACGCTTGCCGCAACGGATGCCATTCGTGTAGCTGCCGCGCCGACCCTCGCGCAGCGCGCTGCCGAGGCAGTGGCGGCCGAAGGTCCGGGGCGAATCGCCGGCAATAACGGCGGCAGTGGCCTGCGCGGCGAAGCGCCCAGCAATCTGCCCACCACCTTGCCGGAAGGGGTTCCCGCGCTGGACGTGTCGCTGCACTACTACGACAGTGCCAGCAGCCGCAGCTTCATTTCCATCAACGGGCATACTGCACGTGATGGCACCGTGCTTCCCGAAGGGCCGCAGGTGGAACGGGTGACGGAAGAAGGGGCCATCCTGAATTACCGGGGGCAGCGCTTTCTGCTGCCACGCAACTAAAACGGCGTGCCGAACGCGGCACAGCCCGACTTGATTAGGGGGTTGGACTTGAGCATTGCGACCACCACTGCGCCCTTGCCTGCGGTACTCCCAGTCTTGGAGTCGCTCGATGGCGTGCGCCTCGCTGCAGCCCTGCGTACCGGCATCCGCCGGTTGCGCCAGCAACAAGAGCACATCAACAAGATCAATGTGTTCCCGGTGCCCGATGGCGACACGGGAACCAACATGGCGCTGACGCTGCATGCGGTGTTCCAGCAAATTGGTCGTGTGGAAATTCCGCACGCCGGACAGCTGCTGACCCGTGTAGCAGACGCGGCACTCGACGGCGCTCGCGGTAATTCCGGCGCCATTCTGGCGCAGTTTTTTCTGGGTCTCGGCGACAATGCTGCGGCCGCGCCAGCGCTTGGGGCGAACGAACTCGCTACTGCCATGGAAGGCGGTGCACGCTATGCGCGCGACGCCATGGCGGAACCGCGCGAAGGCACGCTGCTCACGGTGCTGGCTGCCTGTGCACAGGCTATCCGCGAACAAGTGCAAAACGGCGCCCGCGATGTGCGCAGCATCTTGCATAACGCTCTGCGGCAATCCGAAGAAGCCACGCGGCGCACTACCGAACAACTGGAACAATTGAAGCGCGCCAACGTGGTAGACGCCGGTGCACTGGGCTTTGTCGAACTACTCACCGGCATGGTGGGCTACCTCGACACGGGCATCGAACCCGATGAAGGGCTGTCTGATAACACGACAGCAGTGGAGCACGACGAGCGCACCACCGCTGGTGAGACCGGCGATTTGACCCATCGCTGGTGCACCGAATGTCTTGTGCTGGCGCGCGATGCCGACACACCCGTGGACCGCCGCGCTTTGCGCGAAGTCTTGTCCACGCTCGGCAGCAGCCTGGTGGTGGCAGGCCACGAGCGCAAGGTAAAAGTGCATGTGCATGTGAATGAACCAGAAGCGGTGTTCCGTGCGATGGAAGCCTTCGGCACAGTTCAGGGCCAGAAAGCCGACGACATGCAACGCCAGCAGGAAAGCGCGCACCATGCGCGGCGCCAGCAGGTGGCTATCGCCACCGACTCGGCCGGCGACCTGCCCGAATCCTGGATGGAGCGCTATGACATTCACAGCGTTCCGGCGCGCGTGAACATTGGCACCCACAGCTATCTGGACAAGGTAACACTCGACCTCGCCACGTTCTTGCGTCTGCTCGACGAGCCCGGTGCGCCGTTCCCGAAGTCCAGCCAGCCGCCGCCGGGCGATTTCCGGCGGTTATTCGAGTTTCTCGGCTCGCACTACCAGTCCGTCGTTAGTATCAACTTGACGCGTGCCAATAGCGGCACTTTTGGCGCAGCGGAAGCCGCTGCTAGCCGCGTGCAGTCGCGCGGTGGCGTGCGAGTCATCGACAGTCGTAACGCCTCCGTCGGCCAAGGTCTGCTGGTCATGGCAGCTGCTGAGTACGCAGCCACCGGCGCCTCGCTTGAGGACGTGGTGCGCTTCGTGGAGCGTATGCGTGCACATAGCCATACCTATGCTTGCCCCACTACGCTCGAGTTCGCCGTCCGCGGGGGACGCATCCCTGTCTGGGCAGGTCATGTAGCGCGCTGGCTGCGCATGACGCCGCTCATCTGCAGCACCACTGCCGGCCCGGTGGGTATTGGTGGTGTGCTGTTCGGCCGCCGCGGTCTCACGCGCCAGTTCGCGCGCTGGGTCGGGCGGCGCATGGAGCCGAATCTTCGCTATCGCTTACTGGTCGGTCATGGCTTGGTGGAAGAGCAAGGCCGCGAACTGTTGGCGGCGCTTACCGCGGCCCACGCCAACATCGTAGACAGCCACCTCATCGAGGTCGGCACTGCGCTAACGGTACATGGCGGTCCGGGCTTGCTAGCGGTAGGTCTGCAAGTGCTGCCGGCAGATCTCGAGAAAGCCGAGGCCATCGGCCGTTCACGCCGCTAGTTCATGTCTCCAATTCATGTCGCTAGTTCATGTCGCTAGCCAGTTGCCTTGGTCATTGCCGAAGGGGCCCCGATGAAATTTGACACACTGGCGGTTCACGCGGCGCGCTCACCGGACCCGTCTACCGGCGCCGTTGCCACGCCATTGGTGATGTCCACCACCTTCGAACGCGCCGCCGATGGCAGCTATCCGCAAACGCACTACTACGGCCGCACCGGGAACCCGAACCGGGAACAACTGGAGCAAGCGCTGGCAGCACTGGAAGGCGGTGCTGGCGCCTGCGCTTTCGCTAGTGGCTTACAGGCCGTGCTGGCAGTATTCATGGCGTTGCGCGCCGGCGACCATGTACTGGTTTCACATGACTGTTACTGGGGGACTCGCAAGCAATTGCGCACGCTGCTTGCGCCTCTCGGCATCACGCATACGGAAGTCGACACCACCGATCTGGCAGCGGTCGCAGCGGCGTTCACGCCCAGCACGCGGTTGCTATGGGCCGAAACGCCTTCCAACCCCTTACTGCGCGTGAGTGACATCGGAGCCTTGGCGGCACTGGCGCAGCAGCACGGCGCATGGCTCGCCGTGGACAACACCTTCGCCACGCCTGTGCTGCAACGTCCGCTCGAACTCGGCGCGGACCTCGTCATGCACAGCACCACCAAGTATGTAGGCGGGCATAGCGACCTGACCGGCGGCTTGGTCGTAACGCGCGAAGCGGGCGCGTTACTCATGGCCGTGCGCGCCTTCCAATGCGATGGTGGCGGTGTGCCTTCGCCCTTCGATTGCTGGTTGCTACGCCGCAGCCTCATGAGCCTGCCGCTACGGGTGCGCGCGCAATCTGCTACGGCGTTGGCTATGGCCGAATTCCTGAGCACACAGCCCAACGTGAGCGCCGTCCATTACCCCGGCCTTGCCCAACACCCGCAGCACGCTTTGGCCGCAAGGCAAATGTCGGGCTTCGGCGCCATGCTGTCATTCGAAGTGGCCGGCGGAGCAGCCGCCGCCATGACCGTGGCTGCGCGAGTACAAGTATTTACTCGCGCCACCAGCCTTGGCGGCGTGGAAAGTCTCATTGAACATCGCGCTTCCATGGAAGGGTCAGGCACACAGACACCAGCCGGTTTGCTGCGCGTGTCCATCGGCCTTGAAGACGTCAGCGACCTGCAAGCCGACCTCGCCGCCGCATTGCAGTACTGAAACCGCTACTGCGGCTCAAGCCCGCACGCAATTCACTCCATGGGCACGACGCGCTTCATGGTGCAGGCCACTGCTGCGGCACGCGTCGCAACTGCTCGACCGCATAGCCCTGCGTGCGCAATTGCGCTACCAGCGCTGCATAGTCTGCCTCCGGCATCGTTGGCGTACGCGCCATGATCCACACGTAGTCACGCGCCGTGCGCCCGATGACTGTCTGCGTGTACTGCTCATCCAAGTGCGTGATCAGAAACTCCGCCTTGAAGGGCCATAGGAACTGCATACCCCAACTGGCATTCGTGGCGGTGTCGCGAACGAAGCCGCGCGGATGATAGGTCTTCAATGGCCCATCGAAGCCACCTGCGCGAAAGGTGAATGTGGTGGCAATGGTGCCGTCGGCGGCCAGTTCATAGGTCTCCACCGCATTCCACGCATCTTTCTCCAGGAACGTAGGAATAGTAGCAATGACGTACCACGGCCCCATGAAGCGCGGCAGGTCCACCTTTGCCACGGTGGGCATGGGGGGTTGCGTGCTGCACGCCGCCAGTCCGGCGCCCAGCGCCAAAAACACCAACGCACCCCAAAACCTCTTGCCGCTAAAACGTTTCATGATTGCTCCTCGCTGCTTTTTGCCGGGCCCTCTATCAGGCCTTGTGTCGGGCCTTGTATCGGGCCTTGTGTGAGACCTTGCGTCGGGCCCTCTATCAGGCCTTGTGTCGGCGCCGACTGCGCCAGTGCCGCCAACGCCTCACCGCTTACCCTGAACACAGTCCATTCAGCCATCGGTACCGCGCCCATCGAACGGTAGAAATCGATAGCGCGCTGGTTCCAATCCAGCACGGCCCACTCGAAGCGCGCGCAGCCACGCTGCACCGCAATTCCGGCCAGATGCAACAGCAAGGCCTTGCCTACGCCATGGCCGCGCATGGCCGGGCGTACGTACAGATCTTCCAGATACAGACCGCGCCGCGCACGGAAGGTGCTGAAGTTGTGAAAGTAGAGCGCAAAGCCCACCGCCTCGCCAGCCACTCGTGCCACCACGGCCTCGCAATCGGGCCGTGCGCCGAACAGCGCCTCCCCGAGACTGTCGGCGGTGGCATCCACGGCATGCAGCAACTGCTCGAACTCCGCCAGCTCGCGGATCAGTTCCAGTAGCAACGGCACATCAGCCGGCGTGGCAGGCGTAATTTCGGGCGAGTGGGCAACGGCCCGAGGAACCACCTGAGGAATCGCCTGAGGAACCGCCTGAGGAATCGCCTGAGGAATCAATTGGGGAACCATGCGAACTCCAACAAAGGCTAGCGCCTTAGTGCCGTGCTTCACGCTTTTGAAAAAGTCTAACCGCAGGGAAAGGAAAGGGCTTGACGTTTTGCACTGCAGAACGCAGAGTCCACATTGACTCATTGCCGGACACCTATGTTTCTTAGGAAGTTTTTCGCCAGGCTTCTCTTGCCAAGCCTGCTGGCCCTGCCGGCAGTGGCGGTGGGTGGCACTGTCAGTGGCGAACTGAGCTTCCTCGGCGAACTCGTCCCCGCGCTGCGTATCCATGCGTGGCAACCCGCCACGGGCCAGCATCTGGTACTCACCACCCAGCGCCAGCAGCGGCGCTATACCATGCAGTTGCCGCCAGGCCGCTGGGTGCTGTTCGCGCGCCCGAACGAGCCTGGCGCACCGGACCTCTATGGCGCGTATTCGCGCTTTGCCGCCTGCTCCCGCAATCCGCAGGCGCTACGCGCCGGTGCTTGTTCCGATCACGGACTGCTCGAGGTACCGGTCTGGAAAACCGGCCGGGTCGATGGCGTCGACCTGACCGACTGGTACATCGACGAAGCCAGCGCCGCACGACTGGACGCCGTGCTTGGACGCGGTCAGGGCGAAAGCTACACCGAGGCGGCGCTCGCCGCGCCGCGCTTCAGCGAATATCCAGCGGCGCTATTACCGCCCGGCACCGCCACGACGGCCGTGGACGCGGACAGCAGCGACCCCCGCCTGACACGCGACCAAGCAGCACTGGCCGCAGCGCTGGCACGGGGACCCAATTTTGCTGGCAGCCTCGCGCTGTTCGCGGTGCCAGGGGGTACCGCCGTGCTGGACCTGCGCAGCGGCCAGGTGCGTTGGCCTACTGCCCTCGCTGAAAATGCCCTCGATAACCCCTGCCTCGACCCCAAAGCAGAACACGAGCCCCTACAGTTTCGCCGCGATAGCCGCTTGCTCACCGTGACCCGGCCAGAGGCCGAACAATTGGTAACGCGCTATTTGGTTTGGAGCGACGCCAAAGGCCGTCTCGAAGAAGTCGCCAGCCTGGCCAGCGCCCTGCCGGAGCGCTGTCGTCCGGCCACTGGCACACGCTAGACCCGCGACACGGACTGTGCCGGCGGCACCTATGCCGGCGGCGCCTGCAGGTTGGAAGCGTGCAGATGGTGAATTCGCCACTCGCCGGCGTCTTCCGCCTTCAGCAGCAAGGTGCGCCGGCCCCATTGGTCCGCAAAGGTAAACAAGGCAGTCACCAGCGCCCATCCCGGCGCCAGCCACTCCACCCGAAAATCACGCATGCCGAACCCGATGTAGGGCGGCGCGGCCTGTGTCTGGCGCAGCTGCGCATTCATGCGAGCGAAGCGCGCCACGATAGCCTCGCGGCCGTGCACCAGCGCCTGCGAATTCCGGAACGGGAAGTACATGGTGGCGTCGGGCGTAAACCAGCCCGCCAGCGCATCTTCGCCACGGTCCAGCGCGTTCAGGAATGCCTGCAAGGCGGCCTGCACCACCGCGGCTTCCGCCACCGGATTGTTCATTGCTTGCATCGTCCGCCTCCAAGCACTACCCACACT
>Ga0164295_10000881_pt1 | contig 24945 bp, 22 predicted proteins | sample GEODES006metaG_FD_111798 | JGI IMG/M metagenome (GOLD analysis project Ga0164295, IMG submission 111798) | Oligotrophic lake water microbial communities from Sparkling Lake, Wisconsin, USA - GEODES006 metaG | ecosystem: Environmental > Aquatic > Freshwater > Lake | place: USA: Sparkling Lake... | reverse complement strand
GTGCCCAATCTCGACGGGCTGGCGCAGAAATACGGCGTGGGACTATTGACGCTCGGCTTCATGCAGGCCAGCCCCAGCGGCAAGCTCGCCTGGGCCGGCTACGATGTTTTGACGCTCGACAGCAGCAACGAGCAGGCTGTGGCGATCCGCAATGAAATCAATGCCCTGCGGCTGGCCGGCGGCGATGTGATGGTGTCGTTAGGCGGGGCCGCGGGGCAAAGCCTGGCGCAGTCCTATGCCAAGCGGGGGCTCGGCGCTGGGGCACTGTCGACTGCCTACGCGGAGATGGTCGACACGCTGAAGCTCACCAAGGTTGACTTCGACATCGAAGGGGCCGCCATCGCCGAAATCCAAACCCTCAAGCTCCAGATGGATGCCATCGCCATTGTGCAGAAGACCCGCCCTGGCCTGGGAGTCTGGCTCACGCTGCCGGTGCTGCCGCAGGGGCTCACGCAGGACGGCGTGAACGCCGTCAAGATCGCCCTTACTTCTGGCGTGAAGGTCGACGGCGTGAATGTGATGGCGATGGACTATGGCGACAGCGCCGCGCCGCCGGCACTCAAGTCGATGGGTGAATATGCCATCGATGCCGCGCGGGCGACGTTTGCCCAGATGACCACCCTCTTCACCAGCCAGGGGCAGAAGTTCGGCTGGAATCAGTTGGGAGTGACGCCAATGCTGGGCGTCAACGATGTCAGAACAGAGGTGTTTACACTGCAGGACGCCGATCGCCTCGAGACGTTCGCCCGAGCCCAGGGGCTGGGAATGCTCTCGATGTGGTCGCTCAACCGCGATAATCCCGGCCCCACCGGCCAACTCTCCAACACGCACGTGGGGATTTCCACGATTCCTGCCGGAGGCTTTAGCCTCGCCTGGGGCGACTACGGCAGCGATCCAGTTATCACCGGCGCGGTGACTCCGGTCACTCCGGTCACTCCGGTCACTCCGGTCACCCCGGTCACCCCGACCCCGACCCCGACCCCGACCCCGACCCCGACTTCACCCGCCAAGGTTGTGGCCAGCTACGCGCAAGCGAGCGGTTGGGGGACCGGGTTTACTGGCACCATGAAGATCAAGAACACCGGCACCACGGCGATCAAAGGGTGGACGATGGAATTTGACATGAAGGCAAACATCGTCAACCTGTGGAGCGGGGTGATCGTCAGCCACGTCGGCACGCGCTACGTGATCAAGAATGCCGACTGGAATGGCACGATCGCTGCCGGTGCTGAGGTGTCGTTTGGGTTCCAGGCCGCGGGAGCCGCCGGGGAACTGCCGTCGAAAAGGAAGTTCAACGGCGTCGCGGTGTAGGCCTCGATCGGCTCAGCGCGCCATCCGGGAGCTGGGTATGCCACTGCCCTCTCGCCGGATGGGCACTGCGGCCGTGCTGACCTGCGATCACAACAGGCCACGGTTTCCAGCCCACGCACAACCACAAACAGACCCCCTGTTGACAGGTCCACGGCAGGCAGCGAAATTTTCGCGGCGTGAAGGCACGCTGCGGCGAAGATGTCCGTGGAGGGGTCAAATGGGGCATCCTGGCTCAATCAGGGCTGCGCGGCCTTGCGAGCCAAAACGCATCTCCTGCGTTCGTTTGACGAGCGCTGCTGTCAGAAGGTGTTCGAACAGCAGCGGGGCATGCGCTGAAAGGGTGGCATGGGGTGAGTGATATTGAGTATTCGATTCTGATCGAGACGTTTACGCTCCAGGAAGGGGGAGATGCCGCACGGTTTTTCCGTACCCTGGAAGCAGTTGTGCAGATGACCGCGGGAGACCGGGGCGAGGCGCTGCTGATCGATGTGTGCGGGTTCGCTGATCTGCATACGGCCGTGCAGCAGCGGTTTCCTGCCGTTCGAATCGTGGACGCAGTGGGACTCGGCTATGATTCCGCGAAGATGAAGGCTGCCACCGAGGCGAGAGGCGAATATGTCCTCTATCTCGACGGAGACTGCCTGCCCCAGCCGGGCTGGAAAGATGCGTTTCCGGGCAGACTGCGGGCGGGGGCGACTGCCGTGGGTGGGTATACGCGTTACGACGGCGGCTACTGGGCGGCGCCCCAATCGGTCATGGACTTTGGATTCCTCTACCCGTGCCGCGAGCGTGTTTTGGAATGCTATGCGTTCAACAACGCGGGCTTTCGCCGGGATTCCCTGCTGGCAACACCGGCGGGGAGTCCATATCTGCGGTGCGCCTGCTACCAGCATGCGCAGGAACTCAAACGCCATGGCATACCGGTGCAGATGGTGCCGGAGGCCCGGGTGCTGCACGAGCGGCAGCCGCTGATCCGAGAACGCACGCGACAGGGTTTCGATAAGGTGGCCGCCGCGTGGGCCGATCCGAGCGTGCGCGAGGCGACGTGGCTGAAGGGGCGGTTCTTCGTCATTTTTTTGTTCTACGGAATGGACCTGCTGCTGGACTGGCGGAGGTTGGCACAGGCGCGAAGGCCGCTCGGGCTCTCCTACGCAGCGTGGCTTTCAATGTTCCCGCTATTTCCATTCGTTCGCCTCATTGACCTCTGGGGCATGCTGCGGGCGCTGCTGGGAGGGCCGGTCGCAGGCGGATGGGGCGGAAGCCTCGCCACGGAGCGGACCGGGATCAGCCCGGAGGGATGAGTTCGGGATCGATGTCGATGCCGATCTTTGGGAGGAACGCCGGCGGTCACAACCGAGTCCGGGTGCAGGCTGGCTGGCGGGCCGTGGACAAAGTGACGACCTCTCGCGGGGGATCGTGCGTACTGACTGTGCCGCCGTCGTGGCCGTTGTTTGACGGGTTGGAACGAGCCTTTCCCTCCCTATTCGCTATGCTTGATTCGACGCGCGGCCACCCCCCCTAACCCCGGAGCCATCTCCATGCGAACAGGCAATCCTGCCCTCAACGACACGACGTTTGAGAATTTCGGCGTCTATCGGCGCGATCTGGCCAGTGAGCAAGCGCCTGCCGGCACCATGACGATCAACGGAACCGCCCACAAGACGATGTTTCTGTTGCTGCTGGCCATTGGGTCCGCCTGTTTCACGTGGTCGAGGACGTTCGCCGGCCTCGAAGCCAATCCTGCCGCGGCGATGCCCTGGGCCTTGGGGGGCGCAGTCATCGGCCTGATCACGGCGCTTGCGATCTGCTTCAAGCACACTTGGGCCCCTGCTTTGGCGCCGGTCTACGCACTCGCCGAGGGGCTGTTTTTGGGGGGCGTTTCGGCCAGCTTCGAAGCCCAGTATCCAGGCATCGTCATTCAATCGGTCGGCGGCACGTTCGGCACACTCGCTGGGTTGCTGCTGGCGTATCAGTCGGGGCTTATCAAGGCGACCGAAAACTTCAAGCTCGGCCTCGTGGCTGCCACCGGCGGGATTTGCCTCGTCTATCTTCTCTCCATGATCGGCGGCTTGTTGGGGTTTCCTATTCCCTTCATCCATTCAGCCGGCCCCATCGGCATCGGCTTCAGTCTGATCGTGGTCGTGATCGCCGCGCTCAATCTGGTGCTCGACTTCGACTTCATTGAGCAGGCGGCAGAGCGCGGAGCCCCGAAATATCTGGAGTGGTACGGTGCCTTTGCCTTGATGGTGACGCTCGTCTGGCTCTACATGGAGATCCTCCGGCTGTTATCAAAGCTCCGCAGCCGCGACTGATCTATCAGGGGCAATCCTTCCCCTTTCCTGCTGATCTTCCCTCCCAAGGCATGTATCTGCACAGGGCTCGCTGGCCGCAGAAAAAGTCATCCCTGCTCGTTTCAAAACAAGGCAGAACCATCCAATCATCCAAGCTGTAACCACAGGGATCTGAACATGATGCCATTCCGGGACGCTGTGCTATTTTTGGCTCTGTTGAGTCAGGTTGCGATCCAAGACACCCTCCGGCCCCTGCTCGACTTCGCCAGCCCGGATGCTGCTCAACGCTGGCAGGCTGTCAACGACGGCGTAATGGGGGGCGTTTCGGATGGTCGGTTCCGGATGACAGCCGACAGGACCATGGAGTTCTTCGGTCGGCTGTCGTTGGAAAATAATGGCGGCTTTGCGTCGGTTCGAACCAAGCCTACGAACTTCAACATCCACGCCGGCGACACGCTGGTGGTGAGGGTGAAGGGGGACGGCCGGGAATATGTTCTGAATCTCTACACGAAGAGTCGGCGGATGGCTTTTTCCTACCGCACAGCGTTGCCGACCACGAAGAACGGGTGGACAGAGGTCGCAGTGCCGCTGAAAGAGTTCATTCCCACGTCGTTTGGGAATCGGATGCAAGGAATGGGGCCAGTCGAGCCGGACCAGATCAACAGCCTCGGCTTCATGCTCAGCGACAAGCAGCCGGGGCCATTCAAGCTGGAAATTGACTGGGTGAAAATCACCCCGGCACTCACACCTGAAACGGCCGGAAACTAGCTCGCCTGCTACCCTTCGAATCTCTTGAGAGCCTGAAGAGCCGCGATCGCCTTCTCCGTTCCGCCGAAAGCGCCAGAGACACGCTTGGCCTCGAGCAGATCATCGAGAGATATCTGTTCCACCCGGCTGGATTTGGCAACTTTTCGTCCGACAGCTTTTTCCGCGGCGGTTCCGGCAGCTGACCTATTTCCTTTGCGCCGCCTCCGCAAGGGGCGATAGCCGGCTGCCTTGAGAGTCAGCGAAACCTGTGCTGGAAAAACATCAACGCCCTCTTCTTTGAGGATCTTCACGATATCGGAGGGGCGTGGTTTTTCACCCTTCGCCTTGATGATCCCGGCTACCTTCCGAATCAGATCGGCCTTGCTCGTGATCTCTTCCACGGGCTTCTTGGCGGCGGGCTTCGTCTTCACTACCTTGTCAGCAAGTTTCTTTTCGGCAGCAGGGTGCGACGGCTTCTTGTCAGATTGGGCGGGGGGCATGGAGGGCTCCAGAAAGGGTTTTCGTAACTCTACAGAACGAGCAGAAATATCCTAGCAGGCTGTCGAATTTTTCTGTTTTATTGAGAGCTTTTCCTGCTCTTCCCCGCCGCCCGCCAATCCCACGGTGGAACAGAATCAGCCTCGGCCCATAATCCCCGCTTGGCCGCCCGGGCCGTCTGCTCCGCCTCCCGCATCCGCTTATTGCGATCGTATTTCTCGTAGTGCCACGCCATTCCCTCTTCCAGCATCTCCAGATTGATATCCCGCTTCCCCAGCATGATGTGGCCGACGGTTCGGCCGTATCTATCTTTGGTTTTGGCCACCACAACCACATCCTTGCCGAAGACCTTCTCTGCAAGCGCTTTTTTGGCGGCTTGGCCAAACGGCTGCTTGATCTCAGGGGCATCGATGGCGTCGAGCCGGATCTTGAATTGGGTCTTGGCTTCATCGAGACCGGTCAGGGTATCGCCGTCATGCACTCCCACAACTCTGATACGGAGCAGTTTCTCGGAGCGTTTCTGGGGAGGTGGCCGGGGAAGGGTGGGCGAGATTCCTATCTGGGCGTGAGCGGGCCCGGAAGCCATGAAAATGAGCAGGAGGAAACTAAGGATGATGGGGTGACGGTGTATGGCTTCCTGCCGCCCTATCCGGGCTTGAATCAGTTCCTGATTTCAATCAGGAGCGAACTGGCCATCGTGGCCTTAAGAGCTTGTAGACAAAGTAGTCCATCGACGGTTTCTTTGCTACAGCCGGCCCACACTCAGAGGAATTTCGCGAACGGGTGAAACCGGAAACGATTTGTGGGGTCGACTTTCTTCTTCAGCGATTCAACCTTTTCCGCCATGGCTGGCGTTCCAAAGATAACGCCCGCCACAACACCCGATCCCGCATCGTCTGGCTGAGAGTGCGTTCCGCTGAAATCAACAGACAGGCCGTCAACAGTCCGTGCCTTGCCGACGAGGCGTTTGACGAGGTCGGCGATGACGTGACGCTGGTCAGTTGTTTTGTTCCTGGCGTCGTAGAGCGGGACGGTATCCGCAGACCCCACACCGCCGACCGCAGTGCTCTTCAACCGCAAAAGACGGGAAACTTCATATTTTCCCCTTTGACATGGCTGCGATTCTCCTGGGGACGACAGGGTTTTCCACGGTCGACAGACGTCGCTTCCCGCGATCATGCACTTTATTCACAGCCTGCTAGCCGCCATCGCGCATGGCGGTGATTTTGCGAAAGGCCACAGGCCGATCGTAGGTGGCCTCGAGAACGTGTCTGGCAAATGCCGCACTGGCATAGGCTGCGTAGTCGTGCCAGTCGTCATTTTTCGAGCCATCGGCGTAGTCGACGACTCCCTTAACGATAACGGCATGCACCGTTCGCCCGGGAGTGCTGCACATCGATGCAGAAGAGTGCAACGCCATAAGACTCCATATCCAGAGCCAGCAGCGAGTGTTCGCGGGAACGCAACTGCCTGACGTACTCCCCGTCTTTCACAACCAGCGGTCCACAGGCCATCGAGCCGTAGTGGATACGCATGCGAAAACCGGCGGGGAGTGGGTTCGGATAGCTGTTCTGAACACTTGCCCGAAAGGCCTCCGCTTCGCTAATCGACATCAGGTAATCGAGAAACCATGGCTCGATTGAGATCCGGCTCTGCAGGGGGGTAATGGTTCCATCCACCAACTGCCCACTGGAGTGCTCGAAACACTGTGTGGCCACCACCAAATCGCCCAGTCGGACGGCCTCCTTCACCCCCGCACAAATACCGGTCATCACGACGACTGAGGGCTGCCAGAGGCAGATGCTTTTCGTGGTCGTTACCGCAGCGGAGGTCAGCCCTTTTTCGAGTTGGCGGACGGCCACGATCGACACCTCGCGATCCCCGACCCGGTGGACGCCGCGCAGAAACGAGGTGCCCTGCCTGGCCACCCGTTCAAACGAAACGCCGATAACCTTGCTGAACCAATCGAGCTCCTTGGTCAGGCCGGTGATGAGCAGAATATCGGCTTGATCCGCGGCAGTCGATTGAGAAGGAGGGAGCATGGGGTTCAGACAGCCAGAGGTTTCTATGCCTCAACTCTCGAGACACCCGGTCCCCGACGGCGTTGCTTCAGTCGCCGCTCTAAAAAAGAGAAGCCCCCCAGCACAAGAACTGCAGCGGAGCCAAAGGAACGAATGTCGATCTCCGGCACACTACCACGGATGAATGTCGCCGAAAAAAGCCCCCGCTCCGTCCCTTGATAGAGCACGCCAGACGGGCTGATCATACTCACCATCTGCAGCGGGTTGTCGCCGGCCGCGGAGCCGTAGGGAGTTCTGCTGACCACTTCTCCGGTGTCGGGGTTAATTGTGATAAGGCTGTAGATGCCTGTCGTGGTGTCCAGCCCGACCGTGTAGATCAGATTGTCGGCCAGCGACAGTCGCGGTTCCGAAGCGGAGGCTATTGCCTGGTTTTGCCAGACCGTTGTCAACCCGCTTCCACCGGGCAAAACATCTACACGCTGCATCCCCCCCACGAACGGCGCCGACGCTGGGACACTCGTGCCGCTCTCCGCCGACGCCGGATAAGAATAGCCGTAGGTGCTCGGGTAATAGACGCTACTGCCCACCGCGATAGCCGCGTCTTCGTTGCCGCTGTTGGTGCCAGAGAGGAGAAACGGCACCGAGCCGATCAGCGTCCCAGACGTGGTGCTATACACGAGGATATTTTCCTGCGGAGAGGCGTTGTCGGTGATCGTGATGTATTCGTAACCGGTGCTCGGCCCAAAGAACGCCGGCGTCGCTCCTGTGCCCCAGCTCAATTGCCCCGGTTTGCGGGCCGGTCCATTGTCGTAGGCTTCGCGCCAGAGCTCCTCCGGTCCGCTCGCTCCAGCACCAAACAGGTAGAGAGCCGAGGTAGAGGCAACAGCCACGCCAGCGGGTGACGAGGAGATGCTGTTGGCTACCTGCTCACCGGCGGGCAGCGCGAAGGAAGAAGTCTGGTTTGTAGTGGGATTGTAGTAGCCCACGACAGCGCCCGAAGTGCCTGACGTCCCTTGGGCAGTCGTAAACCAAACGCGTCCCTGATAATCGGGAACAAGGCCGACGACGTCGGGATAGCCGATTGGCACCGACGAATCGACGGTCAGCTGCCACGCGCCGCCGCCCTGCTGAGAGTGCGAGATCCGCTGGAGGTCTCCATTGGCATTGACCAGCACGAGTCGCTGCTCGTTGTCGAGGTAGGAGTAAATCCCACCCGCCAGATCGCTCGTGTTGGACTTCACGAGCTTCATTGAGGCCAGAGGACCGAGCGTGACTGGATTGAGAAGGTAGACATAGGGGGTCTGATCGGACCACTTTGTGGCGACCGATATGAGCAGGCCATCGGTTCCTGAGAGAATCGTGGGGAACACGGCATCGAAGGTTTGATTCAGAATCGACACCGCCCCTGCCCCGGGGCCCGAATTCGTAGTCGCGTCTGACGAGGCGGCATTGGCGTGCATGGTCGCGGTGCCTGGCGGCCCCATAAAGGGGTTTGCTGGAGGAAGCGTCTGGGCAGCCGCGTCTATCGCCGTGAGGCAACACCAAGCCAAAACAATAAACCGACTGCCAGCAGCCAAGTTTCCGATCGTCATGGAATCAGGCTTTCTTTTGGATGCCCCGATTGATTTCTCCGCTCCGCATGGTATCCCCTGCGCGGAATTCATTCAATCGCCGGCACGCAGGCCCTTGGCCACTGTGGATTGGCGGCGGCCGAGCGGTGTGGGAAGCGCGAATCTGCTGTTGGGTCACAACTCCAAGCCCAACGTGGATAACGGTCGCGAATCGCCCGCCTACGAAACCAATGGCCCGTCCGAGGAAAAACGTGCCGTCGTGGCCTCCAATGATCATTAAATTTCAGTGATTCGGCCGGGCCGCACCCACCATTCGGCCCGGGGCCGACACCGCGCGGTCAAACGGGTGGGAGATTCTCCGGCTGAGGAAACCGCTATCATGGCAAATCACTTCGCAAATCACTTCGCAAACCCCGGTATCGCAAGTGGTTATTTATCCCGTGGTCGAAAAGCTCTCGCACCGGCTGTCAAGCTTTCTCTCTTCGCTGAGGGAAAAGATTGGCCAAAGGCACATGCGCGCGGTGGTAGGCCGTTCGCCGCTTTTTGATGCCGATTGGTATCGCACCTCCTATCCGGACGTGGAGGCGGACGGGGTTGATCCTGTGGTCCACTATCTCAACCGCGGGGCGGGTGAACTCAGGAACCCCTCGCCCCACTTTGACACCGCCGCCTACCTTGATCGCTATCCCGACGTCCGCGAGTTGGGGCTCAATCCGCTCTACCACTATCTCCGCCATGGAGAGCGCGAGGGCCGCGAGATCCGTCGGCCAATCGCACGGCCAAATGGTATCGATCCAGCAGCAATGGTGGCGGGGTCGCCGCTTTTTGATGCCGAGTGGTATCGCATCTCCTATCCGGACGTCGAGGCGGACGGGGTTGATCCTGTGGTCCACTATCTCAACCGCGGAGCGGATGAGCTAAGAAATCCCTCGCCCCACTTCGATACCGCTGCCTACCTCGATCGCTATCCCGACGTCCGCGAGTTGGGGCTGAATCCGCTCTTCCACTATCTCCGTGATGGTAAACGCGAGGGTCGCGAGATCAGTCCACTGATCCCCCGGCCGCATTTTTTTGACGTGGCAACATCGGCGCAATGGGCCAAGCAACTACGGTCAGACCCGGCCCACGCAGAGATCGCGTTGCAGCAGCCACTGGTGTCGATCATTCTGCCCACGAAAGACAGGGCCGCTCTTTTGCCCGGTGCCATCCGCAGCGTTCTCGAACAGACATGGCACACCTGGGAACTGCTCGTCGTGGACGACAGCAGCGTGGACGGGTCTGTCGAGGCAGTGCGCCGTGACTTTCCCGACCCGCGGATCAGGCTCCTGCAGAGCACGGGGCAAGGGGTGTGCGATGCTCGCAACACCGGCCTTTCCCACGCGCAGGGTGAGTTTTTCGCTTATCTCGACAGCGACAACACCTGGACGCCTGAGTACCTTGAGCTCATGCTCGCCGAGCTGGGCAGAAGTCGGGCGGATGCCACCTACGCGGTGCTCAAGGTGATCAACACGCGCGATGCTGCAGCGCCGCCACACGTCACTTATCGGCAGGTTCCGTTCAAAGGAGAGTCACTTCGGGTGCAGAACTTTATCGATATCAATGTCTTCATGCATCGGCGGGAACTCTACGCCGAGCTGGGCGGGTTCGACACCGCTCTCAAGCGAATGGTCGACTGGGACTTGATCCTGCGATACACCGCCCGCCACCCGATCAGTTTTGCCGGATTCATCGGCTGCACCTACGCTGACAGAGCGTGTCCCACGAGGATCACCAACAGAGAACATCTCTCGTACATCAATGTGGTGCGAAGCAAGCATCTGATCGATTGGGCCCGCGTGAACGACGGCCTCGCCTGCCGCGATCAAAAGCTCGTGTCGGTCATTATCTGCAATTATGAAAAGGCCGACCTTACCAAACTCTGCATCGAGTCGCTCTACCGGCATGAATCGGGCGAGGCGTTTGAGGTGGTCCTTGTCGAGAATGGCAGCAACCCGGAGACGGTACAGGAGATCCAGAACCTCGTTGCGAAATACCCCGGAATACGGCTCGTGCTGAATCCGGCAAATTACGGCTTTGCGCTGGGCAACAATATCGGTTTCGCGGAGTCGCGAGGTTCCCGAATCGTGTTTCTCAATAACGACACCGAGGTTACGCCCGAGTGGCTCCGCTCACTTGTGCGCCCCCTTGAGGACCTCAGCATCAAGGGAACACAGCCAAAGTTGCTCTTTCCAGATGGTTCCATTCAGTGCGTGGGCGTGGTGTTCCAGCAGCATTCCCCGCTGGGGTATCCGATCTACGCCGGGCAGTCTGGCGATTTTCTCCCGACCCAGCAGAGCCGAAACTATTCCGCGATCACGGCGGCATGCATGGCAATGAGAGCGGAGGATTTCGCAAATGCCGGCGGTTTTGATCCGCTCTATCTGAACGGACAGGAGGATGTCGACCTTTGCCTGAGAGTTGGGGGGGGGCAAATTGTGTTTCGCTGCGTTGCCGATTCGATCGTCATCCACCACGAAGGACAGACGGCCGGACGGAACCAGCACATGCACGCCAATCGAGCCCTGTTTCACGAGCGCTGGAAAGGTTCGGTGCGTGCGGATGATACGGAGTATTATGCGCAGGACGGAGTTGTGGCGAGTGGGTATCAACCCGATAGCGTGGAATGGGCAAAGGAGGGATTCGCGGTGTGGAAGCCGAGCGCGGTGACCACTCCGGCGATGAAGTCGCCGCCAGTGCCAGCAAGGCTTTGTGGACGCACGATCGCCATCAAGGTGCCCTGCCCTCGTCCCGAGTTGAAGGATCACTGGGGCGACTATCACTTCGCCGTCTCCCTTGCCGCCGCCTTGTTCCGCAGGGGCATCGCTGCCCGGATCGACTTTTTGCAAGATTGGGCCACCGCCGGAAACTGCGGTGACATCAATCTGGTCTTGCGGGGGCTCTCCCGCTTCACTCCGGTGGCCGGCGCACTCAACTTTCTGTGGATGATCAGCCACCCCGATAAGGTGTCGATGGAAGAGTTGCAGGGGTACGACGGAGTATTTGTGGCATCATCACTGTGGGCCGAAACCCTTCGGCGCCAAGGGGTATCGCGAGTCCAGACGCTGCTGCAGTGCACAGACGTATGTCGGTTTCACCCCGACGCCTTCAACGATTCCCTGCGGACTCGCAACCTGTTCGTGGCGAATTCCCGCGGTGTTCTCCGGCCGATCGTGCGTGCCGCGCGGGAGGAACACATTCCGCTCGACCTGTATGGCCAGATGTGGGAAGGGTTGGCCCCGGAGGAGTGGATTCGGGGCGAGCAGATCGATAACGTGGCACTCGCGGGCTACTACGCCAGCGCCGAAGTCGTTCTCAACGATCATTGGGACAGCATGCGAGATTCGGGTTTTGTGTCGAATCGGGTTTTCGACGTGCTGGCGTCTGGTGGATCGCTCGTCACCGACCGGGTGGCAGGGTTCCCCGAGGAACTCGCAGCAGCATGCCATTTCTTTGAGCCGGGCGTTTCGCTGAGGGAAGTGACGGAAAAAGCGCGGAGAGACCCTCGGAACCGCAGTGCCGCTTCCCTGGCTGTAGCCGATTACGTGCGCAGAGAACACAGTTTTGACGCTCGCGTTACCGACCTCATCACCGCCCTCGCCGACTCCGGATAAAGCGATCCGCCGCCGGATGAGCGGCGATCGCCCAGCACACCCTTGGCGTATTCTGCAGTCGTTTGTGTCCGCAGAAAACTATGGCTGGCTTTTTTCACAGCCAGCCGAGGTCGCCGCTCCGCCAACGCCTGTCATGGGCGTCGGCGATAGGTAGCGGTGTCGTCTTTGAGGCCCACAAACTCGAACCGTGGGTCGGTGTCCATGATGGTTTTACAGACTAATTGCACGTGGCATTCCGAAACCTGCCGTGCGTCGTAATCAACCGCAGTGGCGGGGCGTTTCTGCGGGCTCAGCGTTGGGCTCTTCGCCAGACTCCACTGCCAGTCGTCAAACGCCATGAAACCGCCCGGGTTGCACAACTCCTTGAGAACGCAGGCCGCCGGAGCATCGAGGTGATACACGTGCCCGCCGTCGATATAGGCGAGATCGAAACGGGGCAATGCATTCCGCACAAAGGCGTAGGCCAACTCGAAGTGGTAGCCCGAATAGGTGTTGTGAGGAGACGACCAGTCGCCATTCACGTTCGCATAGCCAAGGGCTTCCAAATCGGCCTTCACCTCCCGTACCTCTGTCTGACGCGAGAAGAGCCAGATGCTCCCGCGGTTGTTCAGCATGCGGGCTACTTCGAGAGTAGTCGCCCCGATCCCCACGCCGATTTCAAAAAACACTGGATTCTCGATCTTATTCATGCACTCCTGCAGGAGAAGCAGCACCGTCTTGTCTGGCCTCGACACCGTTTCATAGCCGGGCGTACCGATTCTCTCCAGCATACGTCGCTCCTCTTAGCTGTCCGTGGCAAAAGCCCTGCCCGCCTCTGAAATCGAAGGCAGCCCGCTTGTTCGACCGGCGGTATCCCGCCGCACAAAGGTGCTGTATGGGGCGTTTTCTGTGGTCGAGCGAACCAGTCTACTCCGGCCTCTTTCCCCATCCCTCTATTCTATAGACAACTCTTTCGCTCGGGCCTTTTTCCAGCAGCAAGCCGACCAGAGCCAGATCCCGCAGACGAGTAAGAGCGTATCCGACTTCCATTGAGCATCGGCTTCGGGGCAGCAAAAGTCTCGTCGCTTGCGCACACGAAGAGTTCGCCGCCCCCCCGCCTACACCACCCAGAGCATGCACCCAACCATAGCTCCAGCTATTCCGGATGCGCTCTATTCACGCGCATATGCCGCAGCGGATTCGGCGAGCAGTTCGTCAATGCGCTCTCGCATCCACTGATCTCCTGTCGCCCCCTGCCATTTCAGTTCTCCCGGCCAGAAATGCCGGAGATAGCCACGCCTGTCAACGAGATAGACCGACGGCCACATGGAGTTTCCCCACGCGTTCCAGTTGGCCTTCGTGCCATCGATGAGAACCGGGAATTCGAATCCTGCATTTTCGGACGTCGTTTTCACAGCCGCCGATTCTTGTTCGGCGGCGGTCTCAGGCGTGTGAATGCCGAGAATCACCACATCTTTATCGTGAAACCTTTTCTGCCAGTCGAGATAGGTCGGGTAGTTGTTGATGCAGTTTCTACAGCCGAAGGCATAAAAATGCACAACGACCACCTTGCCAGCCAGAGCTTTCATCGTGAGCGGCGCGGAATTCAACCATTCGCCGGAGTCGACCAACTCGGGGGATTTGTATGCAGAGCGGCCGAGTGTGGTCAGGTCGAAATCCCGGCCTACTGCTTTCTGCCAGAGAGATCGCTGGGCTGGCGTCAGAACAGCAGTGACTTTCCGCAGTTCATTTCGCTTGAGCTCCGTGTATTCCTTTTCCAGAGGCTCGCGGGGCTCGCCGTTGCCAACTCGCTTTTCGAGCTCTCTGGTTGCAGCCAGTGTTTCTGAGATCACTTGTTCGAGCTGCTCTTTCTGCTGCGGCTGGTAGTTCATCAGTTTCATCATTTCCGTCCGCAGAAGTGCTGCAGTTCCCTGCTGTCTGGTCTGAATCTCTGTAAGCCGGAGAAACTGCTGTGTTGAGAGCAGGGTTTTCAGGCGGGATGCCGCGTCGACCAATATTTCGGTGGCACCTGTGGAGGCTACGTCTTTCGGCTTGTTTCGCAGCGGGAAGAACTTGGCGTCGAGCTCATCGAGGAGGGCACGAAACTGCTGGCTCTGCGTGGGCGTCAGCGCCAGTTCCCGGGCGACAGCAGGCTCGTGAAGAAGGCTCCACGCCGGATCTGCTCCCCAAAAAGGTTCTGCCGCAGGGCTTGGGGTTGCCCCTGCGATCAGCCCCGCGAGAAGCGCGAGCGTGGGGAAGAGAAAATATCGCATGAAAGATCTCCCGAAAGATCGAAACGTGGTCACACCGGCCAAGGCTCGCTCTCTCCGCCGCCACCGCCCCCTGCCATGGCCCCGGAAAGTGCGGCGGCGATTGGTCCGCGGCCCGCGAAAAGTCGAATCGTCTGACTCAAATGTCGCCGATCGGGGCTCGCGTCACAATCGAGCGGGGATTCCTCGGTTCTTGAAGCCGTCCGACCCGCCGCCTCCAGCCGTGTCCATATCCCCCCAACCCCGGTGGCCACAATCGGCTGAGCGGGCCAACATCTCCACCAGCCTCGCCGACCGGCAGCGAAAAGCGGTGGCGGGGGAGTCTGAGCCCTGCTGGTAAGCGCCAGTGGCCACGTGTGGTAATCTTGCGGTTGAACAGCGTTCAAGCAGCCCGCCGGACAGCGGTGCTGGAGTCCGACCACACAGAGAACCAACGGCCAACACCCCATGAAAGACCCTACCGTCCGCGGCGTCGTCCATCTGATCGAGGAGACCAAGAGCTTCGGGCAGAAGGGCTTTCGCAAGCGTCTGCTTGTGCTCGAACAGTCGAAGAGCAGTTTCACCAACTTCATTCCTGTCGAATTCGTGAAGGATGGTTGCGACGCGGTGGACGATCTGACCGTGGGAGATGAGATCGAGGTGACCTACCGCCTCAGTGGCCGCCGCTGGCAGCGGGACGAGGCCAGCGAAGTAAAGTTTTTCCTGAGTGCTGAAGGGCTGTCGTTCAAACGACTGTCGGGGAGCGGTCGCGGCAACGACGGCGATAACACCAGAGATCCCAACGACGCCTTTGCTGAGGCGGGTGACGATGACGCGCCGTTTTGAGGGGCGCTCGACGGCCCACGGCAACCCCAGCGAGCAGATGCCGCTGCCGAGCCGTATGTACGAACGTTTCCGCGACTGGAGTACAACAACGCTCACGGGGAGCGTTGGCAGTCCGCTGATGGAACGGGCGCCCAAGGCCGCAACTCCGGGGGATCGACGTCGCTGATTGTGCGGCTGGTCTACGCCGACGGGGTTTTATCACCCCATCGCCATTTGGGAGGCTCCCCTGTCCAGAAGCAGATCGCTATGAGGCTGGCATTCAGACCGAATACGCTCACGAGAAAGCCGGGGAGGTTCTGGTGCCGGACAAAGAAGAACCCGGCCGCCACCATGAGCACGAGGTAGGCAAGCAGCACCAGCCAGCCTTCCGATGTGGACGGCAGCCCCCACCCCCAGCCATAGGTTTTGGCGGGAAACCAGTAGCGGGGTGTGGGCTGGTGTTCGCTCATCGGTTACCGCGCTATGGACCAACCTGCATAGAACGACGGGATCCACTTCGGACTATAATTCTAAATGCCATGGCCAAGAAACGCTCCAAACGCCGCCGCAGAAGACCAGCCGCCCATCTTGAGGCGACCTATATCTGCGACTCCTGCGGCGAAGAGATCGTCGTGCCAGTCGATATCTCCGGGGGCGCCCACCAAGACTACGTCGAAGACTGCCCGGTCTGCTGCCACCCCATGACGCTCCATGTCGATATCGACCCTGACGGCGAGGCCCATGTGGCGGGCGAGCACGAATAAGCCTGACGGCATAATGCAGGGCTGTTCATGCCGTGTTCGCGACAATCTGAATGGCACTGCTGCCATAGTCGCGGGAAGTGGGGAAGAGATCGTCGTTCGGCTTTTGCGAAATGGGTGCCGTGCTCGATGAGGTTGTTATCGCAGAGGCAGAAAAACGACTTGGTTGCGCAGCTCGTCACCAGACAAGCCATAGAGACACAGTTCAAAGCCTTCAATGAAAATCCCTATCGAAATCCCCTGTCGAGCAAAGATCACCCCGCCGGAATCCCGCCCGATGGCTCTCCACCGCGAGATAATTTCAAGGAAATCCGCGTCCTGAGTCGCAAGCACTCGCCCTTGCATCGTCGCCTGCGCCAGGAGCGACTCGTCATCCAAGAGAGCTATTCCCTCTTCCTGGGCCGTGGTGACATCGATACCGCGGCGACGAAGGGATCCGGCAACAGCGATCGGCACGTGTACATCGGGAAGTATAGAGTGGGGCATCCTCGTGGCCCTAGCGACCGCCACAGTTATCCGAGGAACGTTGTTTCAAAAGTTCATTCCGCGAAACCGAAAGCGGTGGCCGCCGGGATTCCGCCCACCGCCCCGTCGCATCGATCGACGACAGAACATCGTCGTGATGGTCATGGAAGTATGCCAAGGCAGCGTAGACTTGGGCCGGCGCAAGGTCTGGGTGCTGCCGGAGAAGTTCCTCGGCAGTCCACCCCAGGAAGTGATGTTCGGCTGCGATATGGTCCACCGTATATCTGGTGTTCCCGATGCACATCCTACCGCGAGCATCGGTCGCGAGGTGCGGATAGGTATCAGCAGTGGCCATGGAGAATCTCTAGCTGCTAAAAATTGTACTTGCCCTGGACAACACGACAGCGGCACCACGACACGGCTACCGGAAAGTACACATAAATCTACCGCCCCTTCTCCCCCTTCCGCCACGCCGATGCTGGAATCGGCCGGGCATCAGCCTTTAGGCGACTGACGCTGCCCCCCTTGAAACGCCTCGGGCCGGACACCTTGCGATGCCAAGCCCGGTTGTCTTTGTCAGTCGGACAAAGACGCTCAGCCCGCCCGAGCAGCCACACAGCCGCGGCGCCGCCGCGGCTCAAATATTGCCAGCACCCCGGCAACGAGTGGGAGGGCACTTGAGCCAGCGGCGGGGTCGATTTCGGGGACCGACTCGGGCACGGATGAAGGGGAATTTCGAGACGAAACCCGATGTAGTTCGTTGCGTAATTGGGAATATCGGGCGAGTTGCCGGGGTTGCCCACCGTCACCATCGTGTAATCAAAGCCGGTTAGATCTCACTGAGCTTCGCCGTGGCATCGCCGAAGGAATCGACCGGCAGGCCGCAGACATCCAAGAGCGACATGGAGAGCCGGCACATCTGCCGCTGCTCCTGCCCGGAGTAATCGAGCACGCGGCCCCCGGCAATTCTTCCGCCGCCGCCGCCAACGAGCACCAGCGGAAGCTGCGAGGCGTCGTGGTGGCCCGTCATCATGCTCGAGCAGAAGAGAATGACGCTGTTGTCGAGTGCCGTCCGCTCCCCCTCCTGCACCGCATCGAGGCGACGGCAGATGTGGGCGACTTGCTCGAGGAAAAACTGGTTTACTTGAAGCCAGTCGGGAGTGTCGGAGTGGGAGAGAAGATGGTGGATCATGGAATCGACGCCGAGGTGGGGAAACCGCAGCGACGAGTGGTCGTTGTTGAGCTTGAGCGTGCAGACACGCGTTGCATCGGTCATGAAGGCGAGCACGAGGATGTCGCTCATCAGCCGCATGTGGTCGGCGATGTCCTGCGGCAAGCCATCGGCCGGACGCGGCATGTCGGGGGCGGAAAGGGCAGGCTTCCAGCCCTGCAGTTCCCCCCGCCTTCCCGCTGAGGCGATCCGCCGTTCCACGTCCCGCACGCTCTCCAGATATTCGTCGAGCTTTCGCTGGTCGCCACGGCTGATGCTGCGACGGAAATCCTCGGCATCCTCGCGAACGGCGTCGAGCACGCTCACATCCTCAGCTGTGGCCTCGTCCTTAAAGAGCCGGTCGAAGGCCAGGGCAGGATAGATCTCCAGCGGCGTCGGAGCGGTCGGAGAACTCCAGGAAATGTGCGAACTGTAGAGCATTGAATAGTTCTTGTGCACACTCGGATTGCTCTTCTCGCAGCCGAGAACGAGGCTCGGCAGTTTTGTGGAGCGTCCATGCCGCTGGGCCACGAACTGATCGACACTGGTGCCGGAACGGATCTCGCCGCCACTGGCAAGGGGCGCCCCGGAGAGGAGGTTGCCGGTCTGCGAGGAGTGGATGTTTCCTTTGAGGGCCTCGGCGTTGTAAAGCCCCTTGAGAACATTGAGCCGGGTGCGAAAAGGAGCCAGTGGCGCGAGCACAGCCCCGAGTTCCATCGCCTCCCCTTCCCCCTTGGCCCACCACTCCTTGGCGTGAAAACCGTTGCCGGAGAAGATGACTGCCAGACGGGTCGGCGCAGTCGCGGTCACTGTGTCGGCCGCAGGAGCGATGTCATCGGCCCACACCCGCCGTGATTCCATCCAGGGGAGCGCCATGGAAACGCCGAGCCCGCGCAGAAACGTGCGCCGATCAAGCCAGTCGCGGCGGGTCGGGAGCGGAATCATGACAGACCTCAGAATCGTGAGTGATGGGGCTGGAGCGAACGTGCGGCAGATGGGGAGCAACCCGCGACACATTCAACCGCTACGGTGACTCCCCCGTGAGCAGCATATCCCGCCCCCGGATCGTGAGGAACTGCGGACTCGCCACAATCATCTGCACCATCGTGGCCACCCCCTCCTCCGCGGCCGCTTCAAGCCGCTCAAGGAGTGGCTCATCGGAAAGCTGGACGCTGCGGGCGAGAAAAAACCCGAGCAGCTTTTTGCAGAACTGGCGCACGAATTCGTCGTGGTGATGGCTGATCAGATGCGCGCGGAGACCGCCGAGCCCCTCCACCGCAGTCGGAGGATCGTTCGCCCCCCGGGCTGGTAGTAACGCCATGGTATCGACCCGATTTCCAGCCGTATCCTGCGTCCGCAACCGTCCGATCGCATCAAAGCCCTCCAGCGCACAACCATAGGGATCGATCGAACGGTGGCAGCCGGCGCAGGCAGCCTGCGTCGAATGGAGTTCGGTGAGCGTTCGTTCGGTGAGCCCCTCGGGAGGCACCTCCGGCAGCACCGGGATCCCCTTGGGAGGCTTGGGGAGTTTTCGGCCGAGCACAGTCTCCGCCAGCCAGGCTCCACGCAGAATGGGGCTGGTGCGTGAGGCGCCACTTTGCTTGGCAAGCACAGCGGCCAACCCCAGAATCCCACCGCGGCCGCGGGCCTGCATCCCGTCAATTCGCTGCCAGTCCCCACAGGCCGTTCCCTCTCCCGGCGACGTAGCAGCGCCGTAGAACGCGGCCAGCAGCGGATCGGCGAAGGTATGATCGGCGTCGAGCAGATGGGTCACCGGCCGGTTCGTAGAGAAGAAGTCGGCGAAAAAGCGCACCGCTTCCCCCTGCATCGACTGCCTGAGCCCAGCAAAATCGGGAAAGTGGACGGGGCTCTTCTCATCGAGCGCGTCGAAATCGGCGATATGGAGCCACTGGCAGCCAAACCCAATAGCCAACCGCTCCACTCTTGGGTCGTGGAGCATCCTCGTCACCTGCCCGGCGAGCACTGCCGGCTGGTGGAGCTGATCTGAGTCGGCGAGCGTTGCCAATTCAGCATCGGGCAGACTCGACCAGACCGCGGAGGCCAGTCGCGCCGCCAGTTCGTGGTCGCTCACCGGCCGGGGAGCGTCGCCCGGCGGGGCGGTCTCCAGATGGTAGAGAAACGCTGGTGCCGCGAGGACTCTGGCCAACAGAGCGCGGATCGCATCTCCATGAGGGATCTCATCGGCTCGCAGCCGCGCATAGAGGGAATGGATCGACTCGATCTCGGAGAGTGCCAGCGGTCGCCGCCACGCCTGCCGGGCGATCTTCAGGATTGCATCGATATGCACCGGTTCGGTCGCCACCAGTTCAGCCCGGTAGGCGGCGGCGCGGTCGAGAATCGGCTGCCGCAGCACCTCAAAGGCGCTCGGGTCAGCATCCTGTGTGGCGTATTGCCAGAGCTGCTCATAGGCATCGACGAGCTGCAGGGCGTCGCCAGACACAAAGTGGAGTTCGTTCCACAGTTCATCGAGCCGAGCCGCCTCGCTTTCAGAGAGGACGAGGCGTTTGAGGTGGTCGTCCTCGCGATGGTAGAGCGTGAGCGTTACTACCTCGTCGACCGGCACGATTTTCGAGTAGCAGAGTGCCGCCGGGAACGTCTCACGGAACGCGGCACACTGCGCTTCAAGCGCCTTTCGCCGCGCTTCATCGCGAACCAGGATCGGGTTTGACGATTCCGGCGGGCCCGAGCCATCCGACCACAGCTTCCCGTGCGTCGCTTGGGCCGCCCCTGGCACAATTGAAAAAGCCCCGGGTGCCTCAAGCACAACATCGGCCTGGATCGATCCCGTTCCCTCAGCCACCGTGGCGGTAGTGACCAGCTCCGCCCCGGCCCCCAGTTCCTCCGGCAATTCGAAACGCACTACGATCGGTGCAGCCAGTGCCAGCGAGGTGCGGTCGAGAGCCTCTCCGTCGGCACGCCGACCAAAGATCGCTCCATCCGGGCCGCTCGCGGCGGCGGCAGGCACGTCGGCCAGCAGCAGGTCGGGCTTGCCTGGCGCAACGATCCGCGGCGCTTCGAAAATGGCCAGATCGCCGGCGGCACCATCCCCCGCCTCCCCCACCACAAACCAGATTGGGATCGGGCCAGCGGTGCCACTGGCGGGGAGCTTGACGCGTATCTCGCGTCGCTCTGCCAGCGGTGTGACGGGCATTTGCCAGGCGGTGGGGCCGTCGCGTTTGCCAATGTGGCCGATCGTATTGAACGTCCAGAGGGCGCGTTGCCAGGGTTCGATCAACCCGGCGAGCCGCTGGGCATCCTCCGCAGGAGCCAGCCGCCACTGGGCCCGCACCCCTTCAAGCGGCAGGCAGGGAGCAGGATCGGTCAGCGCCTTGACGAGCGCCGCCAGATACTTCGCACTCACCCCATGCTTGGCAGCAGCCTCCCGGGGCGTCACCGTGCCGGCAATAAGCCCATCTCGTTCGGCCAGTGTTGCCGCCAGACAGGCCACCAGCGGCAGTCGTCCGCCGGCATTGGTGTCGAAGGCGATGCCTTGGAGGTTAACGCTCGTGGCTCCAGAATCAACCGTGTTGCGGGCATAGATCGCGCGGATGCCGGCCAGAGCCTCCTCTGTCCAATCGCGCTGCGTGGTGGATGGGCTGAAGCGGATCCCTTCAGGGGTGAGGACGGCGTGCGCAGCGACATCTTTCGCTGCAGCAAGATATTTCTCCACCATCTCCGGCGACATCACAAGCGCCTGGCCGACATTCGTGAAGCCTTCCCCGGCGGCGCCATCGACTGGAAACTCCTTGCCGGGATCGAGCGATCCCACGCCGGTGAGATCGCGAATGCTCCCCCTGTATTCGGCATTCGAGAGCCGCCGCAAAACCACCTGCCCCGGGTCGCCGGCAGTTTTGGCGGCGATGGCGAGCAGTTCGCGACGGATGCCGGCACGCAGCGTGGCGCGTTCCTCGGCGCTCGGCTGCGGAGCCCCAGCCGGCGGCATCGCCCCGCACCGGAGCTGGTCGGCGGCGAGTTGCCACGGAGCAGGATCGGCTGCCACGTCAGCAGCCATCGCGAACCGGGCGAGGTCGAGATCCCCCGCCTTATCGGCAGAAGAGTGGCACTCGGCGCAGTATCGGGCGACAAGTGGGCGGACCTCGGCGTCAAAGCTGTCGGCCTGAGCCGGCGTGAGCATCGCAGAAAGCGCGACCGCGACGATGACACGCACGGCGACTCGAAACATGTGCTGGCGGGTCATTGGCACCAGGACTTTCCCAGCTGACATTCCCCGACATCGCTCCGGGAGTGGCGACCACAACACAAGAGTATCGCCTTATGGCCCAGCCCCGCAACGCGCACTCATTCGATCACCCGTCGCGGATTCGCGATCGCATCGCTCGCGGCGACACCTGCCGCAGGGAATCAAGCGTTTTCGGGTCGCTCGCTGCCGCATTGTGCGGCTGATCGCTCGATGGAGCGAGTATGGAGAGCCGTGCCGGTTCGTCGGTTGAATGCAACATACGGCCGATGGAGTAGGCTGGGGGGCATCGCAGAGGAATGCCACCGCCCGTGATTACAGCTGTTCTTGTCGTTGTCGATATCCAGAACGATTTCTGTTCAGGTGGATCGCTTGCCGTGCCGGATGCCGAGGCGGTGCTGCCGGTCGTCAATCGCTTGATGGACGACTTCCAACGCGTTGTGGTGACTCAAGACTGGCATCCGCCGGGACATGTGTCGTTCGCGTCAAGCCACCCCGGCCATCCAGTCTTCAGCCGCATCACGCTCCCCTCCGGCGAGCAGGTGCTCTGGCCAGATCACTGTGTCGCAGACACCCATGGTGCCGCGTTGCATCCCGGGCTTGTTGTCCCCGCCCACGCGGCAGTCGTTCGCAAGGGAGTTCAGGGCAATATCGACACCTATTCAGCGTTTCTGACGAACGACCCCCACACCGCAGAAGGACTCGACACCATCCTGCAAAGCAGCAACACGCACGAGATCGTGCTCGCCGGTCTCGCCACCGACTACTGCATCTTGCACACGGCCCTCGACGGTCGTGCGCGTGGCTATGACGTCACGGTGATTGAGTCGGCCTGCCGTGGCATCGATCTCGACGGCTCGCTTGCTCAGGCATGGCGACAGTTGGAGCGCGCGGGGGTGCGACGCGCGTAAAAAAACTCGTCGACCGGCCTGTACCCCATCCTGACGTACGAGGGGTAGCCGTCAGCGGTCGCATGCATCGTTGACCGCAGATGAAATCATCCTGACCGCACTGGAATTCCTGCATCAGGCGACCTGAGAGCTTAGGAACAGGGACGACCAGGGGGAACCGGCGTGTGCGACCGGGGGCGTTGGCAGTCTGGACAACCCGCACTTTTTCACCAAGGGAGACAACCGCTTACGCGTAGAGCGATACCACCGCACCCGCTGCCACCCCGACGGCCATCGCGAAGAGCCAACGACTCCTCGGCCGTTCGAAACCTCCCAGCCGCCAACCTGTCAGGGCTGCCCCCACGCCCGCTCCGAGCGCCGTCACCGACTCGGCCTGTGCGGCGCGTTCAGGGGGCAGTCCGTTTGCCAGATGCAGCATCGCGAGGCCGGCGACCACCGCCAGCGGAACTGTCAGGATCGCCACGCTCCCCGCCCGGTGCCGCATGCCGATGTCGATCGGTGACGGCGTCCAGCGCACAACCGCTCCGATGGCACTCCCCGCTCCCAGGCCGAGCAGTGGGGCCGGGACCTTCGCCGCCAGGAACCGCTCGATCGGTAGTCCGGTTGCCCACAGGCTCCACCATGCAAGTGCCGCCACAGCAGGCATGATCCAAGCTGTGGCAACGCGGGATTGTCGCGGAATATCAAACACCGCCGTGAGCCACACCAAGCCTACGGCAACAGTGGCGTCAAGAACCCAGCCATACGGCGGGCCCCCTGCCCTGCCATTGATCCAGTCCAACACTGGGCTCACCGCCGCACGCACTCGATCCTCGTCTGGCACACCCACGAAAAACCCCGCGAAGACCCGCAGTCCAAACGCTGCAAACGGCACCAGCCCGGCGACGAGTTCTGCCCACCTGCCGAGGCGAGGCAGCGGAGCGATCCAGACTGCCGTCCAGACCAGCGTGAACAAGATGAGTCGGAGCGTATCCAAGGTCGACATCGGTCTCTGCCCTTATGAGCTTTGATCCAGGGCTTGGGACGGGTGTGAGAGGGCTTGGCAAACCTGATCTTCACGCCGATCCAGTTCAGACTGCGAAGCCTGCCCCTGGCGGCAGTTGTTCCTCGCCAGTGGCGAGCCAATGCGCGCACTCGTTGCCCAGTTCGCGGCGACTGCGGGTCTCATACTCGGCGACCTCGTCCGGCGTCAGCGTATTGCTCCACCGCCCGTTGACGCCTTTATTGATGAACACCTCTGCCCCTGCGTCCCAAAACGCCCCGCCCAGAGGCACGGTTTTCGTGGCATTCTTCTTCATCCACTCAAACGAACAGTGCTCCAGAATGGCCTCCCACCCTGCTTCTTTGATCGGGATATCGAGAAATTCGGCAATGCCACGTATCTCTCTGGCCATGTCGTGTTTGAGATTGGCGAAGTGAATAAACTTCACGTTGGGGAGATCGCGAATCGCCCACCAGCTCCTGATATTTTCCCAGAATGACCAAAACGGAAAACCGTCGCGATCGAGCCACTCCCGCCAGTATTGCCGGATGTCATCCGGCGGCGGCCCAATGGGGGGACCGACGCGCCCCGGAGTTTCGTTGAGCGCGTCATACCATGTCTGGTTCGCGTTGAGGTGGTGGTTATACATGCTCCAGACAACGTCGCGGCCGTCGCGGCCGATGTAGAGATACTTGGCCTGTGGGCAGAAACGGATCGCATCGACCGGCAGGTGCGTCTTCATGAAACGCCGGTGCGTCTGCGCCTCAAGAAGAGGCAACTTCACCTCTTTGGGCGGCACCCTCAGGTCAACCCACGGCGACATTTCGGCAACGGCGGTATCGGGGTCGCCGTCAAACAGCAACTGGGCGACGATCTGTTGCATCCACGTCGTGCCCGCTTTTGCGTAGGTGGCAATCACAATGTCGTCGTCACGAAACGTGAGATCGTTCCAAATTGTGGAGTCGAAATGGTGATTGTGCAGTTCTCGGGTCTTCTCTGGATATTTCAGCGTATTGCTCATGAGAGTCCCCTTGTGCTACTGGCGTCTTTGTAGCTCCCGATTTGATCACTCCCGGCGCAGATATGCCAACAGCAACTACAACCGAAACCCACCCCACCACGGCCAAGCCCGCCACGCAAACCTCCCCCACCGCGGCCAACAGGCGTCACACCACTTTTGTCCCGGTGACGCTCTCATTGACATGGCTGGGCGGCCGGAAAACCCTCGCCTCGGAGCAACACACACAATAGCCGC
>Ga0164295_10000880_pt1 | contig 24950 bp, 19 predicted proteins | sample GEODES006metaG_FD_111798 | JGI IMG/M metagenome (GOLD analysis project Ga0164295, IMG submission 111798) | Oligotrophic lake water microbial communities from Sparkling Lake, Wisconsin, USA - GEODES006 metaG | ecosystem: Environmental > Aquatic > Freshwater > Lake | place: USA: Sparkling Lake... | reverse complement strand
GCTGGCTCCACCCATCTCAACCACGCCTCAGTATGACGCGCGAAAAAATAGGCGACCGTCCCTGACTGGCCTACAATCAGGCGACAGCCCCACCTGAAGGAGATGCCCCGCTATGCCGGATCGATTGCCCGATTCTCCTCCCGCTTCCTCGCAGCCGTTGGTTCTCCCTCATCCTCTGCCCGCCACTCTCAAGGCCCTGCGGGCCAGCGGCTGGAAGAGCCGCACCGTCAAGGATGAGGTGCGCGAGAACTTTCTGCAGAAGCTGGCCGATGGCACAGAACTCTTTCCCGGCATCGTCGGCTACGACGACACCGTCATCCCCGAGATCAACATCAGCCTCGTGGCGGGGCACGACATGCTCTTCCTCGGCGAGAAGGGGCAGGCCAAGAGCCGGCTGATGCGGCTGCTCACCGGCTTTCTCGACGCCCACCTTCCCTATCTCGACGATCCCGCGATCCCCTTCCACGACGATCCCTATCGGCCGATCAGCCGGGCTGGGAAGCGGCTGGTGGCCGAGCGCGACGAGGCCGACGTGCCGATCGCCTGGTGGTCCCGCGAGCAGCGCTATGCGGAGCGGCTGGCTCCAGGCACGAAATTCGCCGACATCATCGGCGAGATCGACCCGGCCAAACTCGCCGGCGGCACCAGCATGTCGTCGGAAGAGGCACTGCACTTCGGTCTGATTCCCCGGCTGCACCGGGGCATCTTTGCCATGAACGAACTGCCCGAACTCGACGAACTGGTGCAGGTGGGGATGTTCAACATCCTCGAGGAACGGGATGTGCAGATCCGGGGTTATCCGGTGAAGTTTGACATCGACGTGATGCTGTTGTTCTCCGCCAATCCCGCCACTTACAACCGCTCCGGCAAGGTGATCCCGCAGTTGAAAGACCGGATCGGTGCCGTGATCCACACCCACTACCCGCGCGAGCGGGCTCTGGGGATCCAGATGGTGGAGCAGGAGGCGGGAATCGAAACCGGCGGTCCGTGGCCGGTGGTCGTCCCACCATTCATGAAGGAGATCCTCGAGCAGATCACGATCTGCGCCCGCAAGAGCAAGCATATCGATCAGCAATCGGGCGTGAGCGCCCGCTTCTCGATCGCCAACTACAAAACGCTGGTGGCCAGCGCCCGACAGCGGGCCGTGCGCCTCGGCGAGCGGCCCGCTGTGCCTCGCATCAGCGATCTGGGGCATCTCTACGCCTCGAGCCTCGGCAAGCTCGAACTCGATCTGATGGGCAGCCATCAGATGACCGAGCGGCAGGTGCTCGACGGTGTGATCGCCGAGGCCATCGGTATCGTGTTTGAGGAATATGTCGAGAAGCACTCCCTCGACGCGATCGCGAAGGTGTTTGCCGAGGGGATGAAAATCGAGGTGGGCGACATGGTGCCCTCGACCGCGTATGAACAGATCGTGGCGGATGTGCCACAGATTTGGGAGAAGGCCTTCGAGGTGAACGCCTCGCGCGACCCGGCTGTGCGAGCCAGCTGCATCGAGTTCATCCTGGCCGGGCTCTACGCCACCGAGCGCGTCTCCCGCGTGCAAACCCACGGCCACACGATCTACGACACCCGCGGATTCAGGTGACCCCATGCCCAACCGCGATTCTCTCGGCGGAATCGTCCATTCCTACCAGAAGTACGATCCGGCCCGCATTCCGCCCCCCCGCCCTCCCATCGCCGACATGGTCAGCCCCGCCATGGAGCATCTGTTGGCCTTTGGCGACATCGATGAGCTGACTGAGGAACAGCTGGCCGAGGCGATCATGCTCGATCCCGAGCAGATCAAGGGGCTGGGACCGTCCCTTGAGTCGCTGATCCAAACACTCGAGGAGCGGCGGCGGCAGATCCTCGAACGCTATGAAACCGATGCTGTGCGCACGAAGGCCCGCAAAGCCTTCCGGAACGCGGCCCAGCAGGCCCAGCCACCGGCGAAACACCGGGAGGCCTTCCAGAAGGCTGTGAAAGAGGAACAGCTCCGGCTGCTCGAACGCCTCTGGTATGCCCAGGAAGATGACCAGAGCCGCTTCGGCGCGCAGCTGGTGGCGCTCGTCGACCAGCTCGGCGCCGTCTACCAGATCGAGGAGATGGCAGCCCGCTGGAATTTTACCGGCCGGGAAAAACTCACCGTTGGATTGGCTCTGGAGGTGAAGGAGGAACTCGAGGCGATCGAAGAACTGCTCAAGCAGCTGGCAGAAGCGAAGAAGAACGCCAAAATCGGCCTGATCGACATGGAATCGCTGCAGAAATATGCCGCGGATGGGCAGCTCGACGAGCTCTCCCGTCTCAAGCGGCAGGTGGAGGAGATGGTGCAGCGACTGGCCGCCGAGCAGGGTTTGGAGCGGGGCAAAAAGGGATACGAACTCTCCCCGCAGGCGATGCGGCTGTTCCAGGGCAAGCTGCTGGAAAAGATCTTCTCTTCTCTCGATCCCTCCCGCACCGGCCGGCACGAGGGAAAGGTGGTGGGGGACGGCGCGGTGGAACTGGTGCCGACGCGTCCCTATGAATTCGGCGATTCGGTGGCCCATATGGATATCCCCGGCTCGCTCGTCAACTGCATGCTCCGCGAGGCGGGAGAGCGGGCGGCAGACCCCACGCTGCCCCGGCAGCCGCTGCGGCTCCAGCAGCGCGACATCGAGGTTCACTCCACCCGCAATTCCCCCAAATGCGCCACCACGGTGGTGCTCGACATGAGCGGCTCGATGCGCCATGGGGGACTCTATGTGAGTGTGAAACGGATGGCTCTGGCTCTGCAGGGGTTGGTGCAGCGGGAGTATCCGGGAGATTCCCTGCAGTTCATCGAGATGTATTCCTTTGCCAAGCTGCGGCCGGCGGCGGAGATCGTGAAGCTGCTTCCCAAGCCGGTGACGCTGTTCGACTCGGTGGTGCGGCTGCGGGCCGATATGAGCAATCCAGCCATCTCCGCGGCCGACGTGCCCCCTCACTTCACCAACATCCAGCACAGCCTGCAGCTGTCGCGGCAACTGCTGGCCCGGCAGGACACGCCCAACAAGCAGGTGATCCTCATCACCGACGGCCTGCCGACGGCGCACTTTGAGGGGAAGGATCTGTTCCTGCTCTATCCTCCCCATCCGCGCACAGAAGAGGCAACGATCCGCGAGGCACAGGCCTGTCGGCGGGAGGGGATCGTCGTCAATGTGTTTCTGCTGACCGGCTGGAGCCAATCGCGAGAGGACATCCAGTTTGCCTATCGGCTGGCGGAGACGGCGCAGGGCCGCGTCTTTTTCTCTGGCGGCAAAGACCTCGACCGCTTTGTGGTGTGGGACTACCTCACCCGCCGCCGGTCGATCATCAGCTGAGCTGGGGCCTCACTCCACCGGCGTGGGCGTCTGCGGGAGCCGGGGCTTCGGCGCACCGGTCTTCGTCGGCTTGCGGGTTTCGTGCTGGACCACAGCCGGGGTTTCAAACACCCGGCCCTGGTCTCCGGTTTCCTCAATCCAAGCATCCAGGAGCCCGCGGAGCCTGGCCAGCGCCTGCTGGTGCTGGGGATCAGCCGACCCAGCCAGATTGCTGATCTCGTGCGGATCAGCCTCGAGGTCGTAGAGCTCCTCTGCCGGCATCGTCGGCTGGCAGAGCGCCTCCTGGGCTGGCGTCAGCTGCCCGGCGGAGGAGAGTTCCTTGAGGAGGTTCCACATCGGATAGGCCCGTTCCTTGTAGGCGTTGGGCTGGAGAAACGGCCGGTCGGGCGTGAAGTTGCGGATGTAGCGATAGCGCTCATCGCGGACGGTGCGCAGGCGGAAGATCGTCTCGTCGCAGCGATCCCGCGCCCCGAAGACGCAGGTGCGGGCCGGCTCGGCCGTGGGCCCCAGAAAGACCCGCCCCTGCATCCGCTGGGGCTTGGGGAGGCCCGCGATGGCCAGCATCGTGGGGGCCAGATCGATCGCCTCGATGAAGCGCGAGTCGACCGTGCCGGGCTCGAGCTGCTTGGGCGCGGGAAAATGTTTTGGCCAGCGGATGACAAGCGGGATGTGCAGCCCCTCTTCGTAGCAGAACTGCTTTCCCCTCACATGTGCCTCGCCATGGTCAGCCATGAACACCACCACCGTGTCGTCGGCGAGTCCTGCCTGCTCCAGCTCCCGTAGCACGATGCCCACCTTGTGGTCGAGTTCCTGAGCCGATTCGAGATAGGCGGCCATGTCTTCGCGGGCCACCGGATGGTCGGGATAGTAGGGAGGGAGCGTCACTTTCTGCAGATCGATCGAACCGGTCGGATGGAAGACGCGGTGCGTCTCATGGAAGTTGATCTGGGCGTAAAACGGCTGGTGCTTGGGGAGATCGGTCCACTCGGCGGGCTGAAACACCTCCCCCTCCACCTCGAAGTTCCAGTCGGTCTTGCCGGTTCCTTTGAATCCAAAGGCCTCCGGTAACTGCTGCAGGAGCGTGCTGAAGTAGCCCGCGGGCGCGAGCCATTGCGGCAGTGTCTTGACTCCGTCCGGCAGCCGGAAGCCGTCGTCGCGGTGGGAGCGGTGGTTGTGGGCGCCGATCGTGGTCTGATACATCCCCGTCATGAAGGCCGACCGGCTGGCGGAACAGACCGGCGCTGTGGTGTAGGCCCGGGTGTACCGCACCCCCTCAGCCGCGAGGCGATCGATGTGGGGCGTCTGCACCTCTGGGCGGCCGTAGCAGCTCAGGGCCGGCCCAAAATCCTCGGCGATCAGCCAGAGAATGTTCGGCTTGGGAGCGGCGGCGCCGTTGGGGGCCTCACCGCGGGCCCCCCCTGCCCCAAGTGCGAGAAGGAACACCAACAGCCGGCTGAACATCTTCGCAAGGCGGGGCATCATGAAGAGTTCCTTAGGGAGTGGCGGGAGCCGGCGCTGCCGGCTCCCATGCGAGCGTGGCAACCACCGGAAAGTGGTCGCTGGGATACTGGCCGTTGGCGGAGAAGGTGACCACCTCTGTGGCCTGGCAGGCGAGGGGGCCGCGGGTGAGAATCCAGTCGATGCGGGAGGCGCCCTCGCGGGGGCCGGCGTAGTTGTGGAAGGTGCCGATCGCGGGGCCGCGCCGGCCGGCTGTGGTCCAGGTATCAGTGAGACCGCCTGGACCGACCAGCCTTTCATACACGCTGCCACTCCCGGCTGGGGAGTTGAAGTCACCCAACAGGATCACCGGTAGATCGGGTTCAAGGGCGGCGATGCGGTCGGCAACGAGCGCCGCGCTCCTCTCCCGCGACCCCTGCGAGCGATGGTCGAAGTGCGTGTTGAAACAATACAGCAGTCGGCCCGTCTGCAGATCGCGAAACTTCACCCACGTCACCATCCGCACCGTCTCGTTGCCCCAGGAGGTGGAGCCGATCAGGGCTGGCGTTTCTGAAAGCCAGAAATGGTCAAACGCCACCGGCTCCAGCCGCCCGCGGCGGTAGTAGACCGCCATGAATTCCCCCCGGCTGCCCCCCTCCCGTCCCAGCCCGACCCAGGCGTGGTCGGGGAGATCGGAGGCAATCTCCTTCACCTGCCCCCAGAGCCCCTCCTGGGTACCGATGATGTCGGGCCGCAGGCTTTCCAGCAACGCCTTGGTCACCGGCCGCCTCTCGGCCCAGGAATTGGGGGGATTCGGGCTGGCGTAGCGCAGGTTGAACGTCATCACCGTCAGCGGCGTTGCAGGAGCGACCGGCTCGGCGCCGGCGGAGCCTCCTGCTGCCAGCGCGCCCAGCAGCACTCCCCAGAGCCAGCCTGCCCCCCGACGCACGCCGGCCCCGCCGCCCGCCGGCATGATTCCCTCACCTCTGTGCATGCTGCCACTCCTTGAGCAGCATCGTACCGCACGCAAGCGCCGCCAGCGCCGCCCCTGTGGCCAGCGTCCAGAGCGGCACGATCTGCCGCGGGGCGACTTCCTCCCGCGAGCTTGCGGAATCGGCCAGGTCGATCGCCGGGAGCCCCGCCTGCCGGCGGGCCCGCTCATCCGCCGCCTGCTGCCTGCCCAGATACCGGCTCTCGATCTGCCGCTGCCGAACAGCATATTTGGGCGCAATCAGCCCCATGCCGACCAAGCCGACCAACGCAAAGAGCAGCCCCCAAAACCATGGGCTGTCGGTGATCCGATACGGCTCTCCCGACACTGTCTTGTGCATGGTGCCACCCAGAGGCTTATTTTCACCCGGCCGGCCACGGGCAGGCCCCACCGGCTCAGGCGATGCCCGGCCAGCGGTGCCGCACATCGCGACCGGCGTAGAGGGCGCCATCGCCGAGCGATTCCTGAATCCGCAGCAGCTGATTGTACTTCGCCACGCGGTCGCTCTGCGAGGCGGAGCCGGTCTTGATCTGTCCCGTCGACAGCCCCACGGCCAAATCGGCAATGGTGGCATCTTCCGTTTCGCCGCTGCGGTGGCTGGAGATCGAGGTGTATCCGTTGCGATGGGCCAACTGCACAGCCGCGATCGTTTCGGTGAGCGAGCCGATCTGGTTGACCTTCACCAGGATGCTGTTGGCAATCCCCTCGGCGATGCCGCGGGAGAGCCGCTCAGAGTTGGTGACAAACAAATCGTCCCCCACCAGCTGCACCTTGGTGCCGAGTTTCTCGCTGATCAGCTTCCAGCCCTTCCAGTCGTCCTCCGAGCAGCCGTCTTCGATCGACATGATCGGATAGCGGCTGGCAAGGCTGGCGAGGAAGTCGACCATCCCGGCGGAATCGAGCGCCTTCCCCTCGATCGTGTAGGTGCCGGCCTTGGAGTCAAACAGCTCCGTGGCGGCCACGTCGAGCGCGATGCCGATCTCCTTGCCAGGCTTGTAGCCGGCGGCGGTGATGGCGGCCAGAATCACCTCGAGCGCCTCGGCGCAGGTGCCGATGTGCGGCGCGAAGCCCCCCTCATCGCCCACTGCAGTGGAGAGCTTCTTGTCTTTGAGCACTTTCTTGAGTGCATGAAACGTCTCCACGCCGGCGCGGAGGGCATCGTCAAACGTGTCGAATCCCAGCGGCATCACCATGAATTCCTGAACATCGAGCGGGTTGTCGGCGTGCGCTCCCCCATTGATGATGTTCATCATCGGGGCTGGCAGGAGGCGGGCGGTCGCGCCACCGAGATAGCGGTAGAGCGGCAAGCCGCAGTGCTCGGCAGCCGCATGGGCCACCGCCAGCGACACGCCCAGGATCGCGTTGGCGCCGAGATTCTTCTTGTTGGGAGTGCCGTCGAGTTCGAGCATCCGCCCGTCGATGCCAGCCTGATCGAGAGCGTCGCAGCCCTCCAGTTCGTCGGCGATCTGGGTGTTGACGTTTTCCACCGCCTCAAGCACACCCTTGCCCAGATAGCAGGCCTTGTCGCCGTCGCGCTTCTCCCACGCTTCATGGGCTCCGGTGCTGGCACCGGAGGGGACAGCGGCGCGGCCGAAGGCACCGTCAGCCAGACTCACATCCACTTCGATCGTGGGGTTGCCGCGGCTGTCGAGGATTTGGCGGGCATGAATGTCGACGATCGTGGACATGGGATGGGCCTCTGAGAAAGGGGTGGGGGGGAAAGCGGAAGTTTTGACTGGCGGGAAGCGCTGCGGGCCACCTGTGACCCTGCGCTGCGGATGGCCGCAATTGTGCCTGTAGGAAGCTCCCACGCAAGGGCGTGGCCGCCGGAAGGGAAAATGCAAAGTGGCTCGAGGGCCGGCGGCGGGGTAATCTGCGCCGACTGGCGATCCCGGCGGCGGCCGTTGGGGCCCCGCCGGAGGTCTCTCCTTGCTCGTTGTATCGCCCGCTCCCGCTTCTCCGCTTGAACCGCTTCCCAAAAGGACCGCCTCGTAGCATGTTCACTGGCCTTGTCGAATCGCTCGGGCAGATTGTCGCCGTCCTCCCGGAGCCCCCCGGCGTGCGGCTGGTGGTGGAGACTCCCCTGCTGGCCTCCGGAGCGGTGCTGGGGGAGAGCATCTGCATCAGCGGGTGCTGCCTGTCGGTCGTGCGGATCGACGGGCCGCGCCTGGAATTCCAACTCGGCCCCGAGACGCTCAGCCGAACTACCCTCGGCGGGCTCTCCGCTGGCGCAGGGGTGAATCTGGAGCGGTCGATGCGGCCGACCGACCGGCTGGGCGGCCATCTTGTGACCGGCCATGTCGATGGGCAAGGGAAGCTGGCATCGCGCAACCAGATGGGCGACTGGGTTGACTGCCGATTTTCGGCGCCGGCCCCCCTCGTGGCGCAGATGGCTCCGAAGGGGTCGGTGGCGATCGACGGCGTCAGCCTGACGGTGGTCGCTGTCGGAGCCGACAGCTTCAGCGTGGCCCTCATCCCCCATACGCTGGCCTGCACGACCCTCGGCGGGCTCCAACCGGGCGACAGAGTGAACCTCGAGACAGACCTGATCTTCAAGTACGTGGCCCGTTGGTTGGAAGCACGCCCATGACAGACACCCTCTCCGATGCTCCTGAACAGTCTCCTGTCGGCCCTGCCCGGCAGACCACCGCCTATTTAAAGAAGCTCTTTACCGAGGTGGGCTTCTCCATCGACGCCTCCCGCGGCCAGAACTTCCTCGTCGATCTCAACCTGCTCGATGTGCTTGAGCGGGAGGCGGCGATTGAACCGGCCGACGTCGTGCTGGAAGTGGGCACGGGCACCGGCGCTCTCACCGAACGCCTCGCCGGGAGGGCTCGGCAGGTGGTGACCGCCGAGGTCGATTCCCGACTGGCACAGTTGGCCCGCGACCGGCTCATCGACGCTGAAAACGTGACCCTCGTCGAGGGGGATGCTCTGGAATCAAAACATCGGCTGGCCCCGGCTTTGCTTGCCACGGTGGAGGCGGCCCTCGCTGCCGCGCCGGGGGGCAGACTTCTGCTGGTTGCCAATCTGCCCTACTGCGTGGCCACCCCGGTGATCTCGAATCTGCTCGCCCTGCCCCGCACCTTTGCCAGCGCCACGGTCACTGTGCAGCGGGAAATGGCGGAGCGGATGACGGCGACCGCCGGCAGTCATTCCTACAATGCCCTGTCGGTCTGGATCGGTGCGCAGTGCCGCTCGTCGATCGTGCGGATCCTGCCGCCGAGTGTGTTCTGGCCCCGGCCGAAGATCGATTCGGCGATTGTGCGGATCGAGGTGGAGGAAGCCCGCCGGGCTACCATCGAAAATCTTGGCCGCTTCCACGGCTTCGTCCGTGCGGTCTTCTGCCACCGGCGAAAATTACTGCGGGGAGTGCTGGTGAACCTGGCAGGTGGCAAGCGGGCTGCCGCTGCCCGGACAGCCGTTGAACAGATGTATGGCACCATGGGCTTTTCTGCCTCGGTGCGGGCGGAGGACATCCCCACCGACGAATTCGTGCGGCTGGAACGGGAATTCCACCGGGTCGTGGGCCAGGCGGGGCTGCCACTGGCAGCCGATCCCGCGCTGGAGGATGATAACGGCTAGCAGTGCCACCGCCCGGCCTCTGCATGGTGGTCGAGGCGACCGCCACATGACACTCAGTGAGGAGACGACGCTTGCAAGCGAAATTCATCGAGATGAGCGGCCGGGTATTGATGACGATGCTGGAGCCGGACGAGGTCTCGCCAGAGGCGCTGCGACAGGCCGGCCTCACCGACACCTGCCTGGTGCGGATCAACCACGAGGGAGACATCGAGGTGCGCCGCCACGACCGCTGGGATGTCATCGGGGGTCTGGTGGGCAACTTTCTCACCCGCGCCGAACTGGCCAGCGGGCGGACCTGGGCCTGACCTGACCGGCTGTCCCGATTGTGCCCACTTTCCCCGCCGGAAAAACTGTCCGGGTGCGGAGCGATTCAGCCGGTCGTAAGGCCTTCGGAGCCTGTTTTCAGCGTCCCGCCCCCGTGGAAAAAACCGAAACTTCCGGTTGTCTGGCGGGAGTGCCTAAACTGAATTTCACAGCCAAACTCCTGCCGAAGTCCCTATGGATGGCAGAATGACGGACCGAAACACGGCATGACAGGGGGTGGGCGGAGGTCCCACGCGACGTGAATCCTAATCCAAACAACGAGGCGTCTTTCGCCGACACGATTGTCGACCTCCTGCGCCAACGGGCCTCTTACCGGCCTCACGAACGCGCGTTCATGTTTCTCGTCGACGGTGAGAACGACGAACTGAACATCACCTACGCCGAGCTGGACCGCAAAGCGCGGGCGCTGGGGGCCTGGTTGATCGCCTCGGGCATGTCGGGGAAGCGGGTGCTGCTGCTGTTCCCCTCCGGCCTCGATTTCATCGCCGCCTTCATGGGCTGCCTCTACGGCGGCGCCATTGCGGTGCCGGCCTATCCGCCCAGAAAAAACCGCTCTGTCGAACGCATCGAGGCGATCGCCGCCGATGCCAATGCCTCCGTGGCCCTGACCACGCGCGAGGTGCTCGACCGCTTCGATGGATTGCGGGCCACGGCTCCGAGCCTGGAAAAACTGCTCTGGAAGGTCGACAGCGAACTGGAGGGGGATTGGGCCGACCGCTGGGAACGCCCCGACATCGACGGCGACACGCTCGCCTTCCTCCAATACACCAGCGGTTCCACCGGCACGCCCAAGGGGGTGATGCTCTCGCACACCAACCTGCTGCACAATTCCCTGCGGATCATGCAGGCCTTTGAAATCACCCGCTCGCAGACGGGTGTGTTCTGGCTGCCGAGCTTCCACGACATGGGGCTCATCGGCGGGATCCTGGTGCCGCTGTATGGGGCCCGGTTCAACGTGCTGATGTCGCCGGTGGCCTTCCTGCAAAAGCCGCTGCGCTGGCTGCAGGCGATTTCCAAATACCACGCCACGATCAGCGGTGGTCCCAACTTCGCCTATGAACTCTGCGTGCGCAAGATCACGCCGGAGCAGCGCCGGGGGCTCGACCTCTCCAGCTGGACGCTCGCCTTCAATGGCGCCGAGCCAGTCCGCCCGGAAACGATCGACGCCTTCTGCGAGGCCTTCGAACCCTGCGGCTTCCGTCGCGAGGCCTTCTTCCCCTGCTACGGGCTCGCCGAGAGCACGCTGATGGTCACCGGCGGCATGAAATTCGAGGCGCCTGTGGTGCGGGCCTTCGATGCAGCCGCCGTGGAAACCGGCGCTGCCGTTCCGCGCAACGGCTCCACTCCCGGCACGCGGCGGCTCGTCGGCAGCGGCCGCGAACTCGATGGGCAGGATGTGCGGATTGTCGATCCGCAGTCGTGCGAGGCCCTCCCGCCGGGGATGATCGGCGAGATCTGGGTGAGCGGTCCGAGCGTCGCCCAAGGCTACTGGAACCGGCCCACCGAGACGGCCGCCACGTTCGGCGCGATGCTCTCCAGGCCCGATGCCGGCTCGGCCACGCAGTCGTTGAAAACCTGGCAGCCCAATCCCGGGCCCTACCTGCGCACCGGGGATCTCGGCTTCTTCGACAATGGCGAACTCTTCGTGACAGGGCGGCTCAAAGATCTGATCATCGTCCGCGGACGCAACCACTATCCGCAGGATCTGGAGCACTCGGTCGAATCGGCCAGCCCCACGGTCCGGGCCGGTTCTGTGGCGGCTTTCTCCGTCGACGTGGATGGCCGCGAGCGGGTGGTGGTGGTGGCGGAGGTGGAGCGCGGCAAGCGGGAAGCGGATGAGGTCGCCGCCTCGTTCGACCAGATCCGTCGGCAACTGGCGATCGAGCATGAGATTGCTCTCGAGGCGATCGTGCTGGTGCGGCCCAACAGCATCCCCAAAACATCCAGTGGCAAGATTCAGCGGCACGCCTGCAAGCGAAAATTCCTCGACGGCACGCTGGAGGTGGTGGAACAGCAGATCGGCTGGCTGGCCCCCGCCACCACCACGGCCCCCGCTGCTGCCAGCCCAGCCGGCACCCCCTCCCGACCAAGCGATGCCACGCCGCGACTGGCCCGCATGCGCCCCGTGGGGGAAACCAGCCGTGGCCTGCGTCCCGATCGCGATCTGCCTCCTGAGATCGTGGAGACGGTCTTCGAGCATGTGCGGCGGATCGCCAAGGAGCGGGCCGGCAATCTGACGCTTGATTCCAACATTGTGGAACTGGGCCTCGATTCGCTGGAGCGGATGGAGATCGTGGCGAATCTCGAGGAGGCATTCGGCGGCCGGTTCCCCGAACAGGTGCTGCCGCAGATCGAAACCTGCCGCGAGGTGACCGAGGCGATCCTCGACCATATGCCGAATCAGGCCCGCAGCCAGCCGGGTGCGTCCACGCCACCCGCCGCCGCGACCAGCGGCGAACCGCCGCGGGAAACTTGGGACATCAGCCAGTTTCCCGAGGTGCGAGCACTGGAACAGAATTTCGCGATGGTGCGGGACGCCGGGCTCGAAGACCCCTACTTCGGCATCCACGAGGGCCTCACCAACGACCGCACGCAGATCGGCGGGCGGGAGATGATCAGCTGGGCCACCTACAACTACCTCGGTATGTCGGGGGAGCCAGAGGTAACGGCCGCCGCCAAGGCAGCGCTTGATCGCTACGGCTCCAGCGTGTCGGCCAGCCGGCTGGTGTCGGGTGAGAAGGTGATCCACCGTGAACTGGAGCAGGCGATCTCCCGCTTTGTCGGCACCGAAGACTGCATCACGTTCGTGGGCGGCCATGCCACCAATGAAACCGTGATCGGGCATGTGGTCGGCCCGGGAGACCTCGTGCTGCATGACGCACTGGCCCACAACAGCCTCCTGCAGGGCGCGGTGCTCTCCGGAGCCCGGCGCCGCCCCTTCCCCCACAACGACTTCGAGGCGGCCGAGGAGCTGCTCCGGCAGGTGCGCAGCCAATACAGGCGCGTGTTGATCGTGGTGGAGGGCATCTACAGCATGGACGGCGACCACAGCGATCTGCCCCGCTTCGTCGCTCTGGCCAAGCGGCACAAGGCGCTGCTGATGGTCGACGAGGCCCACTCGATCGGCGTGATGGGGCCGCGGGGCCGAGGGATTGGCGAGCATTACGGCGTGGCGCCGGGTGATGTCGATCTCTGGATGGGAACCCTCTCCAAGGCACTCGGCAGCTGCGGGGGCTACATCGCCGGATCCAGGGCGCTCGTCCGCTGGCTCAAGTACACCGTGCCGGGCTTTGTCTACAGCGTGGGGCTGCCGCCAGCTGCGGCGGGAGCAGCTCTCGGAGCCCTGCGGATGCTGGAACGCCAGCCGGAGCGGGTCGCCAAGCTGCTCTCCAATGCGAAGCTCTTTCTGCAACTGGCCAACGAATCGGGGTTTGACACCGGATCGTCGGGGGGCTCGGCGATCGTGCCGGTGATCCTCGGCAACTCCCTCAACAGCCTGCGGCTCTCGCGGGCGATGTTTGCCCGCGGCATCAGCGTGCAGCCGATCCTCTATCCTGCGGTGGAAGAGCGGGCCACCCGCCTGCGGTTCTTCATCACCTCGCGGCACACCCCCGATCAGATCCGCCGCACGATCTCGATCATGCGGGAGGAGCTGTCGCGGATCGATCCCGCATTTGCCCGCAAGACGCTGCCGTTGCGGCCTGCCGCAGCCTCGGGGTGGTGAGGCGACGGGAGTCTGCTAGCAGACTGTGGATACAGTGCCGCATCGCCGGATGCGATGCCCGTCGACCCAGGGAACCCTCGGCGTCTCCTGCGGTCGAAGTCGTCGAAAAAGGCCATGGATGGCTTTTTCCACGGACAGCTAGAATGCTGGCATGCCAGCCCGATTTGAAACGCTCAGCCACCGGCTCGTGCTGCCTGCCGATGCCAACCACCACGGCACGCTCTACGCCGGCAGTTTGCTGCGCTATTGCCTCGAGGCGGCCTATGCCGCCGGCTGCCGGGGGGTGGGCCCGCAGGCCAACCTGATGCTCAGACGCGTGCTGGGGCTTGAGTGCCGCCGCAGCGTGCCAGTGGGGACACTGGTGGAGATGCGGGGGGCGGTGCTGCAGGTGCGGCAGTGCTACCTGACGGTGGGCGTGGTCGGGATGCCCCTGCCCGGCCACACGCTCCCCTGGATGGACGGCCTGCTCGGCTTCGTGCAGGTCGATGCCGAGGGTCTGCCGGCTTGCTTGCCGGAGGAGATCCAGATTCTGCCCGCCACACCGCTGTGGCAACCGCTGGCGGCCCGGCTGGAAAAGCTCTCGCAGACCAAGGGAGCCACCGCCGACTGGATCGACGCCGGTTTCGACCGCGACTGAGCCGCTGCCCGGCTCACCAGGGGCCATTTGCCCGCCGGCAGAAACGGGCTCGCCGTTGGTATCGCTCCCCAGCGAATACCAACGGCGATTTCCCCGTGATCTCGAAGCGGCCGTGGGCGATAAGGGCCCACGATCGCGGCCTAATATTTGACTTCGATGCCGAAGTCGAGGCCGTTGGAGAGGACGTAATTCTGCACCGAGGTCGGAGCGGCACCGATCCGGCTGTAGCGGACAGGCACTTCCTGCACGGTGGTCCGCGTGTTGTCGACCGGAGCCGAGGGATCATTGGCACCGACGATGATCGGCTGGCCATTGGAATCAAGCACCGGAGCACCGGAACCGTTGGTCAGCACGACCCCCGGATTGTAGGCGGGATTCGCCACGCTCTGCCTGACCAGATCGACCTTGGAAAGAAAGGCCGTATTGGTGCTGGCCCGGGCGACCTGCCCCATCCACATGCCGGTGTAGCCGGCGTGCAGCATGATCCCCTGACTGACGCGAAACTGCGTGCCGAGCCGCCATTCGCCGATCGGAGTGAACGTGAAGTTGTGCTCTGCGGAGTTGGTGGCGTTGCGCGAGCCCACACCGTAGATCTGGATCAGCAGTGGATCCCCCTGGATGTTGGCCGTCTGCTGGCCACCGGTCAGACCGCTCGACTGGGTGACGACATTCGCCGTGGTGAACGTCGTGCGGAAGTAGTCAGCGGCGAGTGAATCGGGAAAGTTGCTGCCACGGTAGATGTTGTTCTGCCAGTTGAGGCCCGCGGTGAACTTGAGATCTGAGGAGACCGTCCACCGCCCCTTGGTGCTCGACATGTTGATCGAGAATTCCGGTCCCACCATGTTGTTGCTGGTGTAGGTTTCCCACGCTCCGTTTTGCAGCGGGCTCCCCAGGCCCCGCGCCGAAGCGTCGGCCTGAGCCTGGAGGGTGGCGAGCGCATTGGCATCTGAGAGCAGCGAACCGGTGCCGAAGCCGCCACCGATGCCGCCAGTCGTGCCGCCGCCGATGCCGCCAGTCGTGCCGCCCGCGCCGCCGGTTGTACCGCCAGTTCCACCGGTCGTACCGCCAGTTCCACCGGTTGTGCCGCCACCGGTTGTGCCGCCACCGGTTGTGCCGCCGCCGGTCGTGCCGCCGCCAGTTGTGCCGCCACCGGTCGTGCCACCGCCGGTCGTGCCGCCGCCGCCGCCACCGGTCGAGCCACCCTGGGGAAAGGCATACTCCCGGCTGTTATAGCCGAGGTTATAGCGATCCTCCACCTGCACGAAGCGCGGTCCCAGCCCGAACTTGACGCTTGAGTTGGAACCAGCATGCCGCAGCTGGCGCTGGATGAGAGCCGCCACGCCACCGCTCTGAATCCGCGTCGAATTCGTCTGCGTGAACCTCTGGCTGATCATGTGATCCGGAGGGGGGCTGGTTGTCTCGATTGTGGATGTGGTCTGGGGCAGCGAAAAGAGATTGGAGTTGCCGGTGGTGCCGCCGGCCGTAGAGCCGCCGGAGCCTGCATCCCCCTGCGTGAACGTCTGCGCCGGTGTGTTGATGGCAAACTCGCTCGTCGTCTGAAAGCTCTGCGACTGCGGGCCGCTGTCGAAGTAGGAAAACATCACGCCGTTGTTGTCGTAGATCCAGCCGCCCTCAAAGCGGTTGCCCCACGACATCCGCGTTCGCATCCAGCTGGTGTCGAGCGAGAGGTTGAGCTGGTCGCTGCCATAGATGATCACGCCGGAGGAAGCCCCGCTGGCGTTGTTGAGCTGCTGGGCCACATCAGGATTGAGCGGCTCGACCGGGAAGAACTGCCTGTTCCCCACCGCCGTCACACGCGGCACGGTGATGCCCCAAATGAGACGGTCGTAGTTGAAGAACATCCCCTCGTCGGCCTCCGGCCAGATCTCATATTCCTGCAGATCGGGGGGGGCGAACAGCTGGAAGTCATACATATCTTGATCGGGCAGCAGCGGCATCCAGTCGCCGGCCTGAACCGGCAAAACCGGGGCCAGAAGCGCCGCCAGCGTGCTGATGATTCCCGAAACGCGTTTGACACCGGAGTGTGTAGCCATCGCTATGTGTCCTGGGGAGCAGGAGCCGTCTGTTCCGCCGATGCGGATTGCTCCTGAGGTATCGGTCGTGCCGGTCGATGGAGTTGACGAATCTTGGTTGACTCTTCCGAACAGGCGGGTGATTCGACATGCACCGGCAGAAAACGGCAAAAAAGTGGCAGTTTCGGCAGCTTCGGGTATTCTGCAAAGAGCCTGCCGGGAATCGGTCGCCCGCTCGAGGGCGGCAGAAACCAAGCCGCGGCAGCCGGGAGAGGTGAAGATGGGAAATGTGCCCTGTTCAGGCCGTCTGGCCAGCCGCGTTGTCGGTTTCATGTTGTTCCTGGGCCTGAGCTGGGGAGCCGTGCTCCCGGCTGGCGGGCCTGCCTGCCGGGCCGAAGAGCCCCGAAGAATAGCCAAGGGGGCCGATCCGGTCGGTTTCCTGCGGGTTTCCCGCGACGCCAACGGGGAACCAGAGGCTCTGGAGACCTCGGTGGTGCGGTATCGGGAAACCGCTGAGGCAGCTGCGGCCGCCGGTCGCCGCACCCCGCTGGAAGTCGATCTCGTGGGGGCAGTGCATGTCGGGAGCAAATCCTATTACGACACGCTCGACCACCTCTTTCGCGACTACGACAGCGTGCTTTACGAGCTCGTCGCCCCCGACAACGCCCGGGTGCCGAAGCCGGGCCGCAAGGCCAGCGGAGCGATCGGCTCCGCCCAACAGGGAATGACGCAGATGCTCGGCCTGGAGCACCAACTGGAACAGATCGACTACACGGCGCGGAATTTCGTCCACGCCGATATGTCGCCCAAGGAATTCGATGCCGCCATGGCCAAGCGGGGCGAATCGTGGTGGAGCATGTTCATGAAGCTGATGCGGGAGAACATGGCCCGTGCCGAACGCGGCCAGGGGCAGGCCGGGGAGGTTGGCTTCAGCGATCTGTTTGGGATTTTCTTCGGGCAGGACAGGCCGGTGCGGCTGCGGCGGATCATGGCGGAGCAGTTCACCGACATGGAGATCCTCACGGCCGCCTTTGGCGGCGAGGAGGGCTCATCGCTGATCACCGATCGCAACGGTGCGGCTGCCGAAGTGCTGGCAGACCAGATCAAGGCGGGCCGGCGCAAAATCGCCATCTTTTACGGGGCGGCCCACATGGACGATTTCGATCGCCGGCTGCGCGAGGATTTCCAATTGGAGCCAGTGGAAACGACTTGGATCGAGGCCTGGGACCTGCGGATGCGGTAATCCTGCCGCCTCCACCGGCCTTCCCGATCGATGTTCGGGGAGGGGCTGCCCGTGCCCCAGGAGCCGACTTTCGAGTGAGCGGAAGGCCCTGGAGGGCCGCAGCGAACGGCAGGCGTCGGGCATGGGCAGTCCCGGACCCAGAGCGGGTACGACTTCCGTGGTGTATCGGTTGCGAACTATCAGCTGCGTCCTACTGCAGGAGGCTGCCGACGGCCAGTTCGGCTGGCTCTGTGGCGGGCATCCGCAGGCGGCGGGTCCAGGCGTCGGCCGTCAGGCGGGCCTGACGCAACACGTGGTCGTAGCCGAGCGATTCGACCGTTTCTCCGACCGCCTCAAACTCAAAATCGCCCGTATAACCCCGCGCTACCAAACCGCAGATGAGGGCATCCAGGGGCAGATTTCCCTGCCCGGGAGGCAGCCGTTCCCGGTCGTTTGAGGGGAGGCCCAGGGAATCGGCCACCTGTACCACCGCCAGCAGCGGAATCCGGCCGGTGAGGAGCGAGAGGAGCCGCGGATCGTGGCCAAAGTGCCATAAATCAAGGGCGATTCGCAGGGCCGGATGGTCGAACTGCTCCACCCATTCAAGCGCCCCCGGCAGGCAGGTCATAAACCCACAGCCGCCGGCCGCGGCCGGATGCATCGGCTTGAAAGCCAGCGTTACGCCCCGGCTCAGCGCCACCGGAGCCAGCACATCGCAGGCATCGGTGAGCAACCGGCGGGCATGCTTGAGCGTGTGCCCACCGCGGCAGCCGCTATGGAGTGTCAGAATGTTGGCGCCCAACTCGGCTGCGGTGTCGATCGCCTCAAGGGCGTCGTCCAGACTCTCGCGGAAAGTTCGGCCGTCGCCGCCGGTAAATCCCCCCGCCCACTGCAGGCTCGAGACCCGCATGCCAGCCCGTTCGAGGGTCTCTCTGGCTTCATCAATATTGAGGTCGGAAAGCTTGGTCCGCCAGATCGACACAGACCGAAACCCGTGACGGGCAAGGCCCTCGACCTCTGTGGCCAGATCCCAGCGAAGGGTTGTCAGTTCACTGATGGAGGTGTGCAGCATAGTGACAGCGTTTTCTCCTACCAACCGTGTGTCGCACCATGGCCCGCGACGAAGAGCCCGCCTCGAAGGTGCGAAGTATGGGACGCCGGCGCGCAGCCTGTCTAGTGAAGAACGGGAAGCCCGGTATTGCAGCCTGCTGGCTGGCTACGGCAGGGAGTTGGCAGAGCGTCACTTGACAGACTGCCTGCTAGCATCCGGAGTGCTAGCATCTGCCTCCAGATCGAAGCAGAGAAGTTGGTCGCGGCCACGCACATAGAGCAGGCCGCGGGCCACAACCGGCGGCGCCCAACAGGGAGGGGCGAGCAGGGCACCGCTCCCGGCCACGCGATCGGCCAGCCGCAGACGGGAGAGCTCGGTGTATTTCTCAGCATTCGCCTGCAAAAGCGCCAGATCGCCAAATTCACCCAACACGATCAGGTGGTTCCCGACCGCCACCAGTGTCGCCCGCCCATAGCCGGGCTCGGCCCAGGCCGGAGTGCCGGTCTTCCAATCGACACACACCAGCTGTGCGTCGCCGGAGTGGCGTCCGCTGGAGCCGTACAGCCAGCCCTCATGCACGACAGGGGTCGACCAATGCGATTTGAGCGCCTGCTCCGGCCGGGCTCCCTCCCGATCGCGGCGCACCTCACGCAGGCCCTCGGCAGCCATTCTGAGCAGCACGCTGCCGGGGCCATAGGTTTCCGACAGGAGAACCTCGTCCCCCCGCACCACCGGGCTGGCCGCCACCGCACTAAAAAGCTCATCGTCCCGCCAGCGAAAGGAGGCGGCCACTGCTCCCGTGGCTGGATCGACCACCAGCAGGTCATTCCGCATCCAACTGAGAATCCGCTGCCGGTCGCCCATGCGGGCCGCAACGGGGGTGCTGTAGCTGGCGAGTTGATTGGACGACCGCCACGCTTCCCGCCCGCTGACCAGATCAAACGCCACCAAACCACTGTCGCCGCCCTTCACGAGGTCGAGCCGTTCCGGTGCTGGCGGAATTGAGCCAGGAGGGCTGCCTCCCACCTGCACGACAACCAATCGCTGCCCCGCTCCCTCCACCACCAGAGGCGCAGCTCCCACCCCGAAGAAATTCTGCACGACGTTGTAAGTGGCAGCCGTATCGACCTCCCACAGCAAGGCGCCATCGGCCAGCCCCCGGCATTCCAGCCGACCGTCTGCGGCGAATGTCACCACCCTGTCGCCATCGATCACCGGCTGCGCCCGGGGGCCACCGTCATAGCCAAACGTGTCGGCATAGGCCGTGGGCGTTCCCTGCTCCCAGAGCGGGCGGCCCGTCTCCGCCTCCAGACACCGCAGCCGCGAGCGCTTGCCCACGCGATCAAAAACCACAATGCGGCCACGGGCCACCGCCGGAGCGCAGTAGCCTTCACCCATCGACAGGCTCCAGAGCAAGCGGGGCCCTGCCGCGGGCCACGGCACGGCCATCGTGCTGCAGGAACTAGTGCCACGCCCCCCCGGTCCCATGAAGCTGCCCCAATCCTCGCCAGCCCGGGTGGCAATGTCGGGGGCTGGGGGCGGCTCGGCAGCGCAAAGAATCTCGACAGCAAAGATCCCGGCCAGCAGGCCCAAGAGCCACCAGCGGATGCTGGTGCGATGCAGGTGACAAGCAGCGACTGCGGACCCCGATCGATGGAAGGACCAGCCCGCTGGAATTTCGAAAAGCTGTTTCATGGCAGGATTTTGGCGAGGCGCTGGCCGAAACGTAGCAGCAACCCCGCTCAAGCTTGTATGGTGAGGGGCCGGCAAAGGACTATTGAAGCCTACTCGAAACTGCGACAGGACCTACGGCGTGATGACGCGCGACAAGCCACTCCAGATCGGCGGCGGGAAGGTGGTGATTCCACCCGAGGCGCTGGAATGGCAGTTTGCCCGCAGCAGCGGTCCGGGCGGACAGCATGTCAACCGCACCAGTTCCAAGGCCCTGCTGCGGTTCGATGCCCGGCATACGCCACACCTGCCGGAAGCCATGCGGCGCCGTCTGCTGGCGCTGGTGGGGCCGCAACTGACACGGGAGGGTTCGCTGATCATCACCAGCCAACGCCACCGGGATCAGCCGCAGAACGTGGCCGACTGTCTGGAGAAACTGTCCGCCCTGCTGGAACAGGCGCTGATCGTGCCACGGATTCGCCGGCGCACCCGCACGCCCCGCTCGGCGATTGCCAAAAGGCTGGAGGGAAAACGCCTGCGTTCAAAGACGAAATCGCTGCGGGGACACCCGGCTGAATGATGGCCGCTTGCCCTGCAGTGCCGTTGCTATAATTCTTCAGTGTTCTCGGCTCACCGATTCATCGATCCGCCCCCCTGCCCGTCCGCTTCCGAAGGGAACCCTCCATGGCCGCACCACGCGATATCGACACGCTGCTGAAGGGCTGGGAGTTTCAGCCGGGGGAGGTCAGCGCCCGCCTCGTCAAGGCCCGCAACGGCCGGGAGGTTTTGCAGATGCGCGTCGACATGGGCATGCTGCAGATGGAGGCCGATCTCCGGCCCGATGGCGGCCATCCGCACGGTGCCGAGACCTATTTCGACTATCTCGTCGGGGAGGCGATCCGCACCGGCGAATCATTTCGCCTGACCAGGGAACAGTGCGCGGAGGCCGATCGCGAATTCGTGCAGTTCTACCACCGGCGCATCTGCTGGCTCTCGCTGCACGAATACCGGCGCGCCGCCAAAGACGCCGACCACAGCTTGGCCTTCATGGATTTCGTGCGGCTCCATTCTCCCGACGAAGAATGGACGTTGTCCCACGAGCAGTATCGGCCGTTTGTGCTGTTTCACCGCGTCCAGGCCACTGCCTTGGCAACTCTGGAAGAGAGCGGACCGGTCTCGGCGATCCAGGAGATCAATGCTGGCCTGGGAAAGTTTAAGGAGCTCTTCGCCCGCTACGACGCCAGCGAACAATACTCCGACGACGAGTTGGTGCGGCGGTTGGAATCGATGCGGGAGAGTGTCCGCGAGCGGTATGAAGTGGGACGGACGATCGAAGAGCAGCTCGCCGATGCTGTGCACGCGGAAAACTACGAACTCGCCGCCTCGCTCCGCGACCGCATGCTTCACCTCCCGACCGGGGAGAAGATGTCCCCGCCAGCCACCCCTGCCGACGCGATCGACGCTCCTCCAGAGACTCCTCCCGAGGGTGGATCAGACGCGACGGAGTCTTCCCTCTCGAAGCCCCCCCGTCGTCGCGACGGCTGAAAACGGACCGCCGGGGAAGCGGCAGAGGGGGCAGCGGAATTGCCAGTGGAGGGCGTCTGCCCACGCTCTCTGGAATTTATTTCAAATCCCCTCCCCCTCCCCGTCGCTTCAGTCGTCCACTGCGCTGCCCGAATCTGCTCTGCCCACCGACGCCCGCGTGAGTCTGGGCAGCCTGCGCAAGCTATTCGGCTCCAAGACCATTTTTCCGACCGGCGTGCCATTTGGCGCGCATAATGCACATGGAGTATCCGGCGGCGGGAGCGGGGCGTGTGCCTCGTACAGCTGCTTGAGGAGACCACACCGATGCCAACGACCACATCGACCGCGACCCCTTCCCTGTCGTACTCAGCTCGCACCTATACCGTGCAGGTGGCTGGGGAGGAGTGCTTGGTGCGGGCTACTCAGATCTGGCCGATTGCCGATCTGCTCGCCCCTCCGCTGCCAGAATTGATCGGGATCGACGAGATGAATGCGGTGGGGGCTTTGGCTCCCGATGAGGCCGCCATCCCTGCTGAAGAGGCGATCGGCGCCAGCTTTCCCGCTGCGCCGCGGCGTGGCCGCCGGCAGCGTGCGGTCAGTTCGCGGGCCATATTCTATCGCGTGGGCGACCGCTAAACTCAGGGCCAACCGCCGGCAGGGGTCGTTCCCCCGGGAGCTGGCTGACCCCGCCTGAGAAGTGTGCCATGCCCCAGACGCTGATCCCGCCCGGCGAGCCGTGCCTTCTCTCAAACTTTGATCCCGGTCATCACGAGGGCCTGGAGCGCGCGGCGGCCGAGAACGAAACGCGGCTCCACTGCATTGCGCTCGATGAACTGGCCTATCGGTTGTTCGCTGAGGCCAAACGGGCCGTGGTGGTCGTTCTGCAGGGGATCGACGGCTCCGGGAAGGATGGCGCGATCCGCATGCTGGCCAGCGGCATCAGCCCGCAGTGCCTCGATGTGAAAAGCTTCAAGGCCCCCAGCGCCCTGGAACTCTCGCACGACTTCCTCTGGCGTGTGCACGCCGCCGTGCCGGCCCATGGACGCATCGGGATCTTCAATCGCTCCCACTATGAGGATGTTGTTGTGGTACGGGTGCGGAAGCTCGTCCCCAAGGAGATCTGGCGCGAACGGTATGCCCAGATCAACGCCTTTGAAAAGCTGTTGCGGGACGGCGGGCTGACTGTGGTGAAGTGCTTCCTGCACATCAGCAAGGATGAGCAGAGAAAGCGACTGGCCGACCGACTGCGCGATCCCGCGAAGCAATGGAAGCTCGGGCCGAGCGATCTGGAAGATCGGCGCCTGTGGGACGAGTTCACCACGGCGTACGAGGATGCCATCACCCGCTGCAACACCCTCGAGTCCCCTTGGCACATCGTGCCGGCAAATCACAAGTGGTATCGCAATCTCGTGGTGGCCCGCTTGGTGCGAAAGACACTTGAGGACCTCAATCCTCAGTTCCCCCCCTTCGATCCGGCCCTCCTGGGCAAGCTGGAGTAATGCCCCATGCAGGGCGAGCTGGCGTTCGACTGGCCACCGTGCCTGGCATCGGGTTCCAGGCCTCACTCACTCAGCGTCGGGCGGGGATTGCTCGCGGCGCAATTATCAGTTCGCCGTCCGCAGCCAGTGCGGCGGTCAGCTCCCGGCAATCGACTTCGCCGCGGAAGGCCATGCTGCCGGGACGAGTGCCCACGGCCGTGACCAGCAGTTCGATCGCTTCCCCTGCGGGCAGGGCCTGCAGGGTGTTGAATCGTACCTGCCCTGGGTAGATGTCGGCCGCGTGGCCAGTGGCCGTCACCGGTTCGATGCCGTCAGCGAAGTACATCGTGGCCGTCACTGCGCTGGCCGGTTCGCTGCCGAGATTGCGCACCGAGATGCGGAGCACGATCGCCTCCCCCTCACCCACGGCCTGCGGCGGCGACTCCACCTCGAGCGCCAAGAGCGATCCCTGAGCCAGCGGATCTTGGATCAACGGCTCTTGGATCAACGGATCTTGGATCAACGAGTTCTGGGCCAGCAATTCCTGGGTCAGCAATTCCGGTTCCGTTTCGCCGACGACAAATGCCCCTGGCTCGGCCAGAGCCACTTCGACTCTCTCCATGGCATTCGCTTCCAACGTGTCAGCCGTGTCAGCAGGGTCGAACACGGCCAGCGGCTCGGAAAATACTGCTTCGCTGTCGAGTTCACTCGCCTCGAGATCGCCCGTCTCAACAGACGGGGCATCCGTCAGGAATTCCGGCAGCGGTTCTGTTTCCGCCAGCACCGGGGCGAGCACCGCGAGTTCCTCCGCGGTGAGTTCGGCAAGCGGTTCGGTGGTCTCAGCCGACACCGCACCATGGTCGGTGACGATCTCCACCAAGGAGTCTGGGGTGGGTTCCTCGACCGGTGCATGCGCCGCCTCGACCGACACCTGCCGCTGAACCATCCGGGGCGCGGCGGCAGGCGTGGCGACCCGAGCGGGCCGGCGTGCTGCCAGCTCAACCGGCCTGCCTGCGGATGGCCGGCGGGCAGGCGCGGCGGCCTTGGCAGAGGCGGCCTTGGGCGACTGGCTGGTGGGACTGGCCACCAGAACCCGAGGCCTCGAAAAACTGCCCAAACTCTTCTGCAGTTTCTCGAGGAGCGTGGTGCGCGGGGATGCCAGCGATGGGCTGGGAGCGGGACGCTGCTCGACTGCCACACGCTGCGGGCGCAGCGCGGGGCTGGCCTGGAGCACCGTCCGGGCTGGCAACTTCCGGGCTGGCACTGGACGGGCAGCGGCAGGGGACTGCAGATCAGTGGCCGTCACGGCGGCTGGGTCAGGCGCCGCTGCGGCAGCTTCCTGTTCGAGAGGGGCGTCAGAGAGTTGTGCACTGCTCCCGGCAGAAGCAGCGTCATCGGCAGGAATATCAGCCGGCTGTGCCGCGGCATCCGCTGCCCCGGGCGCGAGGGTGGCTGGAACCGACTCCAGTTCCGCGGGAATGGCCGTGGCCGTCAACGCCGAATCTGCTTCCCACGCTTCCACCTCGGCCGGCAGTGAGGGAGGCGAGGCCTCCAGTGCTTCCTGCTGTGCATCCTGCGAAACACTCGCAGCACACTGGCAATCCTCCTGGGCCATCTCCTCGGGGGCAACGGCTGTGGCGGATGGGCTGGCGGGAGCGTCGCCGGCCTCAAACAGGTCGGGAACGCCCTGGCTGCGATCTCTCAGCGAAACATCCTCGGTGACCACAGCGAGCGGGGGGGCAAATTCCAAACTCTCCTCTGCCGTCACGCCCTGCACACTCAAGTTGCCAGTTTCCGCCGCCATGGCAGGGGCGTTGGCCAGCGACGGAGCTGCCAAAACAGCGGTGCCGGGGGGGAGGGGCTGTGGCTCTTGCGGAGCCGTCAGTTCTGCCTGAGCCAGACGCGGGTGCGAATGCTTTTGCGCAGACTCAGGCCGCGAGTTGCGCGGCGGGC
>Ga0164295_10000879_pt1 | contig 24954 bp, 30 predicted proteins | sample GEODES006metaG_FD_111798 | JGI IMG/M metagenome (GOLD analysis project Ga0164295, IMG submission 111798) | Oligotrophic lake water microbial communities from Sparkling Lake, Wisconsin, USA - GEODES006 metaG | ecosystem: Environmental > Aquatic > Freshwater > Lake | place: USA: Sparkling Lake... | reverse complement strand
CCATTGTGTCGCGCCAACATTGAAAAACAAATGCCTCTTAAATTGTTGAAAATTATACAACAGAATGCTAAATTAGAACCCAAGAAAATATCACAATCTACCGTAAATGTACAATCTCTTATTGACTTTCCTCCATTATAACTTATCGATATACTGGAACTTGAAAACCAGAATAAGAACATCCAAAACACATTGGTAAAAAAAATGCAGGCCAGCAAAAAATAAAAAGAAAAACTGTAGAAAAGACTCCACATAAATTCATTTGTCGTTGACAAGGTGCAACAAAACAAGAATCGGCAGCTGGATATACACTATATCCGATTATTTTTTGACCAGGCAATGGTGGATAATTAGGGTAAATTACTTCTAAATCTGGTAATAGGACAGGGCTAAAATATGGATCCTTAAAGTTTCCTGCACATTTCATTTTATTATTACGCAATATTTTTTTATACTACCTTTGGTGATTCAATGGAGTTTAGTAATAACATACAATACATCTTGTTTTTTCAAATTGTATTCACCTAGGGTAAAATTATCTCTTAAAATTTTATGGTCTGTAGTTGTTAAATCCACCACATTGGAAGGAATTCCAGTTTTATCACGAAATTTGTCCTTGACATCTACAATCTTGTCAGTACTGTCAAGTTGAAAGATGTATTGTCGCTTAGGCCAACCATAGTCTTTGACAATAATCCTGATCGGATGAGAAGGTCGTTGTAAAGATTTATGTTGAGATTGTTTCATTTTTATTTCAACAAAAATAAAAATTTAAAAAATTTAATCTGAACCTCGACGATATCTTGAATTGGTGAGTGCAAAATCTTTAATTTTTTGAACCGTTCTAGCAGTTTCTTGTTTTCGACGAATCGAATTTAATTCTCGATACAATCTATAAATGCGTTCTTCAATATTATTTCTTGTTCTTTCCAACTCTCTAATCGATTCATATTTTGGTGTGACAGATTGTTTCCATTGTTTTTTGGAAATATAAGATTGTTTTTTGGGTGGGTTTTGCTTGCGCGCATTAGACTGTTTCACAAGTTTTGTATATATTGTGTAATCAGTATCCCCTAACAAAGAAGTGCAACAATGATGCCATGGAGCGGGTAATAAATCTTGTTGTTGGTCGCTACACGGAATACATTTTGAAACACGTCTTTGGTCTATCGGTCTAGATAATATTTGTCCGAATCGATCTGTATAGAATTGATCCATTTTTATTAAATGTATTTTATAAAAATTTGAAAACATTTATCCCAAAATGATGGTGTACAGTTATGAATAATCGGTCTTTCAATCGAATAAAAATCAATATCAAACTTTTTTTCAATAAATTGTATAGGAAACTTTAATTTGCAAAATAGGACGCAATTATCTTTTACCAATGATGGAAACAGTAAACAAGGAGATTTAAATACAATATGTGCATATAAACTCTTTTCCTGTATAATATCATCAAGCATATTAAATTCCTGTTCAAGTTGCAATGAATTTAATAAAATAATCGCAGAAGGTTTTCGAGTAACTCGGTCGAAAATATTAAATTTTTCTAAAAAATCAATGTAATCTTTATAATGATAACCAAAAGACTCTATAACTTGTTTTAATAAAAACATGATTCTATAATATATAAATTTTAAAAGTGATAAAATTTAAAAAATTGAAAAAATTTAAATAAATTGTCTGTATAAAAACTTTGATTAATGTCACCAACCAATCCCTTGGAAAAATGTAATCAATATATTGGTAAAATTCGTTCTAATGGATTTTTATACTTTTTTTTAACCAATTTTACAACCAGCAATTTTGATTTGTCAAGTATTTCTAAATCTGATCAATCGAAAGACAGTATAAGGGAAGATAACACAGACGAAGAATTTTTAAAAGAGTTTAGTTTGAATTTTGCGGTTCCGATTTGTTTAAAGACCGTACAAAGTTTCATTTCAATAACTCGTGATGAATATAAAAATGCATGGTTTGTAGATAAAAATAATCAAGTAATTTATTTTAAATTTAGACACATGTGTGGTGAAGGCGCTGTAAAAAGAACATATTTTGGTTGGAACATTACAAAAGATAAACCAGTTGCTGTTTATCAAATTAATCTAACCGTCAATGATACTGAAATTAAGAGATGTCTAAACGAAAAAAGAATTGCCGAAGTTGAAAAAAGTCCCTATTTATTGACGATACATTTTTCTACTTGTCATCGTGAAACTCGCAAAGTATATATGATTGCCGATTTTTGTAAATTTAATGTAAAACAAATGATTGAAGATAAACATCCCTGGACTATCGAACAATTGAAATTATTTAGCAGGCATATTTTACAAGGATTAAAAACTTTACATGATATGGGAATTATTCATCGCGATGTAAAACCCTCTAATATTATTTATGATGACGAACAAAATGTATACAAATTGATCGATTTTGGAGTCGCTACCAAATATTCTTCAAGTAGTCAACTCAACAAAATTGAAACAATTAATCACCATTGTGATTCTGATACTCTGTCCTTGGTAGGAACACCTGGATATATTTCACCCGAGATGTATGACTGTTTGTACTGTCTTAATAAAAATAATTATACAAACAGTGTAGATATTTTCTCTTTTGGTATTACATTGTTGGAAATGTTTTTTCATCGACGAGCATTTACTAGAGATTTTGAAAAACTACCCGAATCGATAAAAAAGGACTTGACGTTGCGCGAATCCATGTTTAGTAATATCCTGGAACATGATACACTTTTTTTAAAAGAATCCTTTGAAAAACTTGGGGATTTGTTGAAAACAAAACGATTGGATTCTTTAAAGAGTGAAATTCAAGAAAAAATTGACATTATAAACCAATTAAGTATTTGTGAAAACGACGAAAAGGAAATGTTTGTTTCGGAATTAATTGATAAGAATAAATCAATTTCCTATTACTGTAAAAAAATACCACAACTCTTAAAAGATCTTGACGAAAATACATCCATCGAATATGAATTTATATCAAAGATGAAACATTTGCAACATTACTGCAAAAAATGGAATCATTATACAAAACAAACCATTGATGATATGGTAGACGATGTTCAAATGTATCCATTACTATATTTGACCACTTCATATGAAATACCATTGTCCATTCAAGAGATTCAAGATGCAATTTTACAAGATTTTTTGAGTAAATGTCTAGATAAAAATCCTGAAAATCGTCTAACCATTGACGAATTATTACAGCACGATTGGTTAGTTTTGTAGAGGAGAGGGTAATATGATACCACCATGATATCCAGTGGATGTTTTTTGGTCCAAAGAAGGCATTACAATAAAATCATTGAGCATTTTATTTTCGTCATCAATCATTGTAATATTTAACCCTTGTTTCAAATCAAACGCTCCGTGGTCCCATATCCAGGCATTTTCTAACTCTAATTCAATCGTGGTACCATTATTTAAATGCAGAAGGACATCGGAGATGGGAATTCTAGTATTTCGAATGGTTAGAGCCCAATAATATACATTACTGCTAATTACCTGCTCTACGGTTTGCTCGACAGGATCTTGAATATGACAAGTTGTAGCGGTGCATAGTAAATAATCGATTGTTTCATTTGACAGGACAGGGCAAGGAATATAGTACCATTCAACAGAATAAGGATTTCCATTGGCAACTGGTTGCAAAGCATTATATATATCAAAATCTAGATAATCTTCAGTACAAACGGGGTCAGTGCATTGATCCATAACCATTACAATAAAGCTTTTACATTGAGGCCAGGAACCCTGCCATTCTGTCAACTCTTGATTCCATTCATAAAAGTTTTCAATACGAGTTACATTGAGACAAGCACCACATAAAAAAGAATTGGATTGTTGCATATTAACGTCAGACAAACCAACGCCAAAGGATATACGACCATCCAAGAACATTGGTATTGAATCGCTTGTCGAACGGGAAATTGTGTTGAAGGATTGTAATTTACAAAAGCCAACTTGTCCAATAAAGGAATTGTAAGAACTTTCTTGTGTAATGGCAAAAGTTGTGACGCAAAATGATTGCAAGATTAAAAATAAATATTTCATTTTTAATGTCTTTTTATTGCTTTAAATTTCTGGTCAAAAATTGAAGTTTTAAAATTTTTATTCAACTATGTCGAACCATACGACAATTAACTTGTGAACTGTTGAATTAACATCTTTTCGTACTTTCAGCTATATAATACCAATACAGATGTCAAGCAAAACAAACTACCATTTCGAAGAGGACGGCAAGTTTTATAAAAGGTCGAAAGATCGAAAGGGCAACAATACAGTCTGCGAGGTGAAACAGTGCAGATGTGGAGACTGGATTTCTGTCAATTTAATAAAGACCCCTCATCACCTTGGCCGTAAGAATCATCGTGCTTGGGCAATCCAAAATGGAGAAGCTTTGGTTGAGCCTTATTCTAAAACCTCTTCTTCCAAACAAGAAGATGATACCGAAAGTGACAGTGAAGACGATTGCGAAAATCACTGGTTGCTTCACATTGGTGATGGAGTTCATTTTGCAAACTCTTCAAAAAAGAACATTTGGGGAGTGAATAGCCAGTTTGGTTACGCCAAGAACTTTTTAGCCAATGTCAAAAAAGGAGACAAGCTGTGGTTCGTTGTGAATAAAAGTCAGGGGCTTTTGGTCAGCGTTGCGACTTTTGATCGTGTGCAAAAGCGTGAACTAGGCCCTTTTGTGGCACTTACTGCAACAGATGATGAATTGGGATGGACGGAAAAGGATGGAGAATGGGACACCGAGGTTATTTTTACGAATCAATACAATATTCGTGCGCTTGATTTGCTGTCCGAAATCAAAGGCGCCGCAATCATTCGTCGATATAACGAAAAGTGCAAAGTGAACTTGCTAGCGGAGTATGACAATATTGTCCGTTATTCTCAAGTCTTGCGTTGTTAAAATGCTTTTTACATGAATGCTTGTTGTAATTGCCTTGCTTTATTGATGACTTGTTTGTTCAAGTCTTTGGATTTCCTTTTTCGAAAATGTTTAGAATCTAAATCAATTAAAGGCTGTTGTTGTTGTTGCTTGAATAAAGTACTCAAATCTTGGGTTTGCGCATTTATTTTTTGTCGTTGAGCTTTCTCCAAAGTTTTTACACGGTTTTCAAACGAACGAATATGTTTTTCAATTAATTCACTTTGATCGAGAATCAATTTTTCAAGTGCATTAAAGCGCTCTAGTTCTTTTTGATATCCTTTAAAAATTATCGGGGACAAATAATCAACCCTGTAATCTACTCCTCCGTCAAAAATTTCAAATTTTGCACCTAGTGTATCATCTAAGTACATGTAAAAATTATCATATGTCACTTTTTTATGGGGATGGCGGATCGTACGACGAAGAATATAAATCTCTACATCGGGATGTAAATCTCCATATGTAAAATAATAGAACGATACAATATTTTCGTATCTAGGAACACCTGAGCTAATGTTCAACCAGGGAAGCATATGCATATATTGAATACAATCGATATACTTGGCACCATCATCTATTCTGCATACTATTTGATTTATAGGAAAATCTGATACGGATTTATGCTGAATTATTCCTTGATATCCTTGCGGAGCTACTCCTTGTTTAAGTTTTTGTAATGAAACTTGCATTTTATTAAAAAAAAAATGATTTAAAGTTTGCAATTCTAATATATGGCCGCTTGGTCTAGTGGTATGATTCCTCGTTTGGGTCGAGGAGGTCGAGGGTTCGATTCCCTCAGCGGCCCCGTGTAAGTGGACAAAATTCTATATTTTACAATATAGAATAAGTATTTGTTGTTCTAAAGATTCACTTTATGCGTTTTTACCAGATCCTACACCAACTCCTACATCGACGCCAACACCCACACCAACCTGTCGTCCAAATACTTGTTGTTATTATGGTTCCAGCCGTACGCAAAACTTTTGAATTATAACCAATTTAAAAATATAATAATTTAAATTGGAAAAAAAATATTATATTTTTCGTTTAAAAAAAATGAATTCATATCGACCAATACCTATCCATTCAACCCGTAAAAATGATGACATTAGTATGAGCTCCAGAAGTATGGATAATATGCACAATTCCTGGAAACTTGAAAAAATTATTGACGAAAAAGGAAAATCCAATTACAAACTTGTAACTGAAAACAATACCAATACAGAGACTGCGATTGGCAGTAGTAGCAGAAAGCACAAGGCGAAACGCAACACAATTGCAAGTCACAGACCAATTGGTGCTTATGGCGTTCCAGGAGCGAATGCTTATTTAAATACAAAAGCTACCACTCTCCATTCTCCTACATTGAATTCCAATATTATCAAGAGCATTAAGCGAATTAAAAAGAAACCATCTTTTCAATACAAGGAAGAGCAATCGGATACTTCCAGCAAGACAGCGAGAACAGGAGTAGAAATCAACCTTGAACGCTTTGCTAGCATTAATGGTAAAATCTATAATAACATGATTATTGGAAATAATGGATCGATCATTCCTTATGGAACTGGTAATGATCTAGTACAAAAATCTTTCCAACATGGACATTTGGTTACCAGCAGTATTCATTTGGAGAATATAAATATTCTTATTAGTTATTTTGGACCTAAAGTCATTCCTTGCTTGACTGTTTCTGTTTGGTCCCAAGTTTTATCACCTACAATTGAATTAACTAATATCTTTACCATCCCTGTTCAAAATATACAACCAAATCACGGAAAGGTTATTATTAGAGAGTTGGATAGTGAAACGATCACCAAAGGTCAAATCTTTTTGACTGTAAATTCTACAGAGGACTATGATGGTAAAATAGACATTAAATACAATTTGGAAGTTACCCCAATTTCAGATAATGGTAAAGAAGCAGAGTTTGAATTTGAATTCCCTGATTTCTTTAATAATGGTGGTTTTGGTCTCCCTACTAAACTAATAGCTCCTATTGTTGAGCAACAATCTGTTGTACAAGTTCCAGCTCAAAATGCATCAGTACCTGCAGTTGCTACTGTACCCGTTGTACAACAATCACCTGTTGCTGCTGCTGCTGCTAAAGTAACACCAATTGTCAATTATCCTAAAAAGACCAACAAAAGTATTTTTGGGGATTTCATTAGGGGACAAAATCAAGAAAATGTTCCGATATTTGGAAAGAAATCAGAAGACAAGGATGCTAATGAAGGTTCCATATCCTTGAATCAATCTATTTATGCCAATCAAGCAATTAAAGCTGCTGGACTTATCCAAGAAGCAAATGATGATGCAGAAGTAGATTTTACTGAAAGAGACGATACCGATATCAATAAAATATTAAACATATTAAGGAATCAAAATTATGACAATTAAATGTATTTGAGAAGAAATAGCGCCTTGTGCAAAATTTTGATTGGTAAATTGAATTGTGTAATGGGATATCCTAAATCCAATGTAACAATAAAATTCTATATGAATCATACAAAATATAAGCGATGGGAATGCAATGATATTGTTTATAATAAAATCCCACAAAATCTTTATTACCATGGAATGAATTCTTTTCAATTAGAAAGGCTACACAAATTATGGAATATCGATAGAACCAAGCGACAAGGATATATAAGTCTTAAAAAACAATTACCTATGGATTTAGTGTGCTATATAATTGAGTTATTGTAAAGCATGTCTTTTTTATTTAAAAATAAAAAAGCTTAGCGATGCCAAAATTTAAATCTACCTTTATCAAGGTTGGTCATTAGGGTATTATCACCAAGTATTTGAATTAATTTTTGTAATGTCTTTAATAGTGTTTGTCTTTGTTTTGCAGTAAGCTCTATCTGGTGAAAGTCGCAGAAGTAATAAACAAAGTCAATTATTGTTTCGTGAGCATTTTCAAAAGTGATTGAAAATGAATTATTTTCTTTGCAGATCATGATTAAATCTAAAAAGAAGTCAATTATTGCTAAATCACTCTTTTCTTTTGAAAAATCCAAAAGAAAGGGCAAAGATTTTTCCATTTTAATTAATAAAACTTGATATAACTCTACCGGTTCCATGATTATTCCTATACTATATATAAGGATTTTAAAAATTTAGCTAGTTTTTATATATAAAAGCAAATATGCCTTTTTGATTCCTTCTAAAGCATTGGAAGGATGAATTTTGCTTATTTTTTCATCATCACATAAATAAAATTCTCCTTCTTCATAAACTATACTGATATAATGTCCGAATTTAAAGTGTCCATTGTGGATTACAGCACCTCGTAATTCATAATCATTAAATTTTAGCGGGCAATCCATATCATCATGAATCTTGTTAAAGTTGGAATCATAACGATTAATCTGTATAAACAAATAATCAGGCCAGTAATATATGGTATTAAATTTCTCCGCGTCCACATACTCTTTAAACTTTTCACTTTCCCATTTTTCAATACGGTCTTTGCTTTCAAAAAGATTTAGAGATTCTTGAAGTGATTTGGAAAACGGCAAGGTAAGAATTGTTTCTGAATTTACAATTTGTTTTTTATCATTGGATCGAGTTAAATTGTGAAAGTGTGTGTAATATCGGTATTGAAAAAAAGCCTTGTTGGCATTTTGTTTCCATCGCTTTTCTGTTTCTTCGCCTAAAATGTCAAGTAATTGAATAAGAGACTCGTGTGCATCATATTGTTGAAATGGAGCAAATAAATTAGATTGTGAATTTAAAATTTCTTGAATTTCTACAGGTGAAACTACTTTTTGAACATGATATTTTTGTATAAAACCAATGAATTTTTGTATCACGGGAGATGATCCTCCAGGATTGTTGTTTTCGGCTTGCTTAAAAATATCAATAAATTCGGAACACTGCATTAATAACTGCAAGACTGAATTAACATAACACGTATTACCAAGATTTTCTAATCCAGTGATCATTTATTTAAAAACATTTGTGAAAAAATTTTAAAAACAATTTTTAGTCGCACCTAGAGTTATTTATATCACAATCTGAGCAAAAGTTTGTTGGTATACACGCGTTTACCCTTTCTCCTCGAATAGTTTGACGACATGCACATAAATCACGAGGATAAAAGCACTTTCTAGTATTTCCTTTGAGTGCACCATATAAATTTGGTGTACTGTCATAATTTTCAATAATTACTAAATGATTATTGTGGTAAGCATTATCAATGGTAGAATACATTTCTCTTTTTTATTTGCACAAAAAATAAAAAATTGATTTGGTAATCTAATTTTATAAAAACTGTTCAAAAAATATAAATGGATCTAAAAAACTATCAAGATTTTGTTCAAGCTGTTACTAGCAAAGAGTCCAATGACTTTTCGTGTTTTTTATCTAGAATTCAGAGCCTGGAGGATTCCAAGCAAGCACAAATCCCACTTCTAATGACTTCTGCCATTGGTCTTTCCTCGGAAACTGGTGAATTTAACGAAATTGTCAAGAAAATTATTTTTCAAGGAAAGTCGCTTACAGCGGATAATATTTTTCATATGAAGCGAGAGCTTGGAGATATTCTATGGTATTGGATTAATGCGTGTCGTGCATTGGACCTAGATCCGAATGAAGTGATGAAGGAAAACATTGAAAAGCTAAAGTCCAGATATCCAGATTTAAAATTCGATGTTGAGAAATCAGAAAATCGCAAAGAAGGTGATTTGTAATTTTTTTTTTGTTTTACAATAAAACATGTCTAATTATGCAATTTCTGAAACTGTTGACCCAAATATTAATAGAAAAAATGGTTACATGACCATATCGGATATTACTGAACGAAATAAATGCTATGACAGCAACGAACCAATAACCTCAAACTGTCAATGGCCAATGTTAGTACCTCCCAATCAATTATTGGCATTAAATGCTGATACCAATAATCCATTAAATTGTGTCACGAAGGAAAATTTTGAGTGCGAGGACGCACGATGGTGTAAAATTGAACAACGGGAATACTTTGAACCCCAGCAAATACTTAAGGTAATCAAAGATGGTAAAAAATCCTTTACCATGAAGATTGATAAAATGTCGGATAATTATGTATACACCGCAAGTGACTCGAAAGGTTCTTGTGAAAATTTAATTTATGTCGCTTCTGGACCTGTTCAAATAAAATGTCCTAAAAATGAACCTTGTGAATATTCTAAAAAAGAATATTCAATAGGTTTAACAACTCCAGTTGAGAATTACACCTATCATATCCATTTTCCAGCTGATTTAGGATCTTTTCGCAAAATTATTATTGGTGGTTACGCGACCGAAAAATGTAAATTACCGGATAAAAAACCAGCTTTTATTAAAGTATACATTGGTAAAAAATTATTAACTACGGTTCATATGACATCTAAAAATGTTTCGATATTGCATAAAGTAAAAGTTTCTCACGAAAATGGAAAATATGTTCTAAAGCATTAATATTTTTATTGGCAATTCAAATAAAAATTATTCAAAATATAAATGATTCGTCCTCAATTGGTATTTATATTTCCTTTGCGTCGATGCGGAAGTAACTTTTTACGATTGCATTTAGATCTTCATCCATCTATATATGCACCCTATCCCATTCATATTCACGAGTTTATGCATTTATTGCCAAAGTATGGAAATTTGGAGGATGATCATAATTATTTTCGACTGATTTGTGATGTGATTGGTTTTCAAAATACTACATTATTGCGCTGGACCCATATTAGTTTTGATCCATTAAATTTATTTAATAGTCTTGAATCTCAACCTCGAAGCATTCATAGAATTGTTGGGGAAATGTATTTACAAGCTGCAGAAAAATGTGGCGCCAAAGTCGTTATTGACAAAAGCCAAGACTCTATATTTTATGCCAACGATATTCTGAAAGAATACCCAGATGCATTAATTATTGATTTGGTGCGTGACCCAAGAGCACAAATTAATAGTATGAATAAAGCAATAATTCACGATTTTGTCACATTGTTCAATCTAAACACTTGGTTAGAACGCAGAGAATTAATGAAAAAACTTGCTAATAAAATACCCCAAAATGTCTTGAGTATTAAATACGAGGATTTTATTTTGAATACTCAAAATACCTTGCAAAAAATTTGTACATTTTTAAAAGTGCAATACAAAGAAAATATGATTAATATACAAAATTCAAAAGAAGCCGCTACAATGTCTTTAATATCTTCTTTGTGGAAAAATAATTGCTATCCTCCTCTGCAAATCAATATTCATAAATTTTTGACAGAAATGAGTGAACAAGATATACAAATGATTGAATGGAAATCACAGAATTACATTCAAGAATTTGATTACCAGTTTTATTATCCACTACAAGAAATTTTGATATGTGATAGTCAAGTACAAAGTTGCAATGAACAAAACAAAATTTTATTGGCCAACTTGCCCGCCAAAATAAAAGAGGATAATATTAAAGATTATACGATTCGAAATTGTAGAAAAAAATATTTAGACAGTTTCAAATGAAACAAATGTTGGATTCGGTTGAAGATTATAACAAAAATTAATTTTAGACTGATCTATCATTGTCCAATCCGCTCCCAAGATTCCACCAGTGTCTCCGCTATCAGGGTTGAGACACCAATAATAAAAGTTACGAATGGATTTTCGTTGCAAATATGACAAGACATTCTGATGCCATTCATAATCAGAACCTCCATTGAAACCACCAATTTCTCCAATACAAACTAGATTTTCGTAATATTGAGTAAGAAAACCAAACCATGTATTCCATTGATAGTCTCCATCATTTAATGAATTTATACCACGAACCGAGACACCGTAAACGTGGGGCGAAAAAACAATTCGTAAGTCAGGATTGGGTCCAAAAAAAGTGTCCATTTTAGAAAAACTACCTCCCCACGCACTACCATCAAATGCTTCTTCAACACCTTCGACCCAAAATAATCCCTTGTATTGTGGTACATTATTGTCTACAAAATTAATAAATGATTTTACAAAAGTTGACCATTCATACCAAGTGATACCCCCGTGGGGTTCATTTTTTATATCAATGCCGATCAAATTTGGATAAGCACCAAATTCAACCAATATATTTTTCCAAGCTTCAAAATATTGATCTTGATTAATCATACTCGTCGGGTATGGTTGAATCACATCATGATCTCTATGAAAGTCTAATAAAATACTAATATTTCGGATTGATGCGTGATAAAATAAATGATGTAAATAATTTTTGGCATTCATATTCGCAACATAAGGATCCGCTTTTACACAATCCGGATTTAAAGGAACCTGAATATTCATGGCCATTTCATAAGAAAACGGAATTCGAATTGAATTAAATTCATAGTGACGAATTATATTCATATAATACTCTGTATCATGAATCCATAGACCATGTGGACAATAACAAGAAGATTCCATTCCAAACCAATTGATTCCTTTGATTCTGTATTCCTGCTTATTAAAATACAAGTTATTATTTGAAACACTAAATACCGCACCACTGAGTCCAAAAAATTTCAGCAGAAAAATTGATAAATAAACCACATGTCGAATCATTTTATTATTATTTTTTTTTTTGTATAAGTAAACATGTCGGATTTTTTATTACCTGTTGTGGCGTTATCTCCAAAACAAGAAAGCAATATACATAATATATTGAACCAATTTTTACAATCCTTTTTGATTTTAAATCGAAAAGATGAAAACTTGAGTAACACTATACAAGAAGATAAATTTGAATCTCAATATTTTGACCTATGTCAAAAATCTTGGCAAGCAATTGTGAAAAAGTCATTTCAAAATGTCTTGTCATTATATTCCGTCGATATTTCTATAAAGCAAATTTTTGTTGAATTATTTTTAATGTTGTGTGTCTACTTATTGGTAGAGTCTACGAATGAATATATTCGTAATAAATTAAAACTTCAAGTTCAACTAAATGTTGAAAAAGCCTACCAAACCTATAAAAGAAGGAATGAAAAAGAATGCAACTTGCTATTTCTAAGTGAAGAAAAAGATATTAGTCTAGAGGATAGGCTTTACATACTATCAACTTTAGCTGTCAATCAAATACAAATGGTCTTGTCATGCTATTATTTAGATTTCTTTACAAGTAATAAAAGAAAGATACAAGGATACTTGCAAGTTAAACAATCAAAACAGTATGTACACACATCTTCCACCAAAAGTATGAGATCAACAACTGCCGCTACAACCACTACTCGTGAACGAAGAAAAAAAATATTGAATATTCAATTAGACAATCAAGTCAGCTATACAAACCATATTATTAAAAGCCAACCCATTAAACTTATCTCTTAATTCGAGAGCATCTTGTTTACTGAAGCATCCTATAAAAGCATAATTACATGCTTCTGATATATGAATAAATTTATAGCCTAAATCACAAATTCGAAATATTAAATCCATTACTTCACATTTGTGCTGACAGTTGTTAATATTATAAATTCTTACAACATGTTTTTCTACCTTTTCCTTCAGTACTGGTTTTTCCTCAACACTAACTAAAGTAGGCATCAGTAAGGATCTTTTTGGCTTGTTATCATTTTTTTGTAGAGACGGCGGACTATCCAAGGGGGGCGGTTCTAAAGGTTGTGCAAGTGTACGACCAAGTAAAGATTTACGAGGAATCGGCGTCTCAGATGAAGGAGAAGATGATAATGTTATAACTTGTTCTTCTCCTCCTCCAGTTTTAAAGGACTCAATAAATTCTATTTTTACATCATAATATACAGACACGACAGGTTTATTATCTTGTCTACCAAATGGTTTCATCGTACATTTACGATGTTCAATTCTTTGTTTACGATTCATTCTGATGAATCATAAATTTTTAATTTTCTAGAATCAATTTTTTACTTGAATCATACTCTGTTAAAACATTGTCGATACAAGCAATGCGTTTTTCCAATGGACTTGCACCCTTTGTCTTTTTAGTTCGTAAATGAATTTTTTTTTCAATCGAAAGAGCGGTTGATTTATCCAAATCATTAATTTTTGCATATAATTTCCAAATTCCGTCTTGTTTTTTCATTTTGGTATATTTTGCACCACCAACTAGTTCACCATTATGTTGTCGAATACGACGCTCTAAATTATTGGTTATACCAACATAGGTACATCGGTTCACAGAATGACATAGCAAATAAACGCAATACATTTTTATAATAACGTGTTAAAAATCATCTTGCATCATTTTTATCAATGCTACTGCAACTTGTTGTAATAATAATTCCGATTCTTTAGACTTGTGACAAAATCCTCGAGTATTTGATTTATTTTATTCGAAATATCTGGCAAAATAATTTGATATTGACGATTATAACAGCTTTCACCAGTTTTGGTATGTTTTGCGATTGGATAAAATTTTTCTTTCCGAGTCATATAAAATTTATCACTTATAAAGCCGAGAAAATATTCACCACCGTCTGTTTGCAAATCTTCCAAGTTGACGATAATCCCATTGACTTTTTTAGTTTTTAAAATCTCGATATAATTTTTAATTTTTTCATATCGAATCTCCAAAATACTCTGATGTTCTCTATGATCCTGATTCATGATGTCGTCTTCATTTAATATTAATGGTTTTTCAATAAAATCTTCAAGACTTTGATTGACTTTATAATGATAAGGATTATAATACATTGATTTAATCCAACATTTCACATCTCGAATCACAAAAACAAAACAAGTATTGGTCAAATCAAATAAATCTAAATGTGGAAATCCATGCTTCCAATCTCTTTCTACAACTTTTACATCTAATAAATTATTTGGTATTAACTGTTGCAAAAAGTTTGTTCCACTATTTCTTTCACCATAAATTATAATCGTATTGATTTTATGATTAACTTTAAAATTAGTTGATATTGATGCAGCAGCATATTTTTTAGTTTCCTCTTGGATGGCAATAATTGTACAGCTTCCAACTCCATTTATTGTTAATTGATCTCCATTTATAGTAGCAATACTTGAGTCAGAACTAATATAATGGAAACATCCATCACTATTTGATAATGGTGGAATTATTGAAATGGGACTATTACCGTAAATTCGATCTGCAATTTTAAAATTATATAAATTAGTTTTATTTCGGATGACGACCTTATCTCGATTTTGTATTCGACTCTTTCTTATAATAGTTGAATCTTTATAATAATCATTTCTATTGACTAGCCACATTTCCTATACATGTCTAAAATTAAAATTGATAAAACAAAAAAAAAATAAAGTAAACATAAGGAATGAAAATTATTCACTGTAACCTTTGGGGTGATATTGAAATTAGTGATTTAGCTTTATCAATTATTGATACTCCACATTTTCAACGCTTACATTATATCAAACAGACTGGAATGTCCTACAAAGTTTTTCCAGGTGCACATACTAGTCGTTTTGAACATTCCATAGGTGTCTATGGAGTGATTCGAACATTGATGGATCACCTCATCAAGAAACAACCCGAGTTGATAGAAAACTGTAATGAGCGCAAACAAGAATTGATTTGTATCGCGGGTTTAATTCATGATCTTGGACACGGTCCATTTAGTCATTTATTTGATTATTATTTGGAGAAAAGCGGTATCGATAATGGATGGCAGGATCATGAAACGAGAAGCTTGGATTTATTAACAAACATTGTTACACATCACAAGGTACAAATTTCACAACAAGAAATAGAATTTATTCAAGGTCTAGTTCAGGGTCAATCAAAAGAACCTGCATGGTATGATACCATTGTCAATAATAAAATAGCAGGATTAGATATGGATAAAATGGACTATGTGCTGAGAGATTCAATGAATTTTGGTATGAAGATTCATTTTGATCCCTTACGAATTATAAAAAATTGCCGAGTTATTGATGGAGAGTTGTGTTTTTGTGATCGTATCAAAGATGAAATAATTACAGTTTTCTTGATTCGAAACAAAATGAACCGCTTTATTTATCGACATCCAAAAGTTTGTGAATACGAGAGTATTATTATGGATTATTTAGCAAGCCCTGTTTTCTATGACTTGACAAGCACAATGAAGGAGAAAAATATTGAAAAATTTCTAGCACTCAATGATTATACTCTTTTATTTAAAATACCTAGAGACGAGTATCAGCAATATGAATGTCGTAAAAAAAAGTACCAAAAGGATCATCAAGAATACAAGGATCAGGAATGGAGCAAAATCGTAAATCTGCAATTTTATCATAAGAAAAATCCATCGATAAAGTTTAGTATTGAAAATTGGAATATTGTTTCTTGTTATTCTTAAAGTCGTCCAGAAAATGAACAATCTTGTTGTATAATCTGTGATTTGTTGTATAAGAGTAGTCGATTCCATAATAAGTTATTATAATTGTAAGAACTTACCATTCCATAATAAAAATTATTAGCCTTGTTGGTAAATATAATATAATTTGGATCGGGTACAGCAATTTCTTTAATACAAATCGAATCCAAATTGGAAATTTGTGGATTTACATCAAAACATTTCATTGTTTCATAATCGGACAAGTATTGCATTTCTGATTTAATAATGGTAGAATTATCAAACTTTTTAGAGTATAATTGAAATGAAATTTGACGATCACTGATAGGCGTCATTTGAAGAATGGCACATTCTGAATTAAAGATATTGTAATCATAATAGGATTGATAGAAAATGTTTTGAAGAACTGAAAATCTAAAGTTCTTTTCATATCGTTGACTTGTCACAGAAGCAAACAACAGTAATAAAATTTGTAAAAACCGCATTTAATTTTTTTAATTTTATTACTATTAAATGAATTTAAATTATGATTTGAAAAAAATACCCGGTCAAGACATGGGTGAATTATTTATTTTTATTGACAAGAAAAAACTGACAATGTCGGATTTTTTGTGTTACATGCAATATGAATTTTTTTGCTCATTTTTTATATCCGTATTGGCCGATATATGTAGAGAACAATATAAAGATTTTGAATTTCCTGTATTTAAAAGTGAAGATTATGGAAATCCATTCAAGTTGACCATTTATTTTAATAATAAAAAACCAAAAGTAATTGATAATCAGGAAAATTTAGAGTTATTGGAAAAACAAAAATATGTAAGTATATTTAATAATGTATCTAATCTTGTGTTTATTCCAAATAAAAAGAATAATGTTGAGAAAATTTTTGATATGATTATACCGGAAAATAAAATTTTATTTCAAAAAATACTCAAGGTGATTTTTGATAAAATTTATTTAATATTGCAGAATGATATGTCAAAACGGATACAATTTGACTATAAAAATAATTTTTTAATTTTTATTCTGCGAGAAAATTAAAATCTTGGTTTATTCATAGATATGGATAATGATAGCCAACCTTTAGGTTCTACACCCAAATTTGCTCGGAAGTATCACAACCGAACAGTTCAACGATCTGGGTGTAGTAGTTGTTCAGAAAGAGGCAAAGCTTTACCACCACACGTTAAAGAAGCCATTAGAAACAGTCGAAATTCTCTATAATTTTTAAAACTTAAAAAATGATCCTTGGAAAAATTTTCAAGGTTTTGAAAAAAAAAGAGAACTTTTTACCGTATTCAAAATTTGATTAATTTTTTTGTTTTTTAATTACAGATATTAAAAATGAACTCCCAGACATTCAATACCGATCATTTGCAAACTTACCCCGATTCAGTTCTTCAGGCGCCAAAAGATATTTTGATCAAAAAGAACAACAATACAAGATACAAGTTTTTCAAGCAAAATCACTTTACTGCGGGGGATGAGGATCAATTTCTTGAATACTGGGATCGTTCTACTCCCATTGATGGCCCTCTCAAGAGGAATCAGACGAATCTAAATCCAGAGATTCCTTTGCACCCCAATACGAAATGGCCAAAATATCGAAATTTATGTGTAGATGTCGTGATATCTACCTTTCATTATATTTCGGATAAATTTAAAAAAGGTCTCTTTTTAAAAATAACTGACGGTAAACCAAAGGTTTTTTTACCTTTTAGCAAGGTAGACTATCAAAATGAATGGAGTGACAAGATTAAAACGAATCCGCGCCGTTTTTCAAATATTGTCCAACTGATGAAATATACAGCTGATGTTGAAAAGAGAGACTTTGTTGAGGGAAAAGTTCATAAAAATATAAAAGCGTGGTATGGCAATAATGGACTTGTTCGTCTTGAGTTTCCTATTTCAGAAGGCGATTCTGGAGTGAATATGATTCACGATATGTTTACTACTCTGGTGCGCGAAAGAAAATTGCCTTCTTGCGAACTTTTTATCAATAAGCGTGACTTTCCTCTCCTTAAAAAAGATGATACGGAATCCTATGATTCATTCTTTGGAACTCGTACCAAACTTTTATCTCACTGTCAAGAAAAGTATGCTCCGATTCTTAGTATGACAACAACAGAAGCTCACGCCGATATTCCGATCCCTACTTGGGAGGACTGGTCTCGTGTATCCTATTGGAATGATGGAAAAATGTTTGGAAAGGATTATCGAGCTTTTCCTCGTCCTGAGGAATTTGATACGATTGAGTGGTCCATAAAGATTCCAACTGCAATTTTTAGAGGTGCGTCGACGGGTCAAGGTACAATGATTGACAATAATATTCGTCTAGCGGTAGCTGCCGAATCAGCGAAAGGACTACTAGATGAAGATAATATTCCTTTTATGGATGCTGGTATCACAAAATGGAATCTTCGTCCTCGTAAGCACCCTTCTTATCCTTACATTGAGACTATTCACGTTGATGAAATGCCATTCTCATTGATATCTCCAATGTCACCACTTGAACAAGCACAATACAAGTATATTCTTCACTTGCCTGGACATTCGGAAGCGTATCGTCTCGGTATGGAGCTTTTTAGCGGATCTGTAGTGTTGTATTTTCCTTGTCAGTATCAGCTTTGGTTTTTCAAATGGATGAAACCTTGGGAACACTATGTACCATTGTCAGGCTCAATGCAAGATATTTACGAGAAGATCAAGTGGTGTAAAGCAAACGATGAAAAATGTGAACAGATAGCAGCGAATGCTCGAGCCTTTGCGCACAAGTACTTGACACGAACGGCAATATTAGATTATCTTCAAAATACATTATGGGATGTATATACAACAACTGGTAAAATTGAGCATGTTGACAAAAATATTAATGACTACAATTTGGCATTGTATGATACTGTAAAGCACAAAATGCTAGCATCAATGAATAGCTTTTATAAGGATAATTTGGAGATGACGGAACATTTGAAACAATTATTGAGTGTTCCTCATCACTCTTTATCCAAAGATATTCGGCTTTGGCTTTTTACATTGTTTCATAAAAATATGACCTTTTCAAAAAGCATTTACAAGGAGGGAAAAAATACAACATTGTATACCTTTAATTATTCTGGATATAAATATGCGATTAAGAACACTCGAAAAACTTGGAAATCCGAAGAAAAATTTCAATTGGTGTGTAGTTACTTGTATTTGAATGAGTTGTCCAAGTCTTGTCCAAATTTTATTTATACCTATGCTGATTTTGAAGACAAAGAAAATCACACTAATATCATCACAGAATTTGTAGAAGGAATGACTTTGGAAGAATATATCAACACGAGTGCGTTTACAATGGCATCTTTTATTGATATTTTGATTGGTATTTGTTTGGCTTTGGCAAAAGCTCAACAAAAGTGTGGATTTATACATATGGATCTCTTTCCTTGGAATGTTATAATTATAAGAAAAAAGGCTCCCGAGACAATCGTTTACAATAACGAGCATGGCTCCTATACAATTAAAACTAATATTGTACCTATTATTATTGATTATGGAAAAAGTCATTTTATTCACAAGGGACAGCATTATTACAACACCAGTCCTTTTCATCTTTGCCGTCTACAAGACATTATTAGTATCGTGTTTTCTAGTATTTATATTGTCTTGGAAAAACATAAACTAAATGATAAAGATATTAAGGTTGTCACGACCATTATGAATTTTTTCTCAGGATCTGGTTACACCAACAAGACAAATTTTATCAATATTTCTCATGTCAAATCTTTTTTGAAAAAGCACAAGAAATTTTCTAAAATGCTGAGCGAACCCAAAGTAGGATTGGAAGAAAAATCACCCCTCGATTTTCTTAAATTTATTTTGGATAACTTGCCCAAAAATACGACTGTTTCTATACAAAATACTATGGAGAGAATGTGTCGAGATATTATCCCGCAAGAACATCCTTTTAGTACTTTAACATTAAAAAGTCTAGAGTTGGAATTGTTTTCGATGATTAAAATTCTAACAAAGCCAGTCGATTTTAGAAAACATTGGCTTGTTTTAGAGGGTCTGTGGAGTTCAATTCCAACAAATTCTGAACAAGCATATTTGTATATTTATAATACTAGATTAATTTTTGAAAGATTTATTAATTTGATTCGAGAGTTTGAATCGACACAAGAAAAAGTTTGGGATCAGTTAGATGTACAGACATTGTGCAAGGATTTTCCAACTCTGTCTCAAATTCAGCCTTTAGATCAAAGTTGTCTTCAATCGACAATTGTGACAAAACTTCCGCACTATCCGACTCATATTTGCAAGAGTTGTATATCGAAACAGAAATTTCAACCACAACAAAATGTAGGAACCCTATTTGAAAAGCTTCAAAATATGCAAATCATTTCAGAAATCGAGTGTAAATATTTGATCGATTTTTTCCCACATTATATAACTTTAGGTCATTGTCTAACGCATTCGCTCTTTTTATAAAACTATTTTTTCCAAAAGCTCAACTACATATTTTTCGTTCGGGTGTTCATATTTCCATTGATTGACAGGAAAATAAGTAACATCCATTATGGAACGAGGATTTTGATTATACTGTGCGACATGTTTTTCACCATTTTTTTTGTAAATAATTTTATTTGTATCCGGATTTGAGCGACAAACAGAGCATTTAGAATAAGATTGATGGATTTTCCACCCTTGTAGTTTCAGAAATTTAGTGAATTCTTTTGAAAAAGTTTTTTGATAAACATGTAGTTGTTCGTGCAACAGCGTGTTTTTAAAATCTTTGGAATCCTCGATTTGTTGTTGAGGTATTATAATTACATTACCACGAGTATGAGGTAGACCAAATTCATATTTTCGTCCTCTGACGCAAATAAATTTCCAAGACAATTTGTTGAATTTATCTTTATTGACCCATTGTTGATTTATATGCGACCAATCTAGTTTAGAAATATCCAAAACCAATTTTTTTATTATTTCCATCTCTTGATTGGTAAAGTCAACAATGCTTTCATTAATCATATCTTTATATTCTGCAATGTTTTTACAGTTTCTGGCTTGCAGATCCAAAGCATTAAATCGACTATAAAAATTGTCGTCATCATTGACGAGATGTAATAAAGCTTCGTGGTTATTTAAAAATGCAATCTTGGAAGGTTTAGATGACTGATAGGAATTATGAATGTTGGAATACATTTATAATTGACAATTTTTTTATTTACAAGCGACCGACGACGACTTGCAACACATGAGAATAACTGGTTCCTGCTGTTTTGTTATAGTAGCAAAAACCACCAGTAAAAAAATCACTCAACTTTTTAGATTGTTCATCAAAATGACGAGTTGTACATAATATCTTACCGGTAAACGCCTCTGCCATACCTAATAAAGTCTGTACTTCTTTACGATGCTCGACATTACCACCGTGAGCACGAACAATTCCAGCAGGAGTAGCAATAAAAAATTGAAATAAGACACCATTGTACTTTTTTTGTAATTCAGTAGATAATTCACTTAAAAGAAGCGAAGTTTGTGTCTTGGCAGCATTTCTTTTACCATCATCTCCCATCAACGCCGCAGATAAGTATGCATACCAAGTATTATATATTTTTTGTACTGCCAGGGACCAAAAATACCTCATGTTTTCCCAAGTAAACATTGGAACACTTGACAATGGACCGGTTGCACTAGGGCCTTGTGGGTATTTTATAATAATAATGTTTGATAAAACGCTATCATTCGAGTCGTTTACAGGCGTATAAGTTTTTTGCAACGAGTTGTACATTTTAATATTAAATTAAAAAAAGAAAAAAGGTTTTTGGTTTAAAAATAAATTCAATTTCAATGAAAAAAAAAAAAAATTTGCTTTAAAAAAATATTATCATGGCATCAAATTCTTTAGTTTTTTTAATTGTACTCCTCGCGGTAACTTTTGTAATGTACAAAGCCGCTAGTGGTCACCCTAACCTCGTCGAAAATTGGGGTTGGACAATGACAGCGATGAACTCTACAGTAAACCGCACCCGCAATGGTGCTTCCTCTTTTGGAAATAACCAACAACAACTTTTCTCCAGTAACAATCAAGTTATTAACCCAAATTTATTGAATGAAGCGCAAAGAAATGTTGTTTCTCAATCACTCTCCTCACCTGCTGTTTCAACTGTTTCCGTTAGTGGTGCAGGAAAAGAAAATCAAGATGATGGACTTGGTTCTGTTATGAACAGTCAAGATTTATGGAATACGATAGAAGGATACAAATCCGCACAAGGAACCCAAGCTGAAGCAGCAAAAGGTCCTCAAGCTGGCTTCCCTGTTTACACCGTCCCTGGTACCTATCAAGCTGATTTATCTCCTCGTTTCAACTCTGTTGGATTAAATTCTTATGTTAAATATAATGTTCCGGAACAAGAGCACCTCGCTTCTTATGCTAACGATCCATTAACGATGGAACACAGACCCGCTCAAGAGAATTACCAACCCATGGATCTTGTTAACATGGTCGAAAGACCTACTGTTCGTGAGGATTACAAGACTTCTAAATCCGCTTCAAATGGAAATGAACCTGCTGAATACAACCAAATGGCGCAAAAACTCGCAGATATGGGTTCTCAAGTAACTGATAAACTTCCTGTTCAACCTATGAATGGTAGCAACGGATCTGACAAGGAACCCATTTACTATAATGCTGATCGTTACATCTTTGCCATGCAAAAGAGCAGACTTTATGGTCGCGCGGATTTTATTCGTGGAGATATTCCAATTGTTCCTACCCTACCAAACGCTGATATCAACAGTAATGTTTGGTTCAGACCTTCGGTAACTCCTAGAACTGACTTGAATGCTGGTGCTCTTGGTGTCATCGGTGGTACATACAATACCACACAACAACAACTCCTCGAGATGATGGCTCGTTCTGCTGGTGGATCCATGGGTACTATCAATGGAGTCGATGTCAATCCTATCAACACACCTGCCAACACTGTTCAACAAAACATTACCAGTCAAGTTGGAAATCTTACTTCTCAAGCTGGTCTTAATCAAGGAAACAAGTGGGAACAGGTACGCCAAAGTCTCGCTGCTCCTGGAGGAATAACAACCCTTGGAGGTTAATTTTTCAAAAGGTGTACTTAATTTTATATATTTTATTTGCCTTGAACAAATAAAATTTTAATTAGTTCTTTTACACATCAATGCAAACCAATGTATATTAACTATTGTAAATAATATATAAATTAATATTGTCGTCTTTCCAACTTCTCCAAGAAGATAACATTTCAAGGTATACATTCCAAGTACAAAGATTCTACAAAATACAAATAGATAGGGGAATAAATGTTTTTTATAGAATTGGATAATTAAATTTTCTTTAAAAATTCTAGAAGCAAAGAGCAAGAAACTGGGGACTTCTACAATCATGGCAAGACAACAAGGTCGTAATTCATTTTTTATCAACTCGTACAAAACATAACCTCCTGTCACTCCATGATGTAAATATCCATCTAATAATTTGAAATGATTCGGATAGTAAACCCGTGAATGAGTAAAATCTGCAAAACAATAAACCAAGTAAAAAAGATGTACTTGATGACGAATAACATTTGAAATAGATCCATTTCGAAAAAATACCAAAGCTTCCCATAAGCTATATGGGGCAAGAAAAATCGCCGCTAAAAAGGAAACAATACTTTGTTGTCGATAGCTTTCTTTCGGTGTTTTATTCGATAAATATTGAAAAAAAAGTACAAAATAACAATAATACGCTACAACTATCATTTTTACGAATCATACTATAAACTTTTTAAAAATCAATTTTTATGAATCTTTAAAGGTATTAAGCCATTAGACGATGGATAAGCTCATTCTTGTTGCCCTTGGTCGAAACACCCTTTTCCTTGCAAATTGCCTTGATCTGAGATAATGTCATATCGGAGTAGTTCACTTTCTCTGGTTCCTGAGTCTCATCTTGCTCATCCTCTGATTCCTCACCCTCTGTTTCCTCAGGGTCCCCGCTCTCATCCATAACCAAAGACTTTAGTGAGATAGGAGAGATTCCACTATCGGAGTGTTCATCGCCTTCCTCATCCATTTCGCCTAGTTCCAATACAGGCGAGTGTTGGCTCGTAGGGGAACCGTCTTCGTCCTCCGATGTAGAGGCTGTCTTATTCGTCACTGCACTTAGACGCTCAATTAGGTCTGCCTTGGTACCCTTCAATGGTAGATTACTAGCCTTGCACATCTCTTTAAGCTCTGTGACTTTCTTGCTGCTTAGATCGTTAGGATTAGATTCTTTTGTCGCAGACTTTTTCTTGGGCGAAGTCTTCTTCTTGGGCGAAGACTTCTTCTTGGGCTTACTTTCCGTTGTCTCACTTGTGTCGGTCGATTGATACTCGAGCTTTTCCTCCGCCGTCATTTGCTTCCAACGCTTGGAAGTTTCACCCGAGATCTCCCCAAAAGTCATATCAGGGTTTTCCTCAAGTAGAATTGGGCGAAGATACATTGAATAGTTAACATAGGAAGAGCGCTTCTTGACAGTTTTAGACTTGGCGGTAGAAGAACCTCCGTTTTGCTTCCAAATCTCCAGAAGCTCGTCGACATTAAGGTCAAACTTTTCAGCAAGAGTTGCACAAAAGTCATTGATACTGGCATCAATGTTCTTGGTAATTTTCTTGATGAGAGACATTGTTTTTTTGAATCTGTTGTTTGTTATAAAATCTGTGGT
>Ga0164295_10000877_pt1 | contig 24980 bp, 37 predicted proteins | sample GEODES006metaG_FD_111798 | JGI IMG/M metagenome (GOLD analysis project Ga0164295, IMG submission 111798) | Oligotrophic lake water microbial communities from Sparkling Lake, Wisconsin, USA - GEODES006 metaG | ecosystem: Environmental > Aquatic > Freshwater > Lake | place: USA: Sparkling Lake... | reverse complement strand
CCAGAAATTTTTACTTTTTATGAATCCAATCACCAACTACCTAAAAGAAGTCGAACAAACCCACAAAAGTGGCATCGCCCGCGAGCACGCATATCGCGGCTTTTTTCAAAATCTTTTACCAAATATCATTATTCTTAAGCTCGCACTTTCAACGTCATCCCCGCGCAGGCGGGGATCCAGAACCAGAAATTTTTTATCACCAACTACCTGAAAGAAACGACACAAGTTGATGAATAATTTAAAGATCAAAAATTTAAGAAAATGAATACGTCAAACCTCTACAACAATCTCAAACTCGCCAAAACCGAGGAGGACGTTAAAGACATCTACATCAGGGCTTTGGGTCTAAAAAATTACAGCAAAAATCTTGTTGATATTCAAACCGACGAAATCTGGTTTGAAGCAAAACATAAAAGTGGAACATCAAGCTACGAGATGTTCACGCAACTGCTACATTACGTTCAAGCCGACTTGAATGTCGGTGAAAAAATTCCGCCATTTTTAGCGGTAGTTGATACTGAAAAAGCCGCGCTGATGAAAACATCGGACGTGCTGCCATTTTTGAAGAAAAAAACTATCAAATGGGGAAAGTCCGCCAGCCAATATACCAAAGAAGCATTGGACGAAGTATCGACGCACATCGGAACACATTTTGTATCCTTCAAACTTTCCACGCACGAAGAAGAATTTATCAGCACCGTCAAAGCCGCCATTAAATCGGGCGACATCATTCGCACCCAAATCACGCCAGATAATCTCAAGCAGGTTTTTGATAAATGGGTTGCAATGATCGGTCGCGAAATCAAAGGCGTTGCCGATGAAAATTACGCGCTGCTATTTTTTGCCGACATCATGCATGACGGCACTTCATCAACTCACACCAATTTACCGGCTGCATTATTACACAAAGACAACTCCCCAGTTTTTAGTTTGGGCGGCGAATTATACGAATTAGGCAACAAAGAAGGTTATCGCCAATTTTGGGCAATTTACCACAAACCGCCAAAAGCTGAATATCGAAATTATTTACTCGAGCGGCGCGACAGTTTAATTGCGCTTGATGAACGCAGTTTTAAAGGCGCGTTTTACACGCCGCTTGCCGTGGTTGACAAAGCTTACGACAAACTCAACGAAACCTTGGGCAAAAACTGGCAAAAAGATTACATTGTTTGGGACATGTGCTGCGGCGTTGGCAATTTGGAAGTTAAACACTCCAACCCGCGCAATATTTTCATGAGCACTTTGGACAAGGCCGATATTGATGTGATGAAGGCAACAAAAACCTGCGTTGCGGCTTGCGGCGCAGCGGTTTCAGTATGATTATTTGAATGATGATATTACCGATGGTGGTGAAATTGATTACAACTTGACCAACAAAGTTCCGCAAGAATTGCGCAACGCGATTGCGGAGGGGAAAAAGATTTTAGTTTTGATTAATCCGCCTTATGGGGAAACAGGCTCTGGGATAGGGAAAGGAAATAAAAATAAAAAGGAAGTGGAGCAGACGCGAATTAATGCATCAATGAAGCAAGGTTACGCTAGCAAGGAACTATTTGTTCAGTTTTTGGTCCGAATTGCTCAAGAAATTCCAACCGCCACTTTGGCAATGTTTAGCACTTTGAAATATGTCAATGCACCAAATTTTGAGAAGTTTCGTGAGGTTTGGAATGCTGAATATCTCAGTGGATTTGTGGTTCACAGTAAATCCTTCGATGGAATAAACGGCGATTTCCCAATTGGCTTTTTGATATGGGAAACAAATCAAAACGCCAAGAAAAAAACACCAATTTCTGAAATCACTGCTGAAGTTTTTGATAAAAAAACACAGCCAATTGGTGAAAAGAAGTTTTATAACTTACCAAACAACACGTATCTAAACACCTGGGTTGATAAGCCAAAAACAAATAACGAAATAGCCTTGCCTCTATCAAATGCGATAAAGGTTTCAAGTAACCCCAGGATTAAAAAATCATGCGATGCCATGCTTGGGTTTTTGTACGCCAGCAATAATGATTTACAGCATGCTGGACAGGAAACCTGCATTACTTCCTCCATCTTTACCGGTGGCAATGGCGGTGGTTTTTACATCAACTCCAAAAACCTTTGGCAAGCCGCCATTGTTTTCTCCGTCCGTCAATTGATCAAACATTCTTGGATAAATCATAACGATCAATTTCTGCAAACCTCCGAGCCAATTTCTGATGAATTCAAAAATGATTGTTTGATCTGGATGTTGTTTCACGGTAAGAACCTAACCGCCAGCGCCGACGACCTCGAATGGAACGGCAAAAAATGGTCAATCGTAAATCATTTTATCCCATTCACCGAATCTGAGGTGAATGCGTCAGAGCGTTTCGAATCTGATTTCATGGTGCAATATTTGGCGGAAAAAAAACTCTCGCCAGAAGCAAAGGCGGTAATTGATGCGGGACGGGAGTTATGGAAAGCATATTTTTCTGCAAGCGATGTCTACAAAGTGCGCGAAGAACTTAAGTTAAATCGCCCAGATGTTGGCTGGTATCAAATCAGAAAAGCTCTTTTAGCTCGCAATTCCAGCGGCGATTTCGCGCCAGTTAGTTTCGACGAATTCAAGAAATGCTACGAAAAATTGTCGGATAAACTACAGCCACAAGTTTTTGAGCTTGGTTTTTTGAGAAATTAATCAAAGCCAGTATTTTGAAGGTGTGGCGTTGAATGTTTGGGAGTTTTTTATTGGGGGATATCAGCCGGCGCAAAAATGGTTGAAGGATCGCAAGGGGAAGATTTTGGGTTTTGAAGAAATTTTACATTATCAGAAGATCATTGTGGCTCTAAGCGAAACTGATCGCTTGATGAGGGAGATTGATTTGGTTTTTAAGTTTTAGGATTTGACCTTCCTGGATCCCCGCCTGCGCGGGGATGACGGGAGAGTTTTGGAAGCAGCCTACTGGATCGATTGCCTGCGCGGGGGATTGCGGAAAAGCTTTGGAAACACCCTACTGGATCCCCGCCTACGCAGGGATGACGGGACGAGAATTGAGTGCGTTACTTTCAGGCGGAACGAGAATTGAGCTAGTTACTCTCGGACGGGACGAGAATTGAGTGCGTTATTTTCAACGTCATCCCCGCGTAGGCGGGGATCTAGGAGGTGTTTCCATCCACTCTTCAGACAAATCTTTCCACTCAGGATTGCGCTCTTCGATTAGTCGTAACTTCCATTTTCTGTTCCATTTTTTGATCTGTTTTTCTCTGGCGATTGCTGATGTGGCGCTGGGGATTTCTTCGCAGTAGACTAGTTTTGTTACTTCGTATTTTTCTGTGAATCCGGGGAGGAGCTTGGTTTTGTGCTCAACGATTCTGCGCTCTAGGTCGTTGGTGACGCCAGTGTAGAGGGTGCCGTTGCGTTTACTGGCTAGGATGTAGACGTGCATTTGTGGTGTGGTGTGGTGGGTTTTTCTGGATCCCCGCGCAGGCGAGGATCGAAAAAAAGATTTTGAGCACGGTGCTCAAAATTGTATTCTAATCAGCAAATCTGTGGGTTAAGGATAAATTTTTTTCACTTTCCAGCCATCAATTTCGCGCTCAAAAACTTCGCGTTGGTGGATGCGAAATTCGCCATCTTCCCAAAATTCAATTAGCTTTGGAACTACACGAAAACCTGACCAAAAAGGTGGGCGGGGAATTTCTTGACCTTCGAAATCTTCAGAAATTTTTTTGATGCGCTCATCAAATTCACTCCAATCTTGCATCTCGCACGATTGCTTTGAGGCCCAGGCGCCAATCTGACTTCCGCGGCGACGTGAGGCAAAATAATTGTCAGCCTCTTCGGACGAAACTCTTTCCACCGCGCCTTCAATGCGAATTTGGCGACCGAGAATTCCCCAATAAAAACAAAGTGCGACGTTAGAATTTTGTGAAATTTCTTTGCCCTTGCGGCTCGTTAAATTCGTGAAAAAACAAAAACCGCGCTCGTCAAAATTTTTTAGCAAAACCATTCGTGACGAAGGGTGACCATTTTCAGAAACGGTTGCAAGGCAGACCGCCGTTGGCTCGATGATTTCTTTTGTTGCGCCAGCTTTTTCAAACCATTCAGAAAATTTTTTGAATGGGACATTTAGGGGAAGTTTTTTTTCAGACATTTTTTCTAGTTTTTTTAATAAAATATCCGCCGGTTGAGCGAAGTCGAAACTTCTTGAATAAGACTCCAAGGGTTTCGACTTCGCTCAACCGGCGAAGGTAGGTTTCGACTTCGCTCAACCGGCGAAGGTAGGTTTCGACTTGGCTCAACCGGCGAAGGTAGGTTTTGACTTGGCTCAACCGGCGAAGGTAGGTTTCGACTTGGCTCAACCGGCGGAGAGAGGTTTCGACTTCGCTCAACCGGCGGTTGTATTTACTCGATTTCTTTAGTTATCCAGCCGCCGCCAAGCACGTGAGAATCTTGGTAGATCACGCATGCTTGACCAGGTGTAATCGCGCGCGTCATTGATTTCATTTTAACTTCTGCGTCGCCATTTTCTAAAATTTTTATTGTTGCTGGTTCTTCTTCGTGATTTGAGCGAAGGCGCACGCAAGCTTGAATCTCCTGACCCGGCAACATTTCAGAAAACCAGTTTAAATCACGAATTTTGAATTTTCGATTTTGCAAAAATTTTTCTTCGCCAACAAAAACTACATTTTCTACCGGCTCAATCTTAACCACGTAAAGTGGCTCGGGATTAGATATGCCAAGGCCTCGTCTTTGACCCAAAGTGAAATTAATAATGCCTTCATGTCGACCTAAAATCTTTTTTGTTTCGATGTGAATGAAGTTGCCAGGCCTGAAGGCCGTAGGGCGGTGACGCCTGATTACTTCAGCGTAATCACCATTTGGCACGAAACAAATATCTTGTGAATCAGGCTTATTAGCCACGGTTAAACCTAAGCGCAGAGCTTCTTCGCGCGTTTTTTCTTTTTTATTTTCGCCGAGTGGAAAGCGCAAAAATTCGAGCTGATCTTTTGTTGTCGCGAATAAAAAATAACTTTGATCTTTGTCGTCATCGACAGCTTTGTGCATTTCTGCTTCAGCATTTTTTCCAATTAATCTGCGCACGTAATGACCAGTCGCAAGGCATTCTGCGCCAAGGTCGCGCGCTACTTTTAGCAGATCACGAAATTTTACCGATTGATTGCATTTGATGCAGGGAATTGGCGTTTCACCCTGCAAGTAAGAATCGGCAAAATCATCAATCACTGACTCTTTGAAAAGATTTTGGTAGTTCAAAACGTAATGCGGAAAATCAAATTTTTCGGCAATATTTTTAGCGTCATAAATGTCGACGCCGGCGCAACAGGCATTCTTTTTTTTCAGCGCATCGCCCATGTCGTAAAGTTGTAAAGTGATGCCGATCACCTCGTAGCCTTGCTCTTTCAGCAAACAGGCAACAACAGAGGAATCGACACCTCCCGACATGGCAACAACAACTCGGGTATCTTTTTCTGATTTTTTGAAGCCTAAGGAATTAACCATTTAACATTAACATTTTGGCATTTAGGAAGCCGACAAACTCTCAAATCTTAAATCAAAAATCTATGTCCAAATCCGCTAAATTGTCGCTCCCAAATGGCAAAGAAATTTCTCTGCCTATCCATAAAGCCTCAGCAGGACAAGATGTAATCGACATCTCGGCGCTCTACAAAGAAAGCGGAATGTTCACTTACGATCCAGGATTTTTATCTACCGCTTCTTGCGAATCTAAAATTACTTTCATCGATGGCGACCAAGGCGTTCTAAGGCATGGCGGCTATTCAATCGAAGAATTGGCAAAAAAAAGTGAGTTTCTTGAAGTGGCTTATTTGTTAATAAATCACCAATTACCAAACGCCGGACAATATCGCGAATTCAGAAGCGGCATCATTCGCAACATGTTGGTTCACGAGCAAATTAATATTCTTCTTCGTGGCTTTCCAAGACGTGCGCACCCAATGGCTATCTTGGTTGGATCGGTTGCATCTCTTTCTGCATTCTACCATGAAACAATGGACGTTCACACGCCAGAAGGTCGCCTGGACGTGGTTTACAAAATTATTTCCAAGATGCCGACTCTTGCGGCGATGGCTTACAAATACTCGATCGGCGAACCAATCATGTATCCAAATAAAGAATATGGTTTTGGCGAAAACTTCCTGCACATGCTTTTCGACAAACCAAATTATCCACACAGGGTAAGTTCGACAATCGCCAAGGCGATGGAGATGATTTTTGTTTTGCATGCCGACCACGAACAGAATGCTTCGACTTCAACGGTGCGTCTTGCCGGCTCTTCTGGAGCCAATCCATTTGCCTGCATCGGCGCAGGAATTTCTTCACTTTGGGGCCCTGCACATGGCGGCGCGAATGAAGAGGTGATCGAGATGTTGCAAGAAATTGGCACGAAAGATCGCATTCCAGAATTTATTGCGCGCGCAAAAGACAAGAATGATCCCTTCCGCCTAATGGGTTTCGGACATCGTGTTTATAAAAATTATGATCCACGCGCTGCGGTTTTGAAGAAGTCTTGTGACGAGGTTTTGGCCGAGCTTGGAATTAAGAATGATCCACTTTTAGCCATTGCTGTTGAGCTCGAAAAAATTGCGTTGAATGACGAGTATTTTGTCTCGCGCAAACTTTTTCCGAATGTCGATTTCTACTCTGGAATCATTTACAAGGCGCTCGGAATTCCGGCGAATCTCTTCACGGTAATTTTTGCCATTGCTCGTTCTGCCGGCTGGATTTCTCAGTGGAAAGAAATGATCGAAGACCCAGCTTTCAAGATCGGCAGACCGCGCCAGCTCTATACTGGAGAAGTTAGCAGAGATTATGTCGAGATTGGCAAAAGATAAAAGCCGTCCGCAAAGCTTGCTAGCGCTGGTTAAAATGAAATTTTTTTGAGCCCAGTAAAATCAAAGACTCGCACGGGAGGGACTGAATTAATTGTGATTGCGGTTGTTAGTTGAGAGAAATTTTAACTCGCCACCACTTCCACTAACTTCACCGCCCTCTCGTCAGCATCGATTATTTTGATCTTCAGCCCGCCTCGTTCAATTTTCTGATCGATCTCAGGAACTTGATTAAACAGCGTCAACACAAAGCCACCAACGGTTGCGAACTCGTCATCTTCGCGCTCAATCTTTCTTTGCAGCACCTCTTCTAATTTTTCGATTTCAACGCGACCGCCAAATTCAAATTTATTTTCGCCGATTTTACGCACGCGAAAAAATGTATCCTCGGTTGGTAAATCATGCTCGTCTTCAATCTCGCCAACAATCTCTTCCACTAAATTTTCGATTGTTACCAAGCCATCGATACCACCAAATTCATCAAGTACGATTGCGACATGAACCTGGGCCATGCGCATGCGAAACAAAACGTCGAGGAGTTTCATTGAGCCTGGCACAAAAAGAATTTTACGCAAAATTTTTATTAGAGAAAAATCTTCATCACTGTCGCCGATGAATTTTGCCAAATCTTTACTGTGCAAAAATCCGACGATGTTGTCGAAGTCATCTTTAAAAACTGGAATGCGGGTGTGGCCGTCGGCAGTGATGATTCTCTTAATCTCGGCTAAATTTGCTTTCTGATTTACGGAAACAATGTCTGAGCGCGGAGTCATCACGCTTGCAACTTTTTTATCACCAAAAGCGATAACATTTTTTAACATCTTTTTTTCTTCTGGGCGAATGAGGCCTGTACCCTCATAGCTTTCCAGTAGATAGGAAATTGCCGAGGCGAAAGATTTTTTAGTTTTTTTACCGAGAAAATTAGAGAGGAAACTTAGTTTACGTTTTGTCATTTGTAGGGGTTCTCGATGTCGAGTTGTTTGAGAATTTTAATTTCTAATTTTTCCATTTTCTGCGCCATTTTTTCTTCTTCGTGATCATGGCCAAGAAGGTGAAGGATGCTGTGCAAAATTAGATGGGTGAGGTGGTCATTGAATTTCTTTTTTTGCTCTTTTGCTTCGCGCTCAAGAGTTTCGTAAGCAATCACAATGTCGCCCAAAAATACGCGGTCAAAAGCCGGAAAAGACAAAACATTTGTTGGCTTATTTTTGTCGCGAAATTGCAAATTAATTTTTTTTATTTGGCGGTCAGAGACTAGAGAAATGGCAAGCTCTTGCGCGTCAGACTTAACTAAAGAAATGAGTTTTTTAGCAAGTCTTTCAACGAGTTTTTCCTTGCCTACCCACTTTTTACTTTTGGTTACTACATCAACATCAATCACGCTTTGTGGTAGTTTTGATTTGGACAAAATTTAAATTTTTTCTCGCAAATTCTTTGCGGATTTTTACCGCAAAAAACACTGACTGAATCGTCTTTTACAGCATTTTTACAAATCTCAGCAAGGCTTTTGATGAAGATTCCGCTACTGTTTAGAGTTGAGACGCGGAGATATTTTTTTACACCCAAATCTGCGACAAAATCTTTGTAAAGAATATCGAGCTCAAAAAGAGTTTCGGAATTATCGGCAACGAAAGAAATCGGCACAATTACTGGGGTTTTTTTATCGAGAACAACTCGATTAAGCTCGAGTTCTAAGTTAGGTGAAGTCCATTTTTTTGGACCGACTTTTGATTGATAACAAATACGAAAATCCATTTCCTTGGGAAAATTTTTTACGATTTCAGCGACACTTTTTTCAACGTGAGAAACATAGGGGTCGCCGTCGTCAATTAAACTCTGTGGCAAACCGTGGGCAGAAAATAAAAAACGCAATTCGGAGAAATTTTGTCCGACAATTTTTTGTTTGATTAAGTTGGTGTGAGCCAAGATGAAATCTGGATCGGTTGGGTAACAGCAAATTACTTTAGCTTTGGTTTCGCGAGGTAATCTGCGTAAAAAATCCTCGAGGGAAGAGTTAGAAGTGGCGCTCGAAAATTGCGGATAGAGTGGCAGTAAAATAATTTGATCGGGAGAATATTCGTGGACTTTTTTTATTACCTCAGAAGCAAATGGATGCCAGTAACGCATTGAGATAAAAACCTTAAAATTTCCGAAGAATGAAAGTTCGTGCTCAAGCGCGTGGGCTTGAGAATTAGTGAAAGAAAGTAGTGGAGATGAGCCCCCAATCGATTCGTAAATCTTTTTTGCTTTGGGAAAACGCAGAACAGAAATCAGCTTCGCAAGCATGAAGCGCAAGGGCTGAGGCAATTTGATGATTGCGTGATCGTTGAAGAGATTAAAGAGAAATGGCTTTACCGATTCTAAATTATTCGGACCACCAAGATTGAAGAGGATTATTGCTGTTTTTGACAAAGTTAAATTTATTTAAATACGAGAGGGAAGAGGTGCGTAAGAAGTTTTTATATAAGTATCCGAATTGTCATCAAAAAATCTGCGATTCAAAAAGCTTGGCAAGCTCTTTGAATGCAAATCTAAATTGGGGCAATTCTTTTTATTTTTTGATTATGCTCCTCTGTGAGGTGACAACTTTTGAACCTTCGGGATTTGTTGGTGATGCAGACGCTTCTTTGCCCTCAGATTTTATTTGATCGGATCTTTGCAATTTCATCAATGCTTGCTTTGACGCATTATGCACGGCTACCAGCTCATTTTCTGATGCCTTCAGCATAGATTGTGTTGACCCAGCAAGATGTTTTGAGGCCTTGCTCAGATAATACTCTAAAGGATTCCCTAGCTCACTACCTTTTTCGGAACAAGCTTTTAAACCATCCCCCACAAGCTCATCCCAACCCCTTCCTGTGCCACAGACTATTGACTGCAATAATTCTTCGGTTGTGCCTCTAGCGCTTGTAACGGAATTTTGCAGATCAAGAAAGGACCTTCCCGACTTCTCAGCGTTAAAGGCTGAGCCTATAGCGACTCCTTTCTTGCCAGAAATTATGGTGTGAGCCATGCCATTACTGAAACCAAGATCTGTCTCTATGGATTTGATAAAAGCCCCAGAAAACCTCGCCACTATTCCAGACATGAAACAGGTCATCTCTTCATCACTGCATTCGATCAATATTTTTGCGGCTTTGATGATTGAGCCCTCTATTGAGCCTTTGCCGCGACCTTCTCTTCCTTTTTCAGTTGATAGCTCAAGTTCTAATAGGGCGTCTTTTACCTTTTTGGTATAAGATGAGACATCTTTTGGATCATGAATGACGGCATCAAATATTATTTTGCGCGCTTTTTGTTCTGAGCAACCACGGTTTCTTAACACTCTCTCCATAGCGCCAAAAAGATAATGATAAGCTGCAGGACTACTAGCTGCTGCAGCGGTAAAGGGATTTACTCTATCTTCAGAAACAAGATGAACATCGCCAATAGATTCAAGATCCCGCACGATACGATCTAGGGTTTTTTCTGGAACTTTACCACTTGTTGCAAGACAGCTTTGTGCGTTACCGTCTGTGGCGTTTGTATTGGTCATTACGCGAGCAACCATATCAACACCAAGTCCATCCCTGATTGAATCTGTAGTGATTCCCGCCATCAAAGAAACCACCAAACTGTCTTTGGTGAGATACCTACGAAGATTCTCTTTTGACTTATCGTTGAAATGTGCAGGTTTATAACCCAGCCAAATTTCACCATATTTTTCACCTTGCAGCGGCATAGCGCCATCAAAAAAATATTGATTTACACCGACCCTTCTTATCTTTGGCTCTGTCGCCTTAATTATATCAACTCTCCAGCTTTCTTTTGTCCAGCCATCTAAATTTCGATTCATGATAGCGCCGGCCATGTTGCCGTCACCAACCATTAACTTGCTTTTATTCCCCAAGACTGTGTCGTCGTCCTGACTATACCTTACAGACATGCTCCTTTTTGCCCTGCCGGGTAAGGTGGTTAATATTTTATTTCTCACAGGCGAATAAAAATTAAGTTGGTTTTTAGATATGAATAAAAAGATCTTTGCTGAATCTGCAAATATTGGAGGCGATTTGTCAATTTAATTTCAGTTAAGCACAACAATTTTTAGCGAATATCTTTGATTGCGTTACTTACCTATGTCTTTGAGGCACTTACCAAAATACATCTTCGGCGCGATTGCGCGAGCTTTGTAACTTTCTTCAATCAGGTGGGCAAAAGTGGCGTCAAATATTTTTTCTTGGCGTGAGGTTATTTCAAAAAGAGGCGAGCTATCATCATCTAAGCAGAATTTTTTTTCTTTGAGTAAAGTTACTAAAAGATCAGCTTCAGCTTGAGTGATTTTAGGATTTTTTTTGTCAGGTAGGGAATCTTTGTGACTTAAGGTAAACTCGTCACTAACTGTGAAAACAAAGGAGTTGCGATCACCCGCGCCGTAAAGCTCTACCCGCCCCTGATGCAAAGTGCCTGAGGCGCAGGATGAGAGGATTAATAACAAGAAAAAAGTGGTCTTCTTAAGGATATTAAGAAGAGGCAGCATCTTCAGCGGCGCCAGCATCAACAAGAAAATCTAGCTTTTCTTTAATGCGCGAGGCTTTACCGGTTAGGTTGCGCAAATAATAAAGCTTACTACGACGCACTACGCCCTGCTTCAAAACTTCTACAGCAACAAGCAATGGCGAGTAAACCATAAATTTTCTTTCAACGCCAATGTTGGAGCTAATCTTTCTAACGGTAAAAGAGGCTGAATAATTCAGATCGCTTTTTGTCTTGGCAATTACAACCCCTTTAAAAGCTTGAATACGTGTATTTCCACCTTCAGTGATTTTGTATTTCACGTTAACTGTGTCGCCAGCTTTGAATTTTGGCAGCTTACGACTTTCTAGGATTTTTTTAGTCTGCTCCTTAGCAAAATCTGAGAGTAAATTTTTCATAAATTAATTAATTCTAAGCAGTTTTTTCTTCGGATTTTTCTTCGACAATAACTCTGTCAACTAGCTCAAATAATGCCATTGGGGCTTTATCGCCAGTTCTGAATCCAAATTTTAAAATTCTAGTATAGCCACCATTTCTGCTGACAATCCTTGGTCCAATTTCTTTAAAAAGCTTCTCGACAACGAGGTCATTACCAAGAATCGAGATTGCCAAACGACGGTTTGCTAGAGTGTCTTTTTTAGATATTGTTAAAAGCTTTTCGACAAAAGGCCTAATTTCTTTAGCTTTTGGCAAGGTTGTTTTGATGACTTCACGCTGCAAAATAGCGAGAGACAGGTTACGCAACAAAGCTTTTCTGTGTGCAGTATTTCTACCGAGCTTGCGCCCCTTAATTCTGTGATACATTTTTAGAACTCCTTATTCTTCATTTTGAGCAATTCATCCATGTTTTTTGGTGGCCAATTGGCAATTTTCATGCCAAAATTTAAATTCATTGCCTTTAGATTTTCCTTTAATTCATTGAGAGATTTTCTGCCAAAATTTGCAGTCTTAAGCATCTCTGGCTCTGTTCTTGCGACGAGATCACCAACGTAAATAATATTTTCGTTTTTAAGGCAATTGTAAGAACGAACGGAAAGTTCTAACTCATCAATTGTCTTCAATAAGTTTTTGTTAAACTCCTGCTCAACAAAAACTTCTTTTTGTACTGGAGCATCAACTTTTGACAAATCAAAATTGATAAAAACCTGCAACTGTTCTTGGAGAATTTTTGCCGCAACACCTAACGCATCTTGAGGGCTGATGGTGCCATTAGTATCAATTTCAAGGATCAATTTATCGAAATCAGTGATCTGACCAACGCGAGCATTTTCAACTCTGTAGGAAACTTTTTTTACCGGACTAAATACAGAATCAACCATAATGGTTCCAACGGCTCGATCACTCTTGTTGCCTTGTTCAGCTGGAACATAGCCCTTACCACATTCAACATTGATTTGCATGTCGATCTTTGCGCCCTTATTCATAGTGCAGATCAAAAGATCTTTATTGATGATATGAACGCCAGCTGGAGCTTCAATTGATCCAGCATAAACTGGGCCAGTTTTGCTGGTAGAAAGCTTTAAAACGCATGGAGAGGCTCCATCCTTAGATACCGCTAGTGACTTTAGATTCATAATGATATCAAGGACATCTTCCTTTATTCCATCGACACTGCCATATTCATGAAGAACACCTTCAATTTTAACTGAAGTAACTGCAAATCCATTAATAGAAGAGAGAAGAACTCGACGAAGAGAATTGCCCAATGTGTTGCCGAAGCCCCTAGCAAAAGGCTCCATAACTATGATTGATTTAGTTAGGTTATCATAACCGTCTTTTAGAATTACGGATGTTGGTTTGGTCAATAGAGACCAGCTTTCTTTTAAGATCGCCATGTTGCTAAAAAATTGGAATTAAAACTCGTATTAAACGCGACGTCTTTTTGCTGGACGACAACCGTTATGTGGGTGGTAAGTAATATCTTTGATCATGGTAACATTAATCCCAGAAGCCTGAATTGCACGCAGAGAAGCCTCTCTACCGACTCCAGGACCTCTCACTTCAACCAAAGCGCTTTGTAAGCCACACTCTTTTGCAATATTAATCACATGTTGAGTTGCAACTTGCGCAGCATAAGGGGTTGATTTTCTTGAGCCCTTAAAGCCTTGTTTTCCAGCTGATGACCAGCAGATTACGTTACCCGCTCCATCAGAAATTGTGATGATGGTATTGTTGAAGCTAGCATAGACGTGAACGACGCCACTGCTAATATTTTTCTTTTTTTTGTTTGAGCCTTTAGAGGATTTTTTTTCCTTTGATGCTGCGTCTATTTTTGTCTCAGTCATTTTAAAAATTATTTAACTGCTTTCTTTTTTCCGGCAATTGCCACGCCACGACCCTTGCGAGTTCTGGCATTAGTGTGAGTTCTTTGTCCGCGAACTGGAAGTTTCTTCACGTGACGAATACCGCGATAACAGCCGATATCAATTAGTCTTTTTATATCGGAAGTAACTTTTCTCCTGAGGTCTCCCTCAAGAACAGCTCGTTCTTTTTCAAGTAAGGCCCGAACCTCCGCTAACTTGTCTTCACTTATTTGGTGAGTTCGAAGCTCGAGAGCAATTTTTAGCTTTTTGCAAATTTTGTTAGCGGTGGTTTTGCCAATTCCATATATATAGGTTAAAGCGATAACAAAGCGCTTTTCTTTTGGAATGTTTACTCCAGCGATTCTAGCCATTTTTTAAATTAAAATTTTTTAGAAGAAGACTTAAGTGCTTCGATCAACGCCTCAAAAACGAGGGGCGCGCCTTTTATGGACGAGATCAAAACAAGCAAGTTCTTTTTTTGATAAAACTGTGTAAGTGGATAAGTAGACTCGTGATAGATTTTAAGACGATTTTTCACCGCCTCTTCATTATCGTCAGATCTGCCTTCAAATTCAGTTAAACCGCAATTATCACAAAGTCCATTTTTTATAGGAGGCTTGAAATAATGATTATAAATCGTGCCACAACCTTTACAAGAAAAGCGGCCAGAAATTCTTTTGACTAGAGTTTCTTCGTCAATCTCAAAATTGAAAACGTGATCAATTTTTTTACCAAGTGAATCAAGTATCTTTTCAAGCTCTTCGGCTTGAAAAGTAGTGCGCGGAAAGCCATCGAGGATAAAACCATTATCGCAATCCGAGTTGAGAAGTCTAATCTTTACAATATCAATAATAATCTTGTCTGGAACCAGTTTTCCTGATTCCATATAAGATTTGGCCAGTTTGCCTATCTCACTTTGCTGTTCAACTTCCCTGCGCAGAGTCTCGCCGGTTGAAATTGCCGGAATTTTTAGTTTTGTAGAAAGCATCGCTGCCTGGGTACCCTTGCCAGAGCCCGGAGCTCCAAGAAAAATTATGTTCGTCATGCTCTCACCCTCACCCTTCTCCTTTTAGCTCCTGAACCTGAGCCATACTTATTTGCTAAAAGATGTGATTGTACCTGGTTTACCAAATCGAGAACTACATTAACTAAAATTAAAATTCCCGTACCGCCAATATGAAGAGGAATTGAATAATGAGTTACTAAAATTTCTGGCGTGATGCACACGACGATTAAATAAATTGCGCCGAGTAAGGTAAGACGAGAAACTACCTTATCGAGATGTTGTGCCGTAGCCATTCCGGGCCTAACCCCGAGAATAAAACAATTGCTCTTTTTTAGATTATTTGCGACATCCTCGGTATTAAAAACGATGGATGAATAAAAATAAGAGAAAAAAAGAATTAGAGACGAGAAAAGAAGCAAATAAAGTCCTCCGCCTCTGCGCAAAGCTGAAACAAAAAAATCTCCATCGGTGCCAGTAAATTGTATTATTGCCGCTGGAAACATCAGAATCGAACTAGCAAAAATAGGGGGAATTACACCAGAGATATTTATCTTTAGTGGTAAAAAAGATGAATCAGACATCCCTGCAGCCTTCATCATTGTTGCGTTTGGATATTGAATTTTAATACGTTTATGAGTTTTCTCGATAAAACATACCAGCATTAAAAACCCGGCAAAAGCAGCAAAAAAAAGCAAAACCGTAAACCAAGAATAAATACCAGTTTTAGAAAGATCAAAAACTTGGATAATTGTTGAAGGAAGAGATGATACAATACCCACAAAAATTATTAGCGAGATGCCATTGCCAATACCGGAAGCTGTAATTCTCTCGCCAAACCACATCAACATAACCGTGCCCCCGACAAGACTAACGCAGGTGGTCCACATAAAAATGTTAGAATCAGAAACAAAGGCGCTGTGCTCAGGATTTGATAGAGCGTAATATACTCCGAGCGACTGAAAAAGAGCGAGAATAATGGTTAAATAACGAGTATACTGATTAATCTTAGCACGACCATACTCGCCTTCCTTCTTTAAAGACTCGAGACCTTTATGCATCGAGGTTAATAATTGCATTATGATCGAAGAGGTAATGTATGGCATAATATTCAGCGCAAAAATGCTCATGCGCTCTAAAGCCCCGCCCGAGAATAGATTTATCATGCCAAACATGCTGGCGCCTTCAGATGCAAAGAATTTTTTTAGAACCTCAACATCAATACCTGGAATTGGCACGAAGGTACCAAAACGGTAAATGAGTAAAATACCAATGGTGAAGAGAATCCTTCTTTTAAGTTCTGAATTTGCAGTAACCTTAGGCATTATGCGCTAAAATCTTTTGCTTTTTCAGAATAGGCGTCAACAGCAACTTTGAATTTTAATAAAATTTCTTTTTTGCTCATGATGAGCTTAACTTTGGAGTTTTTGCATTTAATCAAGCCAGCATTCTCCAGGGATTCTTTTGTAATGATCGAAGAGGCGTCAATCTTCTTACTTTCAATCATGGAGACAATGTCTCGTATACTAACAGCTTCAATTTTTTTGCGGAGAACATTCGTAAAACCTTTTTTAGGTAAGCGCATGTAAATTGGTGTTTGACCACCCTCAAAACCCTTTACCGAATGATGTCCGGTTCTGGCTTTTTGTCCTTTTACACCGCGTCCGGAGGTTTTACCTTTGCCAGAGCCAATGCCGCGGCCAACCCTGATTCGCGAGTTTCTTTTAATTTTTGGAAGAGTAGTAAGAGAAAGAGACATAGTTTAATTGAATTTTACAGCGTGACTGACTTTTTTAATCATGCCAATTATTGCCTGGGTAGCCGTTAATTCTGATGAAGAACCAATGCCCCTTAGACCAAGACCAACAAGATTTCCTTTTTGTCTGTCATTAAATTTTAACCCGCTTTTGATTTGGGTTATGGTAATTTTTTTATTGAGGAAATTTTCTGGCTTCATGACTATTCAGTTTTTTGTTCTTGTTTTGGCTCTACGTATTTTAGTGCTGAATTTCTTCTTTTAATAATTTCAGAAATTTCTTTTGATCTTCTTTCAGCGATTAATCTCGGAGAAAGGAGCTGCTTAAGAGCTGCAAAAGTTGCGCCAACCATGTTGTAAGGATTTGATGTTCCGACTGACTTTGCTACGATATCGTGAATACCTGCGCATTCAAAAATTGCACGCATTGGACCACCAGCAATTACCCCAGTTCCAGCTGGGGCGGATCTAAGATAAACTTTCCCGGAACAGAATCTGGCAAAAATATCATGGTGAATTGTGCGCCCCTCTTTTAGGGCCACTTTGATCATTGCTTTTTTAGCCGCTTCAAAAGCTTTGCTTTTAGCGTCCGCGACTTCAGTTGCATTTCCCTTTCCAAAACCAACGCGACCGTTTGCATCTCCAACCACAACCAGGGCAGAAAAAGACATATTCTTGCCGCCTTTAACGGTCTTAGAAACACGATTAATTGAAACTAGTTTTTCAACAATTTCTGTAGTTTTTTCCTTTTGATTTTTTGCTTGTTGTTTTGACATCTGAAGATTTTTTAAAATTGTAGGCCAGCTGCGCGACAGGATTCGGCTAGAGCCTTAACGCGGCCGCCGTAAACGTAGGCCCCTTTGTCAAACACGATTTTTGTCACACCGCCTTTTAAGCAAAGCTCCGCAAATTCTTTTCCAACCGACTTGGCTTTTTCAAGGCCTGAAATTTTTGGACTTCCTTTAAAATTCAATGTTGAAAAGGAGTATAAGACTTTGCCACTATGATCAAATAATTGAATATAAATATTTGTATTTGATCTGTGAACAGAGGCGCGTGGGCGGAGCGACTTATTGCTTTTTGCAATTCTGTTTCTTGTTCTAAATTTTCTTCTGTCGTGATTAGTTAGCATATTATTTTTTCTTACCTTCTTTTCTTAGTATTGATTTTCCAGAAACCTTAACACCCTTTCCCTTATATGGCTCAGGCTTTCTAAAAGAAATAATTTCTGCGGCAACTTGACCAACCAAGACTTTATCGTCACCAGAAATAATGACGAGATTTGGTTTTTCAAAAACAGCAGTTATTCCCTCTGGCAATCCATAAAAAATTTCATGACTATACCCGAGAGTTAGGGTTAAAATGCCCTTATCAACTGCGGCTTTGTAGCCAACTCCATTAATTTCTAGAGTAGTTTTGAAGGGAATATTCAGGCCAGCAACAAGATTTTTTATGTTGCTTCTGTCCATTCCAACGAACATTGGAGAGGTGCTATCATCTTTAGCGACTGCAGAAAGTTTAATTTTTTTATCAATAAACTCCGCCTTAACTAGAGAATTAACCTGATAAGTTTTTTTGATTTTTCCGGTATCAAAGGTAATGACAGTTTTATCTATCGTAACTTTGATGTTTTCTGGAATGATGACTGGTAATTTTCCGACGCGAGACATGATTCAATTAAAAAACTTTAAGAAGAACTTCACCGCCAACTTTTTTAATTCTGGCTTCGTGATCAGCAATGACACCTTGCGAAGTTGAAAGAACAACCGTACCAAGACCATTTTTAACCAAAGGAATTTTGTCTACAGAACAATAGACTTTTTTCCCAGGCTTGGAGATAACTCTAATCTCACTAACCACTGGAGTTGAATAATGATATTTAAGTTGAATATCGAAACGAGAGGCCGCGCCCTCCTCTTTTACTTTGCTGTAGTTAAGGATGTAGCCTTCGTTTTTAAGGATATACAAAACACCCTCTCTTAAGCGAGAAACTGGTGAAGTGATGACGGCCTTGTTGGCCATGTAGCCATTTTTGATTCTGGCTACTAAATCTGAAACCGGATGATTAAAAAACATTTTACCAACTTGATTTAATTAAACCTGGAATTTGTCCCCAAGATGCGAGCTCTCTTACCGCAATACGCGACATGCCAAATTTTCTGAGATTACCTCTGGGTCTACCCGAAAGAGCACACCTTCTTCTTTGTCTAACATACGAACCGTCTCGCGGCATTTGCGTAAGTTTTGTTTGAGCCGAAAGCCTTTCTTCAAATGTTGAGTTTAAGTTTGTAGCTGCCGCGAGAAGTTGTTGTCTTTTTGCTCTATGCAAAGAGGAAAGCTCTTCTCTTTTTTTGTTTCTGCGAGTGAGTGATCTTTTAGCCATGTTTATTTTATTGGAAGGTTAATCTTCTTCAACAGATAGAGGGCTTCCTCTTTTGTTTTTGCTGTAGTCGCGATTGTAATATTTAAACCAAAGACCTTGGGAATGTTATCGAGATCAACCTCAAGGAAAACTCCATGCTCCTTCAGACCAAAGCTATAGTGATTGCTCTGGTTAAATCCCTTAGAGGAAAGGCCGCGAAAATCTCTTACTCTAGGTAAGGCAACATTCACTAAACGATCGAGAAATTGATACATTTTTTCTCCGCGCAAAGTTACTCTGCAGCCGATTGGTAGATCTTCGCGTAATTTGAAGGTTGAAATTGCCTTACGCGCTTTAGTTAAAACCGCTTTTTGACCCGCAATATTTGAAATTTGCGCTGCCAAATAAGACAAAAATTTATTATCACTGTCGACAGCTTTTATACCGACATTGATACTAACCATCTTTAATCTTGGGACGGCCATCACATTGTTGTAAGAAAAATTCTTTTTCAAATCAGCAATTGAATTTTTGTAGAGTTGTTCAGTTAGACTATTCATGGATTATCCGATTTTCTTTCCTGATTTTTTTGAGACCCTGATCTTTTTAGTGAAAGATTTTCCTTCACCAGATTCAGTAACGAATTTGATTTTTATCGGCTTACCATTTTCAACATGAGAAATATTTGAAAGATGGATCGGCTTTTCTACTTTGATAATCTGTCCGGGATTTTGTGCGTTTGGTTTTTTATGAACAGTCGCGATATTAACGCCTTCAACCAGAGCTTTTTCAGTCAAAATTGAGGTGATCTTGCCGATCTTGCCCCTGCTTGATCCTGTGACCACGATAACCTCATCGCCCTTTTTAAATTTATTTGCCATTTATAAAACCTCCGAAGCTAAAGACGCGATTTTTAAGAAATTTTTTTGACGCACTTCACGAGCAACTGGCCCAAATACACGAGTCGCTATCGGCTCTCCGTCTTTATCAACCAGCACAATCGCATTATCATCAAATTTGACGAAGCTGCCATCTGGTCTGACTATTTTACTTCTGGTTCGCACGATTACTCCTTTTGCAACTGATCCTTTTTTCATTTTTGAGCCGGGAGTCACGCTAGTTATTGAAATAACAATAATATCAGCGATACCAGTAATCATATGATGAGAACCACCTAAAACCTTGATGCACCTGGCAGTTTTAGCGCCTGAATTATCGGCAACTACCAGATTTGTCTGCATTTGAATCATTTTTAAAACTAATTAGTTAACTTTGAGCGCCCATCTCTTTCTTTTTGAAAGTGGTCTTGAGCTAATAATTTCAACCTCTTGCCCTACTTCAACTTTTTTACCGCTGGAATCGACAAGATATTTTTTATACACAGTAACATATTTTTGATACTGGGGGTGTTTTTTATAAGTTGACGCAACAGCCTTAAAGGTCTTGTCGTCGATGATATTAAGAACTTTTACTTTCATGCTTGTGCGTTTAACTTAGTAAAAAGTCTGGCGACTTCTTTCTTTTTTCTTTTATAGTCATTAACGGAAACCGCTTCACCAGAAGATGCTTTGACTCTAAACATCATAAGATCTTTTTTCAGGCTAGCAATATTTGCCAAAATTGACTTTTTTTCATCCTTATTCATACATGGCTCACTATTTTAGCTTTGAAAGGTAGTTTAGCTGAGGCTTTTTGCAGAGCAGTTTCTGCAGATACTGGATCGATTCCGTCGATCTCAAAAACAATACGACCAGGTTTAATTTTAGCGATATAGTATTCGACGTTACCCTTACCGCTTCCCATTCTTACTTCGGCCGGCTTTTTTGTAACTGGAGTATGTGGGAAAACCATAATCCACAACTTTCCAGCGCGCTTCATGTAACGAGTTATTACTTTTCGCGCTGACTCAATTTGCTTTGAGGTCAATTTCGATGGCTCAAGGGCTTTAAGGCCGAAAGATCCAAATTTTAAGCTATTTCCGTTTGCAGCGACGCCAAGAATTTTCTTGCCGCCCTTCTGCGCTTTTCTGTATTTTGTTTTTGCTGGTACGAGCATTTTTAAATCGTTTGTATTTTTTTCTTTTCGACGAAACCTTTGTGAATCCAAACCTTTACGCCAATTACTCCGTAAGTTGTGTAAGCTTTGGCCGTAGCATAATCGATGTTGCAACGCAAAGTATGAAGTGGAACAGATCCCTCTTTATACCATTCGGTCCTGGCAATTTCGGCGCCACCAAGTCTTCCAGCAACGCTAACTTTAACGCCTAAAGCGCCATATTTCATTGCTGATTGCATTGCTTTCTTCATTACTTTCTTGAAAGCAGCACGACCCTCTAGTTGTTTAGCAATGCTTTGTGCGACTAGCTGAGAATTGATGTCTGGCTTGTCAATTTCAACAATTTTTACATCAACTTTGCAGCCTGCGATTTTTTCAACCGCCTGATTAATTTTTTCAATATCAAGACCTTTTTTGCCAATTAAAACCCCTGGTTTGGAAGTTTTGATAATTAAATTAATTTTATCAGATGGGCGCTCAATAATAACGCTACCAACGCCACAATGTGCGTAGTTCTTTTTAATAAAATTGCGAATACTGACATCGGAAATTAGCTTCTTGGCATAATTTTTATGATCATACCAAAGAGATTCCCAATTTTTATTGTTCAGTAATCTAAAACCTACCGGATTAACCTTTTGACCCACTGTTTATTCTCCTTTTTTTTGTTTTTTTTCTGGAGCTCTTTCAGCCAAAATTACCCTGATGTTGCTGAAAGTTTTAAGAATGCTACTTGATTTACCGCGCCCTCTTGCTGCAAATCTACGTAAAGCAAAAGCTCTGCCCACGTCAATCTCTTTAACGTAAAGATTGTCGACGTCCATATTGTGATTATTCTCCGCATTAGACATCGCCGAGTAAATTAAAGCCCGCACAATTGGCGCTATCTTTAATTTAGAGAATTGTAGTAACTTCAAAGATTCGGAAACCGATCGTCCAACAACGTTTTTAGTAACTCTCATTACCTTAAGTGGACTTGATTTTACCGTTTGAAGTGAAGCTATCGCTGTTTTTTCAGTCATAATCTATGATTTTGTAACTTTCTTATCGCCGCCATGTCCATGGAAGGTACGAGTTGGGGCAAATTCACCAAGCTTGTGCCCAACCATCCCTTCGGTCACTGCAACCGATACAAATTTTTTGCCATTATGAACAGCGAAATTGACTCCAACAAATTGCGGTAAAATTGTTGATCTTCTTGACCAGGTTTTAATCACCTGCCTTTTCGAAGAATTTAAGTACTCCCGCACTTTTTTAAGTAGATAACCATCCACGAATGGAATTTTCCAAGTTGATCTAGGCATTTTATTTGTCTCTTCTTGATTTAATGATAAGGCGATTAGAAGGCTTGTTTCTTTTTCTGGTAATTTTTCCTTTTGCTGATTTTCCAGTTGGAGAAACAGGGTGTCTACCACCAGAAGTTTTTCCTTCACCTCCTCCATGAGGGTGGTCAACGGGATTCATTGCCACACCTCTAACAGTAGGACGAATGCCAAGCCATCTCGATCTACCAGCCTTTCCAATAGTAACGTTTTTATTATCTAAGTTGGATACTGAGCCGATTGCAGCCATGCACTCAAGGGCAAACATTCTTATTTCGCCAGATTGAAGCTTAACTTGCGCATAACCACTATCTTTACCAACAAGCTGTCCGTAAGTTCCGGCCGCTCTAGAAATCGCACCTCCGCAGCCGGGTTTTAATTCGATGTTATGTATAATTGAACCAATCGGAATGACTGCAAGAGGCATTGCGTTGCCTATTTTTACGTCTATCAACTTCTTCGATGAAATTATGCGATCACCAACCGATAATTTATGTGGGGCCAGAATATAAGAAAAAATCCCATCAGAATATTTCAGTAAAGCTATGAAGGCTGTACGATTCGGATCATACTCAATGCGCTCTACAACCGCCTCAACGTCATATTTATCGCGTTTAAAATCGATAATGCGAAATGACTTTTTATGTCCAGCAGATTTATGTCGAACGGTGATGTGACCAAAGTTATTGCGCCCAGCGTTTTCACTAACTTTCGTAGTTAATAATTTAAGTGGGCCACCTTTCCACAGATCACTTCTGTCAATCGCGACGAATTGTCTAAGTGATGGTGTAATAGCTTTGTAGTTTCTAAGAGCCATGACTAAGAACTAAAATTAATTGACTGACCTTCTTTCAAGGTAACTATGGCCTTTTTATAAGAACCTCTTGTGCCTTGAGTGCCTTTGAATCTTTTGGTTTTCCCCATGGTGTTAATTATATTTACAGCAGTCACCTCAACGGCGAAAGCCTTTTTAATTAGAGAGGCTATTTCATTTTTGTCGCAACTAGAGCAGACTTGAAAATGATACTTTCCTTCGGCGAGCTGTTTATTTGATTTCTCAGTATAAATTAATGCCTTGATTTTATCGTAGTTGAGTAGGGCTGTCATTAGGCAATTACTCCTAAAATTTTAGATTCAAAAATTTTGTCATCGACCAAAATGTGATCGAAATTCAAAATGTCGTAAACATTGATTGCTTTGGCATGAATAGCTTTCACGCCTTTAAGATTTTTAGCCGACTTGATTAGAGCCAGATTAGATCCATCATGCACAATTAGAGCGCTAGAAAATTTATTACCCTCTAAGACGGCGCTAATTTTAGAAGTCTTGATTTCCGCTCCAAAGTCGGAAAAAATCGCAACCTTATTTTCCTTCATCTTGAACCTTAATGCGTCTGACAAGGCGATAGAGATGATCTTTTTTGGCATTGAAAAGTCAAAAGAACGAAGTGTCGGACCGTGGCAGGTTCTTCCTCCAACGAATTGAACTGATCTGCGACTACCTTGACGAGCACGACCAGTACCTTTTTGTTTCCAAGGCTTGGCTGTTGTTCCTGATATTTCAGCCATGGTTTTGGTTTTTGCTGAACCAGATCTTCTACGCGCAAGTTGCCAACGAACTACGTAAGAAACTGATTTAGCACTTTTGATTTCAAGAGTAGAAGCTACATCGATCGACTTAGAGCCGAGAGTAGTTTTACCGAAATCTATTGTTTTAATAATAAGAGAAGTCATGCCTAGAAAGCTTTAGCAATTTTAAGAATAACGTCAGAGCCGGCGTTACCCGGAACCGCGCCTTTAACGGCAATAACAGATTTTTCCTTGTCGATTAAGACAACTTCCAAATTTTTGACTGTAACATTAGCTACGCCCATATGTCCGGCCATTTTTTTTCCCTTGAATGTTTTACCAGGATCTTGTCTCTGACCAGTTGATCCATGAGAGCGATGCGAAACAGATACGCCGTGAGAAGCCTCTAGGCCACGAAAATTCCATCTCTTCATTACGCCGGCGAAACCTTTACCAATAGTAAGTCCTCTGATGCCGATTTTATCGCCAGTTTTAATAATTGAATCTACGGTGAATGAATCTCCAACTTTGAGAGCTAAGCCTTTTTTCACTTGTGAGTTGTGAATCTTTTTAAACAAAGGAAGAGATTTCTTATTAAAAATTCCAGCTACTGATTTGCTAACTTTTTTTGGATTAGAGGTTTTTTCAAATGCCACTGAGAGACTGTCGAAATCTTTAGTTTCGTCGGATGCAGTAGACAAAATGCAGTTTTCGTAAACCTGCACCATAGTCAGAGGAACAATTGCGCCATCATCTAAAAAGAGATGGGTCATGCCAATTTTTTTACCAAGTAATTCTAACATTTAATTATCCTAATTTTTACCGTTGAGTGCGATCTTGATATTCACGCCGGCAGAAAGACTGAGCTTCATTAAGGCATCAACCGTTTGAGAAGTTGGAGTAATAATTAACAATCTTTTTGAAGACCTGATTTCAAATTGCTCACGAGAATCTTTGTCAACGTGAGGACCGCGAATCACACAAAATTTTTCAATTTTTGTTGGGAGTGGAATTGGGCCATTAATGCCAGCTCCAGTTCTTCTCACGGTCACAATGATCTCATTCATCGCCTTGTTCAAAACAAAGTGATCAAATGATTCCAGGGTAATTTTAATGCTTTCTTTATTTACTATCTTCATTGCTATTTCAAAATCTTAGAAACCACCCCAGCCCCAACAGTTCTTCCACCTTCGCGGATGGCGAACCTGAGTCCTTCTTCCATGGCAATTGGAGCGATAAGTTCAACCGTTAGGCGCACGTTATCT
>Ga0164295_10000876_pt1 | contig 24985 bp, 15 predicted proteins | sample GEODES006metaG_FD_111798 | JGI IMG/M metagenome (GOLD analysis project Ga0164295, IMG submission 111798) | Oligotrophic lake water microbial communities from Sparkling Lake, Wisconsin, USA - GEODES006 metaG | ecosystem: Environmental > Aquatic > Freshwater > Lake | place: USA: Sparkling Lake... | reverse complement strand
CGTTCTGGGTCGCGCGGGCTAGGTCCTTGGCATTGGCCTCAAGAATCAGCGTTTGGCGTGCTTTAATTTCATCAGCCATGGCCAAAAGAATGGCGTTTTTTTGAGCCGTGGTCAGCTTGACGACTTCGCGCGAGGCAGCGCGGGCTTTGCGTCCCATCTCAAGTATGGCGGATTGAATATCAGTGTCAGTCATGTCTTGGATACGTCATGCCCTTCGATTCCGCCTCTGCAAACGGAAACTCACGCTCGCGAGCAAGAAGGTGCTGGCGATCATGAGGGTGCTCAGAGCATTGATCATGGGAAGGCTGCGACTGGTTTTCATCATGCTGGCCACACGCAGGGGCAGGGTGGTAGTGCCGGGACCCGAGACAAAAAAGGTGATGACGTAGTCGTCGATGGAAAGGGTGAAGGCCAGGAGTCCGCCCGCCAGAATACCCGGTAGTAGTAGGGGCAAAAGCACGCGCCGCACCGCTTGCCAGCGTGAGGCTCCGAGGTCGCGAGCTGCATCCACGAGGGTGAAATCAAAGTCCTGCAATCGTGCCAGCACGACCATGGTGACATAGCTGAGGCAAAAGGTCGTATGGGCGATCCATAAGGTCAGCATGCCCGTTTCCACCCCCAAGGCGACAAACATGGCGAGTAGGGACATGCCCATCAAAATGTCAGGCAAGGCCAGAGGCAGTGTGACTAGGGTTTGATGGGTCGTTTGCAGCCAGGATCGATAGCGGTGCAGGGCGAGGGCTGCCAGGGTTCCGAGGAAGACGGCTGCTAACGTGGCACAGGTCGCGACTTGCAGGGTGATGAGCATCGACTCCCAGATTTCATCGGCTTCCCAGAGTTTTTCATACCATTTGAACGTGAAACCTTGCCACGAACCTCCGAAGCGTGAGGCGTTGAACGAATTCACGACAAGTACGACCAGCGGTGCGTGCAAAAAAAGCAGCACCAGTGCCGTGATTATGAGCGGCAGGCGGGACGGTTTCATGACCTGAAAGTGCGTTTGCCCAAGCGCGACGATGAGCGTTCCCTGAAAAGAAGTTTGGCGAGAGTTCCCACGGTCAATACGGTCATCAGTAAGGCCCCGGCTAAAGCGCAAGCAAGGGGAAGGTTCCGATCTGAAAAGGCGCGCTGGACGATCTTATTTCCAAGCATCTCATTGGCTGTGCCGCCGATGAATTGGGGAATCACATACTGCCCAAGCGAGCAGACCAAGACGATGACCGCTGCGGAAACGATGCCTTGTCTGACACCTGGCAGGAACACTCTTCGAAAGGCTTGCCAGCCGCTTGCGCCTAGGTCACGTGCGGCATCGATGAGTCTGAAATCGAATTTTTCGGCGGCGGCGTAAAGCGGTAGAATGGCAAAGGGTAGTTGTGTGTAGATCATCACCAGCAAGACCGCAGAGGCGTTATTCAGCAGCAACGTTTCTTCATTCACGACATGCAGCCAGAGCAGCATTTGTTTCACCGGCCCTTCGGGATGCAGCAGAGATCTCCAGGCGAAGATGCGGATGAGGAAATTCGTCAAAAACGGCAAGACCACGAGCAGCAGGAGCGCGTTCCGCCAGCGGGGTGTCAACTTGGCTAAATGCCAACTCATGGGTAAAGCCAGTGCCAGGCAGGACGCGGTCGTGAGGGTGCTGATCCAAAGCGTGCGCCAAATCATCGGTAAGTAAACTGGATCCACCAGAGCCAGTATCGTCTCAAGCGTCCATTCTTGAGCCACGCCGCCGCGAAGATCACTCACATGAAAGGCCACAGTGAGCGTCAGTAATCCCGGTAAGGCAAAGAACAGAATGAGCCATCCCAGCGAAGGCAGGGTGAAGATGAATTCCTGTCGATGAGGTTTTGGCATCGTCCTGATGGAGCAAGCTCTTCGGTTCAATTCAGCCGACACTGCCTAGTTGAATCAGGCGCGTGCGGTGGAAGACTTGCGTTGGCTGTCGTTGCTGAAGAAGGACTCCATACGTTGGCGAAGATCGGCGTAAAAAGCGGAAGCCATTTCTTCGAGCATTTCAGCTTTGCCGGCGATGCCGTTGGCGGTCTGCTTCTCGCGCTCGAGACGGATTTTTTCCTGGAAGGTTTGTTCCAGTTCCATCAAGTGCTCTAGGAAGGCCTTGGCGGCGCGGCTGCGATCGACACCTTCAATGAGGGAGCGCTCCAGAGGACGATTTTGAGTGATGTGCAGGAAGGGGCTGTCCACGAGCTGCTTCATGTAGCGATCAAAGCCTTTCAGGAATGCCAATCTCTCACTGGCAAATTTCACTTCCTCGCAGTCGAGGAGGGAGTCGTAGGGGCCGGGTTTGGAGAAGAACTTCACGACGAGCGGGATGGTGTCTACCAGCATGAAGAGCATGGATAAAACGAGGTAGGCGATGAAGGCGAAGTTTCCACCTTCTGCGCCTTGGTCGAAGAGATTGTGAAGAGCAAGGGTTTGAGTGAGAATGTCACGGCGAGGTTCCTCACGGATTTTGCTGATGCGAGCTTCTTCATCGGTGCCGAGGCGGGTGATCTCGGCCTGGAGATTGTTAAACTGGACGAGCTGGGCGTCGATCTGAGCTTTGAGGGTTTCGCGGATGGAGTTTTGTTGGCCGACGAATGCATCGGCTTGCTGCTGCTGGACTTGGCGGCGCAGGGCATCGACGCGGTCTTGTTCAGCTTCGATCTTGGATGCATCAGCTAGGGCTTTGGCATCGAGCGCTGCATTCACGCCATCTTCAGCGGCTTTGATTTCTGCGACAATGGCGACGCGGGTTTGGGTCATGGTATTGAGGACGCCGCTCAGGCGGGCGGACTCGGCGCGGCGCCAAGTGAGCTGGTCTTCCTGGATGCTTTTAGCGCGTGGACCGAGGCCGACGATACCACTGCGTTGGCCGTTGACTTCACGTTCAAAGTCGGTCTGCCATTGATTGAGCTCAGTGACGATTTTTTGGCTCTCAGCGCTGATTTTGGCCATCTCCTTGTCGAGCGTTTCTAGCCGCAGTTTGCTGGGTGCAATGGCCTCGGCGATCTTGGACTCACGCTCGGCTTTGGCTTTCTTTTCGTCGTCGCTGAGGGGCTTTTCGATGGGCTTGCCGTTTTCGTCGAGGAACTTGGCGGTGAAGGAGGCGTTCCAGGCTTCCCGCTGGGTGGCGATTTCGGCTTCTAGGTTCTTGGCGCGAACTTCGACAGCCGCTTTTTGTGTCACAGCGAGCTGGCGGACTTGGTCGATATCGATCTGTCTCTCAGCTTCGATCACTGAAGTGATGGTGTCTTTAAACAGCAGCAGGGTCAGTGGGTGGGAGATGGTGATGCCCATAAGGGCAGCGACGACGATGCGCAGGCTGAACTGGGAGAGCTTACGGAAGATGTTTTGATAAGCGCGGTAAGTGGCAAGTAGGGCGCGGTCCACGGTAAGGATGATGAAGGCCCAAACAAGGGAGACGAAGCCAATGATCCAGACATTATCCGTGAGTGTGGAAAGGGCATACGCGCAAGCAATGCTGGCGAAGGTGGATGGCACCAAAACAGTGGCACCAAAGGCCACATACTTTCGGCGTTCCCAGGCTGGGCAGGCGTCAAGGTTATCGGCACTGGCTCCAGCGAGCCAGAAGAAGACGCGTTCAATTCGGTCAAGGATGCTCATGGTTTCCGAAGATGGGTGCGGAGGGATGACTGTCAATGCTGGGGATTGCGGGAAAAGACGGATGAAGCTTGCGAAAAATCGCCTAGTGAGTATAAAAAGATCTCCTTATGCGTTTGCTGCGCTATTTTTGCCTCATCGGTTGGATGATTCTCACGGAAAGCGCGTGGGGACAGCTGAGCTACACTGGCGGTGTGTTAAGCCAAGATTTTAATTCGCTACCGCTAGCAGACACGTTTGATTTCTCTGACTTTGGTGTCGCCAAAGGACCGGCTTTGCTATCAGCCGCGCCGCTTTCAGTCTCTGGGGTTGCGGGCTGGGGTATTCATGCGCGCGTCGGGACGCAACTTTTGTTTTTAGTGGGGCAGGGGGATATGGGCACGGCCAGTGTTTACTCCTATGGTCAACACGCGGCGCAGGATCGGGCGCTGGGATCGCTAGGAGGCAGTGGTCAGGCAGCGAATCTGGGCTGGCGTCTAACCAATACGACAGGGCAGACTCTGACGCAGTTCACCATTAGCTTTTATGCAGAGCAATGGCGCAATGGTGGCACGGCATCTCTGGTCGGCTTAATGGGTGAGTATCGGCTGGCTTCCACTGGGGACATCGATGCAGGAACTTACACATCAGTCACAGCCCTAGAGGCGCCTGCGCTGAGCGCCGTGGGCAGTGCCTTTGCGATGAATGGTAATTCCACGAACAATCGAGTGGAACGCAGCGCGACCGTGACAGGTTTGAACTGGGCTGCTGGTCAAATGTTAATCCTGCGCTGGCGGGATTTGGACGAGACTGGGGCTGACAATGGGGTTGCGATTGATGATGTGATTTTTCATGCGCCGACGTTGCCTGTATTGCCGCAAGTTCAATCGCTGAGTCCGGCACCTGGTAGCACGATGGTTTCTGGAAGTCGGCCGGTGGTGGTAACATTCAATCAGCCTGTGACGGCGGCGGCCTCCTGGTTTGAGATCACTGGAAGCTTGAGTGGCAACTTGGCCGCGACGCTTTCCAATGCTGGCCTCATGCGGTACACGCTGACACCTTCAGCCCCTTGGCCGACTGGGGAAACGATCACGGTGCGTGTGGTCGCCCCGCAGATCAGAAACAGCGCGGCTCAGGCGATGGCGACGGATCATGTGGTGAATTTTTCTACGTTGAAGGATTCGGCGATGGTAACGCGGATCTCTGACATCCAGGGTACGGATGGTTACAGCCCGTTGACTGGGGCGGTGGTCACAGTGCAGGGCGTGGTTGTGGCGGACTTTCAGGGGGCATCTCCGGCGCTGGGCGGTTATTACCTTCAGGAGGAAGAGGCCGATGTGGATGGCCAGAGCGCGTCTTCAGAAGCGCTCTGGATCGGGAACTCAGCGACGAATGTTTCGGTGGGAGACGTGGTGCAGGTGACGGGCACGGTGTCTGAGTCAGGATCGCTGACACAATTGGTTAGTCTTTCTGCCGTCCTGATCACAGGCACAGCCGCGCTGCCAGCGGTGACGAACGTCACTTTGCCAGCAGCCAGCACAGTGTGGCTAGAGCGCTATGAGGGAATGCGTGTGAGCTTTCCACAAACGCTCAGCGTGACTAGCAATAGCGGAGGCACGGGGACCACGGATGGCTTTTCCCGTTATGGCGAGTTGCTGCTTAGCTCCGATGGACCTCTGGTGACGCCGACGGAGTTGATCGATCCGAATGATGTGCCTGCCAGTGGCACAAGCAGCAGTGGTCGCAGTCAGGTGGCGGTGATTCATGCTTACGAGCGCCAGATGGAGCTGCGCAGTCTGATTCTGGATGATGCTTCCTCTGCACAGTGGCCTGATCCCACACCCTATTTAAACGCGCAAGCGACGAGGCGGTGTGGGGACACGGTGAGCGGTTTGGCTGGCATTCTGACATACGCCACTGGTGACTATCGTGTTCATCCCACTGCTGCGGTGAATTTTGTCGATGCCAATCCACGTCCGGCATTACCTCCTGCTGTAAATGGAAGGCTGAAGGTGGCTGCCATGAATGTGCTTAATTACTTCACGACTTTCGGGGGTGCCAATGATCGTGGTGCTAGCAATGTAACTGAATTTGAAAGGCAAAAGGCAAAGATCATCTCCGCACTGGCGGCGTTGGATGCAGATGTTCTAGGGTTAATGGAGATTCAGAATACCAGCGCAGCTAGTATTGATCTTCTGAGTGCTTTAAATGCAGCGGTCAGCGATCCCTATGCCTTTGTGCCTGATCCTGTGGGTGGTTATCCGGTGGCTGGTGTGGCGGGGGATTACATCCGCTGCGTGCTGCTTTATCGCCCATCGAGAGTGAGTCTCTTTGGCCCCTGCCACATGGATACGAATACGGTGTGGTCCACGCCCAATCCGCTGCGTTTTCCGCAAGCGCAGGTTTTCCACGAGATCGCTACTGGCGAGAGATTTGTGGTCTGCGTGAATCATTGGAAGTCAAAGTCATCCTCAGGAGCCACCGGTTTAAATGTGGACCAGAATGATGGCCAGGCAGCCTTCACTGAACTGCGGCGTCAGCAGGCTGCACGTTTGCACACTTGGCTGCAGGGAATCGCTAGTTTGGTGGGTGACAATGATCTCTTAATCATGGGTGATCTGAACTGCAATGGTGAAGAAGATCCTTTGGACATTCTGCGGGCCAATGGTTGGTCAGATCAGGGGCAGCGCTTTCAGCTGGAGGATTACAGTTATCGTCTCAATGGTCAGCGCGGACGTTTGGATCACACCTTTGCTTCGGCCACCATGGGGTCGCAAATTTTGGCTCATAATCACTGGCACCTCAATGCCGATGAGCCTGCCTTTTACGATTACAACACAGAGACTAAAAGCGCTGCACAGTTGCTGATCAATGTGGGAACGCCTTTTCGTAGCAGTGATCACGACCCAATCCTTGTCGGCGTGAGTTTGATGCCACAGTCCACGACTTACGCCATGTGGCAGGCTGCGCGAGTTTGGTCTTCAGCCAGCACGGCAGCCGGGGATGATCCTGATGGGGATGGGCTGCAGAACCTCATTGAATTTGTGCTCAACACGGATCCTGAGGTGCCGAGCGCTGCGCAGCTGCCTCAGGTGGATCGTGTGCAGCATGAGTTACGCTTTGAATACCGTCAGCGCGTGAAGCTCAGTGGAACTCAAATCATCCCTGAATGGTCGGAAGACATGACTTCTTGGTCTGCGATATCGACCGCTAGCACGCTGCAAAGTCTGGGTTTGCAGACCGAACTGAAGCGCGCAGTGATCTCGACTCTAGGTAAAGACCGCCTTTTCCTACGACTCAGGGTGACGGGTCCTTAGCCTGTTTGGCCTTCAGCGCGGCGACGACGTGCGATGGAACGAACTGATTCACATTGCCGCCAAGGCGAGCGATTTCCTTCACCAGGCGACTGCTGATGTAGGTCAGCTCTTCCCTTGGCATGAGAAACATTGTTTCCAAATTAGGCTCCAGCTTTCGGTTCATGAGGGCTAGCTGGAATTCAAATTCGAAATCGCTGACCGCACGCAGGCCGCGCACTAGGGCCATGGCCTGCTGCTGACGGGCAAAATCGACCAGTAATCCATCGAAGGGCATCACCTTTAAATTAGGCAGGTGCTCCGTGGCGGCTTGGAGAAGCTCCACGCGCTCTTCGACCGTGAAGAGGCTCTGCTTGGCATTATCACGAGCGACTGCGACGATGAGTTCGTCAAATAGGCCTGAAGCACGCTGAAGCACGTCGAGGTGCCCGTTGGTGATGGGATCAAAACTTCCTGGATAAATGGCGCGGCGCATTCACGATCGTAGCGGGTCAATGACTCAGTGCAAGGGCCTCACTTCCCGCCAGCACTCATGGGCAGTGGCATCTTCCAGACAGCTGCATCACGTGGGATCTCCTCTAATACCAGGAATGGAGTTGCGGCAGGATTCGGCTGGCTGGTGCGGGCGGCTCGGGATGAATCGACTTCGATGGGATGATTTTTTTGAGCGTAGCCAGAGAGCATCGGCTTATTTTCTGGCGTCAGTGATCGCGGCTCGACACGGGTCCAGATTTTGGTGGAAAAGTATTCGTTTTTCCAGCTCTGCCCCGGCGTGGTCCGTGCATAGATGGCGAAGCGATCAAAGAGAATTTCCGGGACATAGCGACTGCCGACTTTGGAGACGAGTGGTGGATTGCTCGGATCAGGCATGGCTTCGGTGGACTCTAGCAGATATTCACGATCTTCTAGCTTTACCACGACCCAGGCATGTCCGCCAAGATCACCGTATCTACCTAAAGCCACGCGTGCATTGAATCCCCGCGTTAGCAGCCAGTCGCAGAGGTAGATGGCGGAATCCTCGCAGTCGCCTTGGCCTAGGCGCTGGGTTTCTAAACTTGTTTGCCAAGCGTCGGTCGCATTAATTTTTGCGCCGGGATCACGAGTGTAGATGCAGTTACCATGCACGGCCGAGCAGATGGTCATGAGTTGGAAATAGCGTGACAGATCTTTAGTAAAGACTGCAGGTGGTGCGTATCCGGTGAGGAACTCATTCACGTAGCGGAATTGGCCTTTCTGATCAGAGGCTACGACGGCATAGGTCCGGCGGCAGTTTGGACACTCCAACCCGAGGCTATGCTGGGCGCGGGAGACGCGGACGATGTGTGGGTGCTTGCAGTGCAGGCAGCGGTTGAAAAAGGCATCATCCTTTTGTTCTGTCAGGGTTTCGGGGCTGAAATCGCGCAGGCGCTGGCCGACGACCACCAGAGCCTGCTGAGTCAGTCCACCCACGGAGGAGCGGATGGCACAACCAAGGTGTGACATTTCGGGATTCGTCTTGGAAGAGAACTCCTGAAATTGGTCGACCAGCAGCTTCAAGGATGGACCCGTTGCTGTGCAGACGCTGACACGATAATAGCGTGGAAGTGCGGACTGGATCTGCTTCGTCACCGCATCTAGGTCATCCAGGAGCATGGTCGGGAAGTTGGTCGCCATCCAGGCATCCAGTTCTGAGTCCACCCTTATCATTGCCTGCTTTTTGTCGATCCGGGCGTAATTCAGTCGATCCACAAGATCCACACGGAACCTGGTGTAGGAGGTGGCCATGTTTTCTCCGGTATACCAAGCATGCGCTTTCTCCTGGAGAGCAGAAATCAGCCCGTGTTTATGCGCCATGAGGCCTCCCGCGAGGAGAACCCCTGCGAGGGCAGATCCGATGAAAAGACGCTGAAACATTTGGTCTACGATTATAGTATTTATAAGGCGCAGCGCAAGATTAAACCACATTTTGACCCAAAGCTTACAGGCTCTATGTTCTGGCATCGACTGAGGGTTTCCATCCTGCTGAACTATGCTATGCCTTCTTTTATGTTAGCTCCGACCCAGCCAAATGTTGAATCCGAAAAGTACGGTTTTGCCCGCGTCGCTGCGGTGTCGCCGGAGCTGAAGTTGGGGGATGTCTTGGCCAATCAGGTCCTATTGATTCAAGAAATGCGGCGCCTAGCGGGTGACGGCTGCCGATTGGTGGTTTTTCCAGAACTTTGCCTGACGGGCTATTCCTGTGCGGATTTGTTTCATTTTTCGGCGTTGCAAGATCAGGCGCTGGCGGCTCTGGCTGAAATCGCGGCAGCGAGTGCTGGCTTGGGCTGTCTGGTGGTCGTGGGTCTACCCTTGGCGGTGGAAAGCCGACTCTATAATGTGGCTGCGGTGATCGGTAATGGCCACGTCATTGGCTATGTGCCCAAGAGTTTTCTGCCGAATTCAGGCGAATTTTATGAGCGGCGCTGGTTTTCCCCTGCGGCCACGATTCGTGCGACCTCGGTGGCGGGTGTGCCGATTGGTATTGATCTGGTCTTTGAAGTGGCTGACCTGCCGAATTTTGTCGTCGGTGTCGAGATCTGTGAAGATCTATGGACTGTGGTTCCGCCGTCTAGCTTAGCCGCGCTCGCTGGTGCCAGTGTTTTGGTGAATCCCTCGGCTAGCAACGAGGTTCTGGGAAAGGTCCAATATCGTCGTAACCTGGTCACTCAGCAGTCGGCGCGCTGTCTCGCAGCCTATGTCTACGCCAGTGCTGGAGCAGGGGAATCATCCACAGATACGGTCTATTCGGGCCATGGTCTGGTGGCTGAGAATGGCGTACTGCTAGGTGAATCGGAGCGTTTCAGCTTTGCTACCCGTGATGTGGTCGTGGATGTGGATCTGCAGCGCCTAGCTCATGAGCGCCTTAAAAGTGCGGCATTCAGGGATGATGAAGCGCGGCCTGATTACCGCAAAGTCAGTGTGACGCTTGGCACGCCAATTGTCTCAAAAGCAGGTCTGCTCCGGCAGGTGTCCGCGCATCCTTTTATCCCATCTGCTGGGGCTGATCGGCGTGCCGTGTGCGAGGAGATCTTTGCCATTCAGGCCACCGCGCTGGCTCGCCGCCTGAGGCAGACGAAAAGCAAGACGGCGGTGCTAGGCCTATCCGGCGGCCTAGACTCCACACTGGCCTTGCTGGTCATGATCGAGGCGCTTAAACGCGCCGATATGCCACGCAGCGCTGCTTTGACCGTCACCATGCCTGGTTTTGGCACCACAGATCGCACCCAAGGCAATGCGGAGCAATTGGCGAAGAGACTCGGCATCACACTGCGCACCATCAGCATCCGAACTGCCGTGGAGCAGCATTTTAGTGACATTGGTCACCCTGCCGGTCTGCACGACATCACCTATGAAAATGCGCAGGCCCGTGAGCGCACTCAGGTGCTCATGGACGTGGCAAATCAAACCGGCGGCATCGTCATTGGCACAGGTGACTTATCTGAGGCCGCGCTCGGTTGGTGCACCTTCAATGGCGACCACATGAGCATGTATCACGTCAATTCTGGAGTGCCCAAGACACTGGTGAAATACCTCATCGACTGGTGCGCTACTGAACTTTATTCAGGTGAGGCTGGAGCTATTTTGGAAGACATCATCGAGACGCCCATTTCACCCGAGCTATTGCCCGTCGGCGCTGATGGTGAAATGGAGCAAAAAACCGAAGACACTGTCGGTCCGTATGAACTGCACGACTTCTTCCTTTTCCACTTTGTTCGTCATGGTTGCGGCGTTAATAAAATTCGTTACCTCGCCGCCATCGCCTTTGCCGGCAAGTATGAGGCTGCGGTGATCGACCAATGGCTGTCTCTTTTCCTGCGCCGGTTTGCTCAAAATCAGTTCAAACGCAGTTCTATGCCAGACGGCCCTAAGGTGGGCTCCGTCGCTCTTTCCCCCCGGGGTGACTGGCGAATGCCAAGTGACTTCGCGGGGCCTCTGGGATGAGGTCTTTGGGCCACTGAAAAAAGACTCTTTTTAAAGCATAAAAGCCTTTGCATGAGGTCTTAGCTTGCTACCCTATCAACCAGCCCATCGAGCACGTTTCTGAAGTGGTTCATTTGGACAGATTCAGTCGATGGCAAACCGACATCTTTTATGCCAGACGAAACCCTTGACTCCATTGAGTTAAACTCCACCGCCGTAGCCATTGATCAAGCTTACGGTGCCGATCAAATCCAGAAATTGGAAGGGCTCGAAGCCGTTCGTCTCCGTCCCGGAATGTACATTGGAGATCCTGATGAACGCGGCCTGCACCATTGCGTTTTTGAAGTCGTCGATAACTCGATCGATGAGCACCTCGCAGGTTATTGCAAAAACATCTGGATCAATATCCATACGGATGGCTCCATCAGCCTCCAGGATGACGGACGCGGTATTCCCGTCGAAATGCATCCCAAGGCAGGCATTCCAACTGTGGAACTCGTGCTCACCAGTCTTCATGCCGGCGGTAAATTCGGTGACGGAGCTTATGAATTCTCAGGCGGTCTGCATGGCGTCGGAGCCAAGTGTGTGAATGCCCTTTCGGATTGGTTTAAATGTGAAGTTTTCCGCGATGGTAAGATCTACTCCATTGGATTCGAGCGTGGAAAAACCACCGAGCCGCTCTCAGTGCTTGGTGTGTTAGATGATCCTAAAGCGACTGGCACGAAAATCTCTTTCTTCCCCGATGCCACGATTTTTACGATCACGACTGTCTTTGTCTTTGAGCGTCTGCTGGTGCGTCTGCGCGAACTTGCCTTCCTAAATCCTGGGATCAAAATCACACTCACAGATGAACGGGTGGAGACACCTCGTGTAGAATCCCTTTTTTATCAGGAAGGTGTGAAGCAGTTCGTTCGCGAGCTCGGTGCTGATAAAGATAAGATCCACCCAGACGCCATCGCTCTCGCGGGTCGTCGTGAGGTTGTCATTGATGACAAAAACAAATTCATTCTCGTGGACTGCGTCTTGCAGTGGAATAAGGGACTTAGCGAGCAAAGCCTTTGCTTCGCCAATGCCATTCCAAATCCGGATGGCGGCACGCATTATAGTGGTCTGAAGGCTGCCCTTACGCGCGCGGTCAAAGCCTACATCAACAACAATCCGAAGAGCTTTAAAGACAAACTGCCGGACATCGAAAGTGATGACTGCCGAGAAGGTCTGATTTGTGTTCTGAGCGTTAAATTGCCAAACCCACGCTTCAATTCCCAGACGAAAGTAAAACTCGTCAACGGCGAGGTCGAAGGTGTGGTTAGCTCCATCGTTTATGAAGGGCTCATGCGCTTCTTTGATGAGACGCCGGAAATCGCTGTGACGGTGATTAACAACATCATCATCGCCGCACGCTCCCGTGAAGCCGCCCGGAAAGCGCGTGAAGCGATCCGTAAAGACGCCATGAGTAGTGGTGGTCTGCCCGGAAAACTTGCTGACTGCTCTGAGCGTGATCCGTCCAAGACAGAGCTGTTTATTGTCGAGGGTGATTCCGCTGGTGGCTCCGCTAAGATGGGACGCAATCGTCACAATCAAGCCATCCTTCCGCTGCGTGGAAAGCTAATCAACACCGAGAAAGCTCGGCTTGAAAAAGTGCTGCAAAACAAGGAAGTCCAGACCATGATCACTGCGATTGGAACTGGTATCGGTGGTGATAGTGAGGTCGAAGGCTCCTTCAATATCGAGAAGCTACGCTATCATAAAATCGTCATCATGACCGATGCCGACGTCGATGGTTCTCACATTCGCACCTTGTTACTTACCTTCTTCTATCGGCAGATGCCTGAGCTCGTTAAAGGTGGTCACATTTATGTCGCTCAGCCACCGCTGTATCAGGTGACCCGTAAAAAACGTGAAGAATACGTTCAGGACGATGCGCAGATGGAAGCCATGCTTCTAGAAATGGGCTCTGGCGAAATTAGCCTGCGTAATATGGCGGACGGCAGCAAAGTGGCTGATGATCGACTCAAAGCCATCCTCGAGCAGCTCGTGCCAGTGGCCAAATTTGCCGACATCATTCGTCGTCATGGCGGTGATTTTGAAGCCTATCTTCAAGCTCGCGATGAAGTCACTGGCAACCTGCCACATTACCTCGTGGTGATCCGTGAAGGCAATGAAGTCAGCATCAAATACTTCCTTGGTAATGAGCAGCTCGCCGCCTTTGCTCACGAAAACAATGACCTGCATCTCTTTGGCAAACCCGAGATTGATCCCGACGGCCAGGCGGCTCCTAAAGCACATCGCCGCGCACGTTTGATTGAAATTCATGAAGCTCACGGCATGAAGCGCCGTTTTGTGCAGCTGGACGAACTTGGTCTGCATGTCGATCACTTCAGCAGTCAGGATAAGCCTCTCTTTGAAGTCATCGAAGGCGACGGCGACAACGCTAAAGTCCACCCCGTCTTCAGCATCCCTGGTATCCTCGACAAGGTCATGGAAATCGGTAAGCGCGGGATGGAAATCAAGCGCTTCAAAGGTCTGGGTGAAATGAACGCCAAACAGCTCTTCGAGACTACCATGGACCCGAATAAGCGCACCCTCCTCCAGATCAAACTCGATGAAACCAATGCCCAAGAGGCCGAGCGCATCTTCACCATCCTCATGGGTGATGTCGTGGAGCCTCGGAAGCATTTCATTGAGGAGAATGCCCTGAACGTGAGAAACCTCGACGTCTGATTTAAATGCCTCTTCCTGCTAGCATCATGAATCTAGGAGCGCCACTAAACGCGGCACCTGAGATCATGGTTGCATTGCGAGCAGAGAAGACCCGTCAGGCGCATATCTTTGAGGATCGCGAAAGAATAAGACTGTTGGAGCTGGCTGACTACATTTCAACTCATCCTGAGTCATTCAATCAGGCCAGGATTTATGTGGATCGCTTTCTAAATAGTCCCGCTCATTCAGCTCTGCATTGGGCACTTCGTGAGTGGCATGACATCCTGCAGCAGGGTTCAGCATTTCAGATTGCCGATCTTCTCCGTGAGAGCTCAGAGAGCACTCGCCACCTGCGTGAAACATCGCCTTTCGCCCGCCCTCAATCTACTGTCGAATGAGTTCCCACTTTCAGCTTTCCAAAGACCAGATCATCGCTGCGCTGGCTGCATTGAATGGCAAGCTCCTTGATATGGAAGTAACTGGTGAGCTTTGCATTTTTGGCGGAGCGGCAATGGTTCTCGCATTTGATGCTCGTCAGAGCACGCGTGATGTGGACGCCATCTTCCGTCCAAAACAGGACGTGATGAATGCCATTGTTGAAGTGGCTGCTGAATTGGGGCTTCCTCATGATTGGCTCAATGATGGCGTAAAAGGCTTCGTGTCAGGTGAGGGTGAATTGACGGAGGATGATCTACCTCAGTTTAGTCATCTTCGGATACTGCGACCTGTCGCGTCTTATCTTCTCGCGATGAAGTGTATGGCTGCGCGCTCTGGTGCGTTCGAAATGTCAAAAGATGCTGGAGATGCGCTGGTGCTTTGCCGTCACCTGGGTTTGAAAACGGAAGATGAAATTCTAAATCTAGTTTGTCACTACTTTCCAACAGCCAGCGTGCAGGTGAGAACACGAACTCTTCGTTACAGTGCTCGTTGAGGATCTTAACCATTCCCTATTATGAATATCACAGCGAAACCGAAGCCAATGATAGAACAGTTCGCGAACATAACGGAATCCAGTGAGCTAGGGTACGCCATCGCTGATTTTGTAGATCGGTTCCGTAGTGCTCCGACAATAGAGCTTCTTTCGGCTGAGCCTGTTTGTTTGGAGCCAATCCTTAAAGACGCAGGACTAGCTGATGCCTACCTCGCTTCAACAGCCGCTTGGTTAGCACATCATTATGACGTCCGTGTTCCTGATTGGGCCAAGGGAAATGCTAGAGTTCTTGCGAAACCTTGGTTTGCCTCTGATCACCCAAAACAAAAGGCACTCTTCATTCAGGAAAGTCCCGTTGAATTTCGCGTTCGCAATATCTTCGTGTCGGCCAATGCTCTGCACCGCGCTTAGCCCCATTGAACTAAACACTAAGCACTCAATACTTTTTTCCTCCCGTCTCACCCCATGCAAGAATCCAACACCCGCCCCATCTCTGTCGCTGACGAGGTCAAGAACTCCTTTCTTGATTACTCGATGTCAGTCATCATCGCTCGTGCATTACCCGATGTGCGAGATGGGCTGAAACCATCTCAGCGGCGCATTCTTTATGCAATGCATGAACTAGGTCTTTATCCGCCGAAGAAACAGATGAAGTGCGCAAAGATTTGCGGTGACACCTCGGGTAACTATCATCCGCATGGTGAAGCGGTTATTTATCCGACACTCGTCCACATGGGCCAGCCATGGGCCATGCGTGAGACATTGATCGATCCACAAGGAAACTTTGGTTCGGTGGAAGGTGATCCGCCCGCTGCCATGCGATATACGGAAGCCCGCATGACGCCTCTTGGCGGCACGCTCATGTCCGACATGGAAAAGGACACGGTCGATTTCGTGCCCAATTACGATGAGCGTCTAACCGAGCCAACGGTCTTCCCAGCTGCTTTCCCCAATCTGCTCGTCAATGGCGGAACTGGCATTGCCGTGGGTATGGCCACCAACATGCCGCCGCATAATCTGGGCGAAATCGTCGATGGCGTCTGCGCGCAGATCGATAATCCAGCGATCACAAATACCGAGCTCAGCCAGTTCATCAAAGGTCCCGATTTCCCGACAGGATGCGTGATTCACGGACTGGATGGCATCCGCGAATACATGGAGACTGGTCATGGCAGTGTTCGCGTTCGTGGCCAAGCAGAGATCACAGAAACCAATGGTCGCGAGCAGATCATCATCACCGAAATTCCGTATAACGTTAACCGCGCTGAGTTGGTGAAACGCATTGCTGAACTAGCCAATGAAAAAGTCATCACCGACATCGTCGCGGTGCGCGATGAATCGGATGAAAACACCCGTGTCGTCGTCGATCTAAAGCGTGATGCACGCCCGCAGGTAGTGCTGAACAATCTCTACAAGTTTACCGCATTAGAAAGCAGTTTTAGCATTCACATGCTCGCCATTGACGGCGGTCGCCCCCGCGTGTTGAGCATCAGAGACGCTATCGCTTGTTACATCGAGCATCGTCGTGAGGTCATCATTCGCCGCACGAAGTTCCTTTTGAAAAAAGCGGAGCAGCAGGCCGAGAAGCTGGAAGCCTACCTTCTCGCACTTGGTCATCTCGATGACTTCATCAAGATCATCCGTGACAGTCGCAATCGCGATGAAGCCCGTGCCGGATTAAAAGCCTACCAGTTCAGCACTGAGACTGCCATGCGTCTGGGTATCCTCATTCGCGGACAGCCCAGTATTCAGGGAGATAGCTATGTCTTCACGGATACCCAAGTGGACCAGATTCTGGAACTCCGCCTCTATCAGCTCACCGGTATGGAGCGGGATAAGATCAAGGCCGACTACGATGAGTTGCTGGCCACGATCACCGATCTCATGGACATCCTCGCTCATGAACATCGTGTTCTTACCATCATCAAAGATGAGCTTCATGTCATCAAATCCAAGCATGGTAATGGCCGTCTTACACGCATCGACGCCACCGGCGGCGGTATCGAGACCATTGACCTCATTCCGAATGATGCCAACATTGTTACGCTAACCCACTTCGGATATGTGAAGCGTACCTTGACCAATGAATACCGTCTGCAAGCTCGCGGTGGTAAAGGCTTAAAAGGCATGGAAGCCCGTGAGGCCCAGACGAAGGAAGACAAGAATGATTTCGTGGAGACGCTCTTCAGCGCCAACATGCATGACTTCCTGCTCTTCTTTACCAATACCGGACGAGTCTATGTGGAGCGTGTGTATCAGCTCCCAGAGGCCCCTCGCACTGGCAAAGGACGCAGTATTAAAAATGTCCTCAACCTTGGCCCAGAAGAGAAGATCAACAGTGTTCTGCGCCTTGAGGCACAAGGTGTGGAAGATGAAGCCATGTGGAGCCCCGAGAAGTTTGTGCTCTTTGCCACTCGTGATGGCACCGTCAAAAAAACCGCGCTTGATGCCTTCAAAAATTATCGCAAAGCCGGTATGATCGCCATCAATATCGAAGAGGGAAATGACCTCGTTGATGTGGTGCTCACAGACGGTAAAAGCAATGTCTGCTTCGTCACCCATGAAGGCATGTGCCTCCAATGTGAAGAGACTGACATTCGACCTGTAGGTCGTAACTCCATCGGTGTCCGTGGCATTCGTCTGGAGGAGGGGGACTACCTCGTCTCACTCACCGCCGTGGAGCCAAACAAACAGCTTCTTGTGGTTTCTGAAAAAGGCTTGGGTAAACGCACACCGTTTGAAGAATACCGCCTCATCAATCGTGGTGGTAAAGGCGTGACCACCCTGAATGTCACCGAAAAAACTGGGAAAGTCGCTGCTGCCATGGCAGTGCATGACGATGACGAATTGATGCTCATCACCAGCAAGGGGCAAAATGTCCGCATCCGAGTCGGTGGTGAAAAAGGTATCCGGGAAACTGGGCGTAATGCTCAGGGCGTGAAGCTGATGGACCTGAAGAAAGATGAGACTATTCAAGACGTTGCTACCGTCATCGCCGATGAAGAAGAGGATGTCTCTGATGAAGCCATGGCGGATGAAGTGGTCCCAGCTGAATCAGTCGATGTGACCGACACAGCTGCGGACGAATCCTCAGCTGAGGCGTAATCGAGTTCGCTTTGAAACAGGGCAGCCATCACTTGGCTGCCCTGTTTTCATGTTGAGATCATTGCTGGAATAAAACGTGATCTCATGTCTCGTACTAGTTCAATACCATGAATCATCCCGTCGTTCGTTTTTTGCTGTTATCTCTCGGCCTACTTAGTTCGGCAAACGGCCAGTTTAATCCCATTGGCGGTGAAGACTCAGCCAAAGTGAAGGCTTCTATTGTCTCTGAGGTGAAGTCTGCTGTTCCAGGTCAATCTTTCCGAGTTGCCGTAAAGCTGATTCATGAAGCGCATTGGCATACTTACGGCAAAGAGTTGCCACCAGAAGTGATCGGTAAACCCACGAAGCTGAAGTGGACATTGCCTGATGGCTGGACCGTAGAGGAGTTGCCTTGGCCAGCCACGAAAGAAGTTGATTCTACCGATGGAAAAAAATCCCAGGGTTATGAGGGCACCGTCTATCTGCCCGCCAGGATTACGGCAGCAGGTAAGGCTGGTGATAGCCAGCAAATTTCGGTCAAGGTTGATGCCCTGGCCTGCAATCCTGAAAACTGCATGCCCGTGAAGCCTGAGGCCATGCTTTCGATTCTGCTTTCGGATAAGGTCGAGCTTGATCCTGCCTCAGTGGCTGTGTTTGGAATAATGCCACTTGTCGAGCCTGCTGCGGTCAAAGGGATGGCGGTCAAGTCCGTCGAGCGTTCCTTTTTTGGCTATCTGGTTTTTGCTTTCATCGGTGGCTTGATTCTCAACGTCATGCCATGTGTTTTTCCAGTGCTAGGCATTAAAATCATGAGTGTTGTTGAGCAGGCTGGAGAAGATAAGAAGCAGGTGCTCCTCCATGGACTCGCTTACACACTTGGTATCTTGCTTTGCTTTTGGGGGTTGGGTGCTTTGGTGATTGCTCTCGGAAAGACCTGGGGCTTTCAACTGCAATCCCCCGGCTTCGTTTATGGTCTCTGTGTCTTCTTTCTCATCTTTGGTTTAAACATGGCAGGCCTGTTTGAGATTGGAGCCTCAGCTGTTGGTGTTGGAGCGGATTTGCAAGCCAAACATGGTCTCAGCGGTTCCTTCTTCTCAGGTCTTCTCGCCACCGTTGTTGCCACACCTTGTTCGGCCCCATTCCTTGGCTCAGCCTTGGGTTACACTGTTACGCTTCCAGCGCCTCAGGCCATGCTTATGTTCACCATGATCGGTCTCGGACTCGCGAGTCCGTTCCTGGTTCTTTCTTTGGTTCCGAGTCTAGTCTCTGCTCTGCCGCGTCCGGGTGCTTGGATGGAAAGTTTTAAGCAAGCCATGTCCTTCTTACTCTTTGGAACAGTCGCTTTTCTTGCTTGGGTTCTTACAGGAATGATCGAAGGGCAACCTCTGTTATTTCTGCTTTTCAGTCTCGTCATCATCGCTATCGGCTGTTGGATCTATGGTCGCTGGTCCCTGCCACATAAGCCGGCACGCACCCGCCTAATAGCCGTTTTGCTAACTTTTGGATGCCTGATCGGTGGACTAACTTTTGGTTGGCCAAAAGTGGAGAAGAGTGCTGGTAGCGAAGGCAGTCATGTCGAGGGCGGGCTTACCTGGGAATCCTGGTCACCAGAGAAAGCCGCGCAACTGCGTGCTGAAGGCAAAGCCGTCTATATCGATTACACCGCTAAGTGGTGCTTCACCTGCCAGGTGAATAAGCGTGTTTATAAAGACGCGGCCTTGCAGAAACTCATCGCCGATAAACAAATCGTTCTTTTGAAAGCCGACTGGACGAATGAAGACCCACGGATCACCAAAGCCTTGTCAGATCTTGGTAAAGCCGCCGTGCCAGTGAATGTACTTTATCTTCCCGGTAAGGCAGATCCTATCATTCTTCCTGAGTTACTCAGCGTGAACAACGTTTCAGATGCCTTTCATCAAATCGCTTACTGATTGAATGAGGATGGGTTGACAATGCTACTGACGTTAAAGACGCCTGTTTTAAGGATGCGTAATTGCTTCGTCCAGATTTAAGGCAGCACGACTTACGGCAGACCAGAGGGCTTCACCGTCGAGTTTCATGGCGCGTTGTTTTTGCAGAAAGCTTTTTAACAGGACCATTTCATCCGATGAAGCGGGACGTGTGGCACAGCGGCGGAAAATGTTCGTTAGCCGTTCATTGTCGGATTGAGATTCTGCGATGACTTGTTTGGCCATGGCTTGTGCGGCTTCCATAAACATTTGGTCATTGAGAAGTGTTAGCGCCTGCAGAGGGCTGTTAGAGACATCGCGTTTGGCAAGGCATGATTCCCCTGTTGGTGCATCAAAGGTCGTGGCCATCGCAAAGGGGGCCGTGCGCTTGGTAAAGGTGTAGAGGCTGCGGCGGAAGCGGTCTTCGCCTTCGCTGATCTTCCATTCGATTTTGCCATAAGCACCTTCTGAGGTCACGCTGGCTGGTTGCGGTGGGTAGACACCAGGACCACCCATTTTAGGCGATAAAACACCAGCTGCTTTTAAAGCGGAATCGCGGATGATTTCAGCATCAAGGCGAAAGCGTGAACCACGGGCGAGGAGTATGTTTTCAGCGTCGCACTGGAGGTTTTCTGGTGTGACGCGTGATGTCTGTTTATAGGTTGAGCTGGTGACAATAAGTCGATGTAGTTTCTTGATGGACCAACCCTGCCTGACGAACTCGATGGCAAGCCAATCCAGAAGTTCGGGGTGTGAGGGTGGATCACTTTGGTAACCGAAGTCTTCGAGTGACTTGACCAAGCCGCGCCCAAAAAAGGCCTGCCACTGGCGATTGACTGTGACGCGTGCGGTGAGTGGATTCTCGGGCGCAAAGAGCCACTTAGCAAAGCTGAGCCGATTGGTGGGTGCCTCTTTAGGAAGCTGCGGCAGAAAAGCTGGAACCGCCGGTGAAACTTCTTCTTTAGGTTGAAGGTATTCACCACGGTGATGCAGATGTGTGGCACGAGGATTGGAGGTTGGTCGCTCCTTCATCACTAAGGTGGGTTGGCCGCGCGGTGGATTCTTTCTGGCTATGAGAAGAGGGGTGATGACCTGCTTCATTTCAGGAATTGATTCGAGGAATCGACGCTGGAGTTTTTCTCGTTTTGAATGGTCACCAATGGCCAGTTCCTCTTCGATCTCGGCTGGGTGGCCGGTGGCCCTTGCGTGATCACTGGTAGTCATGGAAATTCTAAAGTGACCGAGTGGGCAGGCGAAGTGCTTTTCAAAGAGCATCTTCAAATCGAAGCCATCCGTGAAATCGATTGGCTTCTCAAAGTGAAATACAGCGGCGTGTTCCACTCTATAACCACCTAGCACTTGCCAACCGCTGGACATTTCTGAATCCAATGCGGCGCTGGCGTTGTTTGTTTTTTTGGATTTGCGGGCAGCTTTGGTTTTAGCTTTCGCTTTTGGGTTGGCCGCAGCGGCATCACTGATGCGATCTTCTTCTTCATCATTCGTGGCTTCTGCGCGGCTGATTTTGATCGGTTGCCCGTTTTGAAAACCTTTGATTTCACTGAGAAAGAATCCACCGAGCGGTCCTTCGTAATTGGTTAGCCCCGGGCCATCATTGGGCAGGCTGGGATGGCTGGCGACTTCAAGTCGGATGGCTGTGACCCCTTTGATGGGTGCATTGAAGCTTAAGTCATAGACATCGCTCTTGGAGATGTCGCCACTACCCAAAATAAAGCCATCGGCTTGCTGTTCTAGATGCGGCATGGTGGTCGCCATCTTGGTTGGGCGAATGATCTCCCAGTGGGACGCGGCCTTTTGTTCTGCAGCTAGCCATTGAGTGAAGCGTTGGTTCATCGCTTCTGGGCCGCCAGGGAACTTGCTGGGTAAGGAAGCTTCAAGATTAGCGATTTTTTTTGTCTGAGCGTTTTTTTGTTCTTCGATGTCAGAAGTCGGGATGAAGTAGGTGGGCTCACTCGCATTGTTGAGCAGCGCCATGGTGCTGTAGTAGTCGGTGTGCAGGATCGGATCGTATTTGTGGGTGTGGCACTGGCAGCAGTTCATGGTTAGGCCCATCCACGTGGTGCCGGTGACACTGACGCGGTCCACCATGGCATAAAAGCGATATTCATTGGGATCGATGCCGCCTTCTTCATTGAGCATGGTATTGCGATGAAAACCTGTGGCGATGAGGTCTTCCGGCGTAGGCTTTGGTAGCATGTCGCCTGCGATTTGTTTGATGCTGAACTGATCATAGGGCATGTCATCATTCAGTGCCTTTATGACCCAATCACGATATGGCCAGATGCTGCGTGGACGATCTTTTTCAAAACCGTTGGTGTCGGCATAACGAGCCAAGTCCAGCCAGCGCCTGGCCCAGCGTTCGCCGTAATGTTTAGATGCAAGAAGAGAGTCAACGAGGCTATCATAAGCATTAGGCGAGGTGTTGTTGACGAAGGCATCTGCTTCTGCAGGTGTGGGCGGTAGACCAATGAGGTCGAGATAGAGGCGACGAACGAGCGTGTAGCGATCTGCTTCTGGTGACGGCTTTAATCCTTCTCGGGTGAGGCAGTCCTGAATGAAGTTGTCGATGCTGGCTTTAGGATCAGCGGTGGCTTTCGGTGCAACGTAGGCCCAATGCGCAGCGTAATTAGCGCCTTCGGTGATCCATTGTTTGAGGATGGCTTTGTCTTTTGCTGAAACGATCTTCTTGGTGTGTGGAGGCGGCATTTGCTCGTCTTCATCGGTAGAAAGAAGCCGCTTGATGATCTCACTAGCTTCGGGTTTACCAGGGATGATTGCGAACTCGCCCGATTTGCCGCTGCCGAGTGCTGATTCACGTAAATCTAACCTCAATTTTCCTTTTCGACCTTGCTCATCCATGCCGTGGCAGGCAAAGCATTGCTGTGCTAGTATGGGCCGCACCTCACGATTAAAATCCACGGCGAATGCAGAAGGAAGGCTGAGGATGAGAGTTGAAAGAATGAATTTCATTGAGCTGATACAGTTAGAACCTGACTCAGCGATTTTTTTTTGCAATCTTTCGATAAATCCTCTGTTGCTAGGCTTTGAGTAAAGCCTGTGCTTGCTGTACCCATTGATCGCGCTTGGCGCGATCTTTGAAGGCGAGTAGCTCGCTGAAGGTCTCGATATCTGAATCTGTCCAGGTGGCAATTTGCTCAAAAGTGCGAATGCCATAGGCGTTGAGTCGCGTGTTGAGAACGCCTTTGATGCCTTTGATTTTTGTGAGATCATTCTCTTGAGTCTGGCTAGCTGCTTGCTCTAGAGCACGGCGCAGAGCCAATTGCTGACGTTGCAGTCTGTCGAGGGTAGTCTGGGCGTCTATCACTTGGACTTCACTGCGTTGTAGGCTTTTAATAGCGAGTCCGAGACCCGCTGGATCGTTGGCTTTTTCTCGCAAGCGGCTGACTCGGCGCTGCCAGTCGTCGTGCTCTTGGCGCAGGGCCGTAAGTAAAGTTTGCTGAGCCGCGATCTCGATCGTAAGTCTGTCGAGTGTGGCCTGAGCATCTGCGGCGGGTTTGGCGCTGATTCTTGTTTTTCGAGGTGTGGCGACAGCGGGTGCTCGAGTTTTTTTGGGCTTCTTTGTGGGTTCGATGATCGCGTCTAAGGATTCTTTTGTTGGTTCAGAGGTCTTGGTTTCAGCCTGCTTTTTGATTAATGTTTGTTGCAGGCGAGTTTGCTCTCGGCGCAGGGATTCGAGCTGAGCTTTTAATTCGTTAATCTCAGTCTTTGCTGGTTGAAGAGATGTGCGGGCAGCGCTGAGGTCTTCTTTGTGCTGATCGCTATCTCGCCTAGCAGATCTAAGGTCATCGTGAACGCGGATAAGCTCACGTTCGAGGTTCCGGCGATGATCATTGGCTTCTTGGAGATCGGACTCAATTTTTGTGTGCGTGGCGCGCAGCATTTGATCATGGGAGAGGGCTGCATCTCGCTGGTCTTGGGCCACGTTCAGCGCGGCTGAGTCGGCATCGATTCGAGCATCCAGAGAGGCTATTTCACGCTTGGCATTCTGACCGCGCCAGCGCCAGCCGAGCATGAAAAAGACGACGGCTGCGGCAAGCAGCAGCAGTGCCATTTGAAGTAAGAGCCAGAGAAAGCCATCCATAGTTGGTTACGGAGCAGACTCCTTTTTGGCGTTGATGGCTAGTTTTTTCCAGTGTTGACGCAAGTGATCAAAGCCGTCCCAAAAGGTGTCCTCGGCCATTGCTGCTGGAAAGTCAGGAGGTAGGATGCCTGATTTGGCGACTGCGCCTGTCTGATCGATACTGGAACTGGCTGGGGTGTTTTTCCAGACTTGGCCCGGTGTGGTAAAAGCAATGCTACCGGGGCTATCGGCCGCTGGCAAGGGTGGAAGGCTGCGCAAGGTCTGTTGAATTTCAGTCGAAGGGGCGCAGGCGCCACGCACAAGAAGTGAATCAGAAATGACGATGGCCTTGCCTGAATACTTTTGGCGTGCGGCTTCGATGAGTTGAGTATGCAGCGACTCTTCAGCAAGTTGGCCTGCGAAGATCACCTTGTCAGGCAGCAGGATGAGGGTCAGGAAGCTCGGCTGAGCACGGATCGGCAGGTTTGGTATGCCTTTGGTTTCTCCCTGCAGCCAGCCGATGACCATGCGGTGATCGTCTTGCAATAGCTTAGCTGGCAGATCTTTCGGGAGATCCTCTGTCCATAGCTGAGTGTCTGTTTCGGCGAGCCAGTCCACTGGTTTCCAGGCATGGCCTGAGAGACCAAGCACGAGGGATTTCCCCTTACTTTTTGAGTCCTCATTGAGTGGGTCAGGTAGTAGAGCCGTGGTGATGGGGCCAAAGTCAGAAACGGCTCGGCATTCTCGATTGACACGCACATCATCGATAACACGCCACTCGGGGAAACTGAGGATCAGGGCATTGAGAAACTCACGCTTGATGCCGACTGTAGCGGTCTGCCCACGAACGAGGAGTCGGTTTTCACGTGCCGCTAAAAAGAGGTGTGGTGGTGGTAGTTTGGTCTGGCGTGCGTTCGCTTCTGCCAGGCTCCGCTGTTCAGACTGATAGCGGCGGACGTTTTGGATGAGTGGCAAGATGCTCTTTTCCCACTCTCGGCGCGGGATGCCGATGGCGAGCGATTGCTCCATGAGGCGTTCATCTTTGGCATCAGGAACCAGTCGCTGCCAAGGGCCGCCGAGGCTGGCAATTTGAATCTGGGCACTATCACCACCTTCACGGGGGTCTGGCAGGGGGATTTGGGCGAGTGTTTGTTTCAGATCTGGAGCTTCGTCATGGAGTTCAGGAAGGGCTTTCAGCATGCTCTCGATCCGTCCACCTTTTGCGACCCAGCGATCTTGAATCAGAGAGTAGAGATCGCGTGATTCGAAGTCTGTGGCGGTAGCGCCTAGCAACTGGCCGTGAGTGCCATTGGCAGCTAGCAAAAGCCAGCCAGAAGGGTAGGGGACGATTTCCAGTGCATCCACGACT
>Ga0164295_10000875_pt1 | contig 25020 bp, 23 predicted proteins | sample GEODES006metaG_FD_111798 | JGI IMG/M metagenome (GOLD analysis project Ga0164295, IMG submission 111798) | Oligotrophic lake water microbial communities from Sparkling Lake, Wisconsin, USA - GEODES006 metaG | ecosystem: Environmental > Aquatic > Freshwater > Lake | place: USA: Sparkling Lake... | reverse complement strand
GCTTGCGGTGCTGCCCAGCAAGGCGAGGGCGAAAATCGCGGATTTCATGGCCGGTCCTGTTCTTTTCAAAAGGCTGTGTCGCAACGCTAGCAAGCGCACCATGGCCTGACCAGAGACGGGATCATTACAGCATGACCATCAGTTTTGACGCGTGGCGCAGCCGATCGCCCTATTACAACGAAACCCACGAAGCCGTGGCGATGAGCGTGCGGGGGTTCATGGCCGCCGAAGTGCTGCCCAACATCGACCAATGGGAGGCCGATGGCGAACTGCCGCGCGCATTGCACAAGAAGGCGGCGGCGGCGGGCATATTGGGCCTGAACTATCCGGAGGAATATGGCGGGCACAGCGAAGGCTTCGATGTGTTCCACGGCCTGGCGCAATCGGAGGAACTGGCCGCAGCCGGCGCTGGCGGGCTGGGCGCCAGCCTGATGACCCACGGCATCGGCCTGCCGCCGATCCTGGCACTGGGTTCGGACGAAATGAAGCGCCGCATCGCGCCCGAAGTGCTGTCGGGCGACAAGATCATCAGCCTCGCCATCACCGAACCATCGGGCGGATCGGACGTGGCGCAGTTGAAGACCCGCGCCGAAAAAGTCGGCAACAAATATGTGATGAACGGCCAGAAGATGTTCATCACCAGCGGCATGCGCGCCGATTACATGACCGTGGCGGTGCGCACCGGCGGGGCCGGGATGGGCGGCATTTCGCTGATGCTGATCGACACGGCAAGCCCCGGCGTGTCGCGCACCCGGCTCGACAAGATGGGCTGGCGCTGTTCCGATACGGCAGCGGTCTATTTCGACAATGTCGAGGTGCCGCCCGAAAACATGATCGGGCCGGAAAATGCCGGCTTTCCCGGCATCATGCGCAATTTCAACAGCGAGCGGCTGGGCATGGCGCATGGCTGCTGCGCAATGGCGCGGGTGGCGTTGAAAGAGGCAATGGACTGGTCGATGCAGCGCGAGACCTTCGGCAAGCGGCTGGCGGCGCACCAGTCGATCCGCATCAAGCTGGCCGATTGCGCCCGCCAGATCGCCACCACCCAGGCCTGGGTCGATCTGTGCGCCTATCAGCATATGCGCGGGATCGGTGTGCCGGCGGATTATGCCATGCTGAAGGTGCAGGCGACGCGCATGCTGGAACAGGTGGTGCGCGAAGCCGCGCAGGTGCTGGGCGGCGCCAGCTACATCACCGGCAGCAAGATCGAGCGCATCTACCGCGAGGTGCGGGTGAACGCGATCGGCGGCGGATCGGAGGAGATCATGCTCGATCTGGCCGGGCGGCAAATGGGGTTGGGGTGATCGATTGCTGAGTTGGGTGGTGTGACACGACCCAGACCCAGCCCCTCCCCCCGGATCAAGTCCGGGGCCGGCACGAGCGGCGCCCCTCCCGCTTGCGGGAGGGGCTGGGGGTGGGAATTTCAGGGATTGCACCAGTCGCAATTGGCCGGCTCGGCCGCTGTCACGCCATCCGGGCGCGGGCGGCTTTGCTGGTGACCGCAAGCACTGCAACCGTCGATGATCGCCTGAACCCCCTGCGTGGCGGAACCGCATGACGAACAGGGCAAGCCGCGTTCGACATCGATCTGGCCCCAGCCGGGGCAGGTGCAGGCCGGGCACAGGCAGGCCAGTTGCGTGGCCAGCCGGGCGGCGAGCGCGCGGATCGCGGCCATGCGGGTGGGGTTCAGGTGGGCGCGCATGTCGGTTTCGAGCCTGGTGCCGGGCTGGGCCAACCGCGACAGGGTCGCCCTGTCCGCCACGCCAGTGGTCATTGCGTTGCCATCCGTGCCTTTCACCACCAGCGCATGGGCGGGGAAACCGACCCGGGCCAGAAACGGCGCGAGGTCTTCGCCATCCTGCAAGTCGTGGTGCGCGAAATTGGTGCGGCGCGAGACCGCGGAAAGCGTGAGTTCGAGGCCACGTCCCGCATCGACAAAGCCAAGCGTTTCCACGCCGGCCGCCCCGAATGGCAGCCACGGGTGCGGGCCGAAACTGCCCTCGCTGGCCAGGCCCAGCGTCAGCCCGGATGCGGCCATGCCGGCGCGCGCCTTGGCCAGCGCCGTTGCGGCCGCGGTGCCGGTACGCGAGGTGCTGCCGGTGAAGGTGCCAAAGCGGTCGGTGTCGATGCCGACCGGTTCGACCATCAGGCCCAGCCGGCGTTGCAAGGGCGGGGCCAGGGCGCGCGCCTTGTCGTGCAGTGTGGCCAGCGCCGCGCGCTGCCCGCGATAGGGGTGTTCAGCCAACGAACCGCCACGCCAGCGTTTCGCCGGCATGGAACGGCACGATTTCGGTGCCGGCTGCGGGCAGGCGGGCGGGAACCGGTGTGGGCTCGCGCACCAGCGTGATGAAATCCGGGTTCAGCGGCAGGCCATAGAAGGCCGGGCCAAATTCGCTGGCGAAGCCTTCCAGCCGATCCAATGCGCCGTCTTCTTCAAAGATCTTTGCATAGGCTTCGATGGCGAAGGGCGCATTGTAGATGCCGGCGCAGCCGCAGTCGCTTTCCTTTGTCTCGACGGCATGCGGGGCACTGTCGGTGCCGAGGAAGAACTTCGGATTGCCGCTGGTCGCCGCGCTGCGCAGCGCCAGCCGATGCACTTCGCGCTTGGCGACCGGCAGGCAATAGAAATGCGGGCGCATGCCGCCTTCGAACATGGCGTTGCGGCTGAAGGCCAGATGGTGCGGGGTGATGGTGGCGGCGATGTTGGGGCCGGCATCGCGCACGAAATCCACCGCATTGCGGGTGGTGATATGTTCGAACACGATCCTGAGCGCCGGGAAATCGCGCACCACGCCAGACAATATGCGATCGATGAACACCGCCTCGCGGTCGAAGATGTCCACCGTGTGATCGGTGACTTCGCCGTGGATCAGCAAGGGCATGCCGATGCGTTGCATGGCGTCCAATGCGGCATGGATATGGCGCACATCGGTAACACCGTGCGCGCTGTTGGTGGTGGCATGCGCCGGATATAATTTCGCAGCGGTGAACACGCCGCTTTCGTGGCCGCGCACCAGCTCGTCCGGATCGATGCCATCGACCAGATAGCAGGTCATCAGCGGTTCGAAGTTCAACCCCGGCGACACGGCGGCGCGAATGCGATCGCGATAGGCCGCCGCCGCGGCCACCGTGGTCACCGGCGGCTTCAGATTGGGCATGACGATGGCGCGGGCAAATTGCCGGGCCGTGGCGTCGGCCACTGCCGCCAGCATGGCGCCGTCGCGCAAATGGACATGCCAATCATCGGGGCGGCGCAGGCGCAGAGTCGTGTTCATGACGGGTTGGATACAGGGCTGACGCGCCGCCGCAAAGCCCGACCGCAATTTCCTTTGATGTTACCCTTGTTATAGCCATATGAATCGGCCTCGGTTTGCGCCACTATCCGCGTGATGTGCCCGTATCTTCACGAACCGTCGGCACCGCCGGGACCTTTGCCCGGTGCCAGCGACGCGATGCAGCGCACCATCCTGGCGACGGTTCCGGATGCCATGATCGTCATCGACGAAGCCGGCACCATCCTGTTGTTCAGCGATGCGGCCTGCCGGATGTTCGGTTATGAAACGGGCGAGGCCATCGGCCAGAATGTGCGCGGTCTGATGCCCAATCCAGATCGGGATCGCCACGACGATTATATGCGCCATTACATGGCAACCGGCGAAGCCCATGTGATCGGCATCGGCCGGGTGACCAACGCGCGGCGCCGCGATGGCAGCATCTTCCCGATCGAACTGGCCGTCGGCGAAGTGCTGGGCGATTCGGGCCGGCTGTTCACCGGTTTCATCCGCGATCTCACCGAAATGCGGCGTGCCGAACGGCGGCTGGCCGATCTGCAGGCCGAACTGTCGCACATCAGCCGGGTGTCGGCGATGGACAGCCTGGCCAATGCGCTCGCCCATGAACTCAACCAGCCGCTCACCGCCATTGCCAGCTACGCCGAAGGCGCGCGCACCCTGCTTGGCGAACATGGCATCCCATCGGAAGCCAATATCGCCATGGTGCGCGAGGCCTTGTCCGATGCCAGCGATCAGGCGCTGCGCGCCGGGCAGATCGTGCGCCGGCTGCGCGAATTCATCAGCCGCGGCGAGAACGAACGCCAGGTGGAGCGCCTGCGCAGCCTGGTGACCGAGGCGGCCGCGCTGGCGCTGACCGGCACCGGCCCCAATGGCATCGAATTGGAAATCCACCTCGATCCGGCTGTGGAAAACGTGTTGGTCGATCGCATCCAGATCCAGCAGGTGCTGCTCAACCTGATCCGCAATGCCGTCGAAGCCATGCAGGATCGCCCGCGTCAGCAACTGGAAATCTGCAGCCGTCCCGACGGGCGCGGCCTGGTGGTGGTGACGGTCTCTGACAGCGGGCCTGGCCTGGCTGCCGATGTGGCGGCCGTGCTGTTCCAGCCGTTCAACAGCTCGAAGGAGAAGGGCATGGGGCTGGGCCTGTCGATCTGCCGCACCATCGTGGAGGCGCATGGCGGGCGGATATGGGCTGAACCGTCGGCGTTTGGCGGCACCGCCTTCCATTTCAGCCTCGAAATCGGCGAGGACGCGCTGGATGACTGAAAACGAGGCCGTGCAGCGCGTCTATCTGGTCGACGATGAAGCCGTGGTGCGGCGCTCGGTCGGCTTCATGCTGAAAACCGCCGGTCACGAGGTGGAGGCGTTTGAATCGGGCGAAGCCTTCCTCCGGCAGGCGGCGGGGCTGGCACCCGGCTGTGTCCTGCTCGATGTGCGGTTGGCCAGCATGGATGGTCTGGCGGTGCAGCAAGCGATGCAGGCGCGCGGCATCATGCTGCCGGTGATCATCATCACCGGGCACGGCGATGTCGGCCTGGCGGTGCGCGCCATGAAGGCCGGCGCCGTGGATTTTCTGGAAAAACCGTTTGAAAAGGAGGCGTTGCTGGCCGCAATCGAACAGGCAAAGCTGCGCAGCCAGGGCCGCGCGGCACTGGACCAGATGGCCGAACAGGCCCGCGCGCGGTTGAACCGGCTGACCGCGCGGGAACGCGAGGTGCTTGGCGGGCTGGTGGAGGGCCATGCCAACAAGGTGATCGCCCAGGGTCTGGGCATCAGCCCACGCACCGTGGAAATCCACCGCGCGCATCTGATGTCGAAACTGGCGGTGAATTCGCTGTCGGATGCGTTGAAGATCGCCTTTACCGCCCGCATGGCGGATCTGGGCGCCGACGGGGGCGGGACGGCACGATCAGAGCCCGCGTGACGCGCCGGGGCGTTTCTGGCGGATGCAGCCGGCGTGGCAGGCACTGTCGCCGTCGGATCGCCGGCCGGGGATTGGGGCGAGGGGGACGTTGCTGCCACTGCACAAGGTGATCATCCGGGCGTTGGCGCGCGCCGGCAGGCTGAAGCTGGCCAACGCCAGGGCGATCAGGGCCGGCAGATGGGCCAGCGGTTCGCCGCGCAGCCGATCAATCGACATCGGGGGCCTCCGGCGTGCGGCTGTCGCCGGCGTCATCGATGAAGATGCGCAGCGCGGCCCCATCCAGATCATCGAACTGACCGCGCCCCACCGCCCAGAAAAACGCGAACAGGCCGAGCAACCCCAACCCAAGCGCCACCGGGATCAGCACCAGTATGCCGTTCATCGGGCTGCTCCCTTCAGCCGCAACGCATTGGCCACCACGATGATCGACGATCCCGACATGGCGAGCGCCGCGATCAACGGGGTGACCAGTCCGGCCATGGCCAGTGGCACGGCGACGATGTTGTAACCGATGGCCAGCGCGAAATTCTGCCGCACCACGGCTTGCGTGGCGCGCGCGGCGCGAATGGCGATGGCGACCGGCGCAAGGCTGCTTCCCAGAAACACGGCGTCGGCCGCCATCTGGCTGGCATCGGCGGCCGACGCCGGCGCCATCGAGACATGCCCGGCGGCCAGCGCCGGGCCATCGTTGAGACCATCGCCCACCATCAGCACGCGGGCACCGGCGCCGGTCAGGGCGTTGATGCGCGCCAGCTTTGTTGCAGGATCGAGGCCAGCTTCGCCGGGGATGCCGAGTTCGGCCGCCACCATGGCCACCGTCGCGGCGGCATCGCCCGACAGGATCCGCGATCCGAGGCCCAGGTGCTGAAGTTCGCTTATGGTCTGCGCCGCGTGTGGCCGCAGCGGATCGATGAAGCGGATGATCTGTTCCGGCGCGTTGCCGATCACCAGCGCGGTCGCCATCATGCCGCCGGTTTCGATCGTCGGCCGGCCAAGCCGCACCACCTGGCCGCGCCACTGCCCGCGCAGGCCTTCGCCGGGGGTTTCGCTGATCAACGTCACTTGACGGGGCCGGATGCCGGCGGCTGCAAGCGCCGTGCGCAAGGCTTCGGACAGCGGGTGGCGGCTGCACCGGGCCAGTGCCAGCGCGACCCCGGCGGCGTCGGGATCGAGGCGCGGCAGGTCGATCGGTTCGGGATGGCCCAGCGTCAGCGTGCCGGTCTTGTCGAACACGCACGCGTCGGCTTCGGCCAGGCGTTCGAGCGCGCTGCCATCCTTCACCAGCACGCCGGCGCGCATCAGGGCGCCGCTGGCGACGATCTGTGCCGCCGGCACGGCCAGGCCCAGCGCACACGGGCAGGTGATGATCAGCACGGCCACCGCGATCAGCAGGCTTTGGTGCCAGCCAGCGCCGGCCAGCATCCAGCCGATGAACGACAGCAGCGCCAGCGCGTGGACGGCCGGCGCATAGAAGCGGGCGGCGCGATCGGCGATGCGCACATAGCGCGATCGCCCTTGCGCGGCATCGCGCATCAGCCGGGCAATGTCGGCGATGCTGGTATCGGCGCCGGCGGCGGTCACGGTCACCTGCACGGCGTCGCCGCAGTTCAGCGTGCCGGCCAGCACGCGGCCGCCGGGGCCGATGGCGACCGGCATGGCTTCACCGGTGATCAGCGACTGGTCGAAATGGCTGCGGCCATCAAGGATGAGGCCGTCGGCCGCCAGCCGCTCGCCGCTGGCCACCAGCAGCGTCATGCCGGGCTGCAACGCATCCGCCCTGTGCCAGTGGCTGCCGCCATCGTCGGCCAGCACCAGCGCGCCCGGCGCCATGTGCTTCAACAGCGCCGACACGCCGTCGCGCGCCCGATCGCGCATCACCGCATCCAGCCAGCGGCCGGCCAGCAGGAAGAACAACAGCATCACGGCACTGTCGAAATAGGCGTGCGCGCCGTGGGTGGCGCTTTCATACAATGACAGCGCGGTGGCCAGGCTGACTCCGATGGAGATCGGCACATCCATGTTGCTGTGGCCGGCCTGCAGTGCGCGCCACGCCGATCGGTAAAAGGGCTGGCCGGCATAGGCAATGGTGGGCAGGGCAATCAGCGCCGACAGCAAATGGAACAGGTCGCGCGTCACGCCGCCGGCGCCGGACCACACCGATACCGACAGCAGCATGATGTTCATCGCGGCAAAGCCCGCCACCGCCAGCGCCTTGACCAGGCCGCGCGCTTCGCTGTCGGGGGCGCCCAGCGCATCCTGGATCGGGTTGGCCTCAAAGCCCAGCCCGGCAAAGGCCTGCACCAGATCGGGCATGGCCAGCGCCGGATCATGGCTGACCAGCACCTGCCTGGCGGTGAAGTTGACCCGCGCGGCGGCGACCCCGGCCATGGCGGGCAGGCCGGTCTCCAGCTTGGCGATGCAGCCGGCACAGCGCATGCCGGGCACGGCAAAACGGCTGGTGACCAGCGCGGTTTCAGCGGAGAGCAGGCCGGTCGGGCGGTTCATGCCAGCGTTTCCATCAGCCGCTTGGTGTCGCGGCCCCGGCTTATGTCCAGCCGCACCTGCCAGCGCCCGGCGGGCAGGGCTGTGGTGGCGCGCAGGCCGCCGCGGCCATCGCTGCGGAAGCGGAGCGGCACGTCGGCGGCGCGGCCCAGTGGACTCAGGGCAGTGCCGGCGGCGGTGAAGCCGGCACCGGGGACGCCGATCCGCACATGGCGCTGCGCATCGAGGCGGATCGGCGTCGCCCAGCCCAGCCGATCCTGTGCGCGCGCCTGCGCCAGCCAGCCATTGTATTTCTGGCTGGCGACATAGCTGTTGTCCACGACGGTGCCGCCAAACGTGCCGCTGGCCAGCCGCGCCATGGTGAGGTTCACCGCCACCACCACGCCGAAGAAGCCGACGATGATGACGGCGAAGCTGCGTCCGGTAAGCGCCTTGCGGGTGGCCATGATCGCGCGTCCTTATTGACGGATGAATTTCACATCGCGGGCGGCAGCGCGGGCGTCACGGCTGCCGGCCACCGCATCCCGCGGCGTGGCGGTCAGCGTGAACGGCGTTTCGCCGGCCGGGCCGCCGGGCGCGATCACATAGAGATGCAGCACGTTGGTGGCATCGGGCGCCAGTTGCAGGGTGATGCTGCGGGCGGCATCGCGTCGGTCCATGGCATCGCTCCACAGCCGGCCGCCGGGCAGGCCGGCCATGGCAAGCGTCACCCGGCGCGGACGATGTTCCATGTTGCGCAGCTTCAGCGTCCAGCCGTTGCGCACTTCGCCGTCCGACATGGTCACCACCATGGGATTGCGATCCTGCGCACTGTCGATTGCCAAGCGGGCACGTTCGCCCAGCGTGAACAGCATGAACAGGCCGATGCTGCTCCAGATCGCGAAATAGATCAGGGTGCGCGGGCGCAGCAGGGTTTTCAACACCGGCACCGGTCTGGCACCGGCGCGTTCATTGGCCTGATCATCGAGGTTCAGGAAATCGATGAGGCCACGCGGGCGGTTGAGCCTGCCCATCACCTCGTCACAGGCATCGACACACAGGCCGCAGTTGATGCAGCCCAGTTGTGGCCCCTTGCGGATATCGACGCCCGTGGGGCAGACGGCGACGCAGGCATTGCAATCGATGCAGTCACCTTGCCTGCCGCCGGCGCTTGCCGCCTTTTTCACGCCCTGCGTGCGCGGTTCGCCGCGCCAGTCGCGGTACGTGACGATCAGCGATTTTTCATCGAGCATGGCCGTCTGGATGCGCGGCCATGGGCACATGTAGATGCACACTTGTTCGCGCATGAAGCCGCCGAGCGTGAAGGTGGTGAGGGTGAGCACACCCACGGTGGCATAGGCGACGAACGGCGCATCGCCCGCGGCGAACTGGCTGGCCAGCGTGGGCGCATCGGCGAAATAGAAGATCCACGCCCCGCCGGTGGCCACGGCGATGAGCAGCCAGATGCTCCATTTGCCGAGGCGGCGGCCGAGCTTTGCCGCGCTCCACGGCGCATTGTTCAGCCGGAGCTGGGCGTTGCGGTCGCCATCGATCCAGCGTTCGACATGTTGATAAAGATCGGTCCACACCGTCTGCGGGCAGGCAAAACCGCACCAGGCGCGGCCCACCGCAGAGGTGACCAGGAACAGCCCGATGCCCGCCATGATCAGCAGGCCGGCGACGTAATGGAATTCCTGTGGCCAGATTTCGATATCGAACATGTAGAAGCGGCGGTTGGCCAGATCGACCAGCACCGCCTGATCCGGCGCATACTGGCCGCGATCCCACCTGATCCATGGCGTGATGTAATAGACCGCCAGGCAGACCAGCATCACCAGCCATTTCAGCCGGCGAAAGCGGCCGTCCACCACGCGCGGGAACACCGGTTCGCGTTTGGCGTACAGGCCACTGCCCGGATTGATGAAATCAAGTGCCGACATCAGGCTCGTTTGCAGGCGCTGCTGCCGGGCTGGCTTCGCCGCCACCCAGCGAATGGACATAGGCCGCCAGCATCTTGATGGTCACCGCATCCAGCCGCGTTTCCCAATGGGGCATCACGCCATAACGGGCCTTGGCGATGGTGGTGGTGAGCGTGGCGCGTGTTCCGCCATAAAGCCAGATCGAATCGGTGAGATTGGGCGCGCCCAACGCGCGGTTGCCCTTGCCGGCATCGCCATGGCAACTGGCGCAATTCTCGGCGAACAACGCGGCACCGGCCTTGGCCGCGCGGCTGGGGTGATCCTGCCCGGATATCACCCGAACATGGCTGACAAGCTGGCGGATCTGATCCTTGCCCAGGATTTCGGCAAAGGCCGGCATCTGGCTGAAGCGGGTTTCATCTTCGCCGGGGCTGCGGATGCCGTGGATCAACGTGGTCCGGATCGCCGCGATGTCGCCGCCCCACAACCAGTCATCGTCATTCAGATTGGGGTAGCCCCTTGATCCGGCGGCACCGGCGCCATGGCACTGCACGCAATTGACCTTGAACGCCGCGCGCCCGCCTTCGATGGCGATGCGCATCAATTGCGGATTGTCGGCCAGCGCTTCGATCGGGGTGGCGGCAATGGCCTTGAGTTTGGGCGCGCGCGCGGCGGTTTCGGCCGTCAGCATCGCCGCCAGATCGCCGCGGCTGGTCCAGCCCGCCGTGCCCGCCATGTCGGGGATCGCCGGATAGACCACGACATAGCCGGCGGCAAACACCACGCAGGCGGCAAAGATATACACCCACCAGCGCGGCAGCGGTGTATCCAGTTCCTCGATGCCATCCCATTCATGGCCAACCAGGCTGGTGCCGGTGGCATCATCGACGCGTTTGGGTCCTGCAGGGTGATCAGTCATCGCTGTCGCTCCGGAAGATGCTGGCTGCGGCGTCATCGAGGTGGCGGCGCGCGCCGGGGCGGAAGGTCCAGCCGACAAGGCAAAGGAACAGCGCGGTCATGGCCAGCAGGCCCCAACTGTCGGCGAAATGGCGCATAGTGTCATAGGCGCTCATTTCGGCTGCTCCTGCGCCTCCGCCGCCTTGAAATCGACCAGCGTGCCCAGCATCTGCAGATAGGCGATCAGCGCATCCATTTCGGTCACCACCGCCGGATTGCCATCATAATCGCGCGCCTGGGATTTCGGGAACCGCTGCTGCAGATCGCTGGCATCGGCATCGGCGGTGGCTTGCAGCACCAGATCGTCATTGGCCTTGGCAATGTCGGCATCGGTATAGGGCACGCCCACCCTGCGCAGCGTCGCCAGATGCTTGCGCATGTCGCCGGCCTTCAGCGGCTTTTCCGCCAGAAAGGCATAGGGTGGCATGATCGATTCCGGCACGACGCTGCGCGGGTTGTTCAAATGATCGCGGTGCCATTCATCGGAGTAACGGCCGCCAACGCGGGCCAGATCCGGCCCGGTGCGTTTCGATCCCCACAGGAACGGGTGATCATACATGCTTTCGGCGGCAAGGCTGTAATGGCCATAGCGTTCCACCTCGTCCTTGAACGGGCGCACCATCTGGCTGTGGCAGAGATAACAGCCTTCGCGCATGTAGATGTTGCGCCCGGCCAGTTCGAGCGGGGTGTAGGGGCGCATGCCGTCCACCTTCTCCACGGTGGAATCCACCCAGAACAGCGGCGCGATCTCCACGATGCCGCCGATGGCGACGGCGACCAGCGCCAGCACGCCGAGCAGCGTGACGTTGCGTTCGATGGTGCGGTGCGAAAATCCCGCGCGGGGGGCCTGGTCAGCCATTGGTCTTGCTCCGGTTGGGCGGGATCATTCGGCGGGTTGCAGGGCAGGGCGACGAACCGGCAGCGGCCGATCGGCGGCGGCGTTGTACAGCGTTTCAGTCATCGGTTTTTCCACCCGCAGCCGCCCGGCGATGGTCATCGCGATGTTGAAGGCGAAGATCAGCGCGCCGGTGAGGTAGAGGCCGCCGCCAAAGGCGCGCAGGATATACATGGGGTGGATGGCCGCGATGGTTTCGGCAAAGCTGTTCACCAGATAACCATCGGCGCCATATTCGCGCCACATCAGCCCCTGGGTGATGCCGGCCACCCACATCGATGCGGTGTAGAAAACGATGCCGCTGGTCGCGAGCCAGAAATGCCAGTTGATCAGGCGCAGGCTGTACAGGCGCTGACGTTTCCACAGGCGCGGCGCCATGTAATACAGGCAGGCAAAGGTGATCATGCCGTTCCAGCCGAGCGCGCCCGAATGCACATGGCCGATTGTCCAGTCCGTATAGTGTGACAGGCTGTTCACCGACTTGATCGACATCATCGGGCCTTCGAAGGTGCTCATCCCGTAGAAGGCCAGCGCCAGCACCATCATGCGAATGATCGGATCGGTGCGGATCTTGTCCCACGCACCGTTCAGCGTCATCAGGCCGTTGATCATGCCGCCCCACGACGGCATCCACAGCATGATCGAAAACACCATGCCCAGCGTCTGCGCCCAATCCGGCAGCGCCGTGTAGTGCAGATGGTGCGGGCCCGCCCAGATGTAGAGGAAGATCAACGACCAGAAGTGGATGATCGACAGGCGATAGCTGTACACCGGCCGCTCGGCCTGTTTCGGCACGAAATAATACATCATGGCCAGGAAGCCGGCGGTGAGGAAGAAGCCCACGGCGTTGTGGCCGTACCACCACTGCGTCAGCGCATCCTGCACCCCGGCGAAGGCGGAATAGCTTTTCGAGCCTGTCAGGCTGACCGGAACCGACAGGTTGTTGACCAGGTGCAGCATCGCAACGGTGATGATGAACGCCAGATAGAACCAGTTGGCGACATAGATGTGCGGTTCATTGCGGCGCAGGATGGTGCCGCCGAACACCAGCAGATACGACACCCAGACGATGGTCAGCCAGAGATCGACATACCATTCCGGTTCGGCATACTCCCTGGATTCAGTGACGCCCATCACATAGCCGGTGGCGGCCAGCACGATGAACAATTGATACCCCCAGAATACGAAGCGGGCGAGGCTGGGGAAGGCCAGACGCGCCCGACAGGTGCGCTGCACCACATAGAAGCTGGTCGCGATCAACGCGTTGCCGCCAAAGGCAAAGATCACCGCCGAGGTGTGCAGCGGTCGCAGCCGGCCGAAGGTCGTGTATTCCGTGCCCAGGTTGAACAGCGGCCAGGCCAGTTCCAACGCGATATACAGCCCGGCAAGCAGGCCAACGACGCCCCAGAAGGTGGTGGCAATGACGCCCCAGCGGATCGGTGCATCATCGTAAACGCTGTCATCGGTGCGCAGACGTTCGGTGACATCGGCGCTGGCCAGCACGGCAATCGCCGCGATCAACGCCGCCAGCGCCACGATCCCCATATGGACGGCGAAGGCGCGATCGTCCGCTGCGGCCAGCCCGATCAGCGCGATCACCATTGCAGCGAAGAGGCTGCCTGTCTTCACCAGCGTTGCCGGCATCCGGACGTTCCCTCCAAGCCTTGGGCGAGCGGCGAGTGTGGGGCCGGGGCCGGCATCACGGGAATACGGGGTTGCCCTGGTACGTAATGATCCTGATGTCGGCGTGCAGCGCCGATCCAAGGTTGCGCCACAACAATCTGGCGGTTAGGGCAGCGGTCGCACAAGGAAAGACGCATGAACCGCCTGTCAGCCGCCATCAACCGCATCCAGCCATCGCCCACCATCGCGGTGACCAACAAGGCCGCCGATCTGAAGCGGCAGGGGCGCGACATCATCGGCCTGGGCGCCGGTGAGCCGGATTTCGACACGCCGGATTTCGTGAAGGAAGCCGCGATTGCCGCCATCCGCGCCGGGCAGACCAAATATACCGGGGTGGACGGCACGCCCGAATGCAAGGCCGCAGTGCAGGCCAAGTTCAAGCGCGACAATGGTCTGGATTACGGCCTGGATCAGATCAGCATCAATTCGGGCGGCAAGCACAGCATCTTCAATGCGCTGCTGGCGACACTTGATCCCGGCGATGAAGTGATCATTCCGGCGCCCTATTGGGTGAGCTACCCGGATATCGTGCTGCTCGCCGGTGCGACCCCGGTGGTGATCAATTGCGGAGTCGATCAGGGCTTCAAGCTGACCCCGGCGCAACTGGCAGCCGCGATCACGCCGCGCACGCGCTGGTTCATCTTCAATTCGCCGAGCAATCCCACCGGTGCCGCCTATACCCGCGCCGAAATCAAGGCGCTGGCCGCTGTGCTGATGCAGCATCCTCAGGTGCTGGTGCTCGCCGACGACATGTACGAGCATATCGTTTACGACGATTTCGATTTCGGCAGCATCGCCGAGGTCGAACCGGGCCTGTATGACCGCACGCTGACGGTGAACGGCGCCTCCAAGGCCTATGCGATGACCGGCTGGCGCATCGGTTTTGCCGGCGGCCCGGCGTGGATCATCAAGGCGATGGCCAAGCTGCAATCACAGAGCACGTCCAATCCCTGCTCGATCTCCATGGCGGCCACCGTTGCCGCGCTGAACGGCGATCAGAGCTTCCTGGTCGAGCGCAACGCCGCTTTCCAGCGCCGCCGCGATCTGGTGGTTTCGATGCTGAACCAGACCCCCGGCCTGATCTGCCCGCGCCCGGAAGGCGCGTTCTATGTCTATCCCGATTGCAGCGGCCTGATCGGCAAGACGACGCCCGCCGGCGCTGTGCTGAACAATGACGAGGCTGTGGCGGCCTATCTGCTGGAAACCGAAGGCGTCGCGGTCGTGCACGGCGCGGCCTTCGGCGGCTCGCCGGCCTTCCGCATCAGCTATGCAACGTCGGATGCGATGCTGGAAGACGCGTGCAACCGCATCCAGCGGGCGGTGAACAATCTTTCCTGATCGCGATCGGCCTGGCGTGCGCCGTCATCTCAGGCGCTGAGGCTTACCAACGCGTGTCCGCAAGCAGGGCGGCATAAAGTTCGATGCCGTCCCACAAATTGCTGATCCGGATATTCTCGTTGGCGGCGTGCTGGTTGTCGTCGGCGTTGGCGACCGCAACGCCGATCATGGGTGCGCCCAAGGCCTCGACGACTTCGGCAAACGGGGTGGTGCCGCCCATCAGCGGCATCTGCACCGGGGCACCGCTGGTCCGGGTGATGGCATCGATCACCGCCTTGGCGGCCGGCGTGTCGAGCGCCACCTTCACCGCGACCGAACCGCCATCGCCCCAGACCAGTTTCAGCAGCTTGGGGTGGGCTTTGCGGGTGGCGGCATCGGGGTCGGCGCGGATGATGTGCCAGCCTTGGGCGGCCAGATATGTTTCGGTCGTCTGCTTCACGTGCGCCATGGTCTGGCCGGGGGCGAGGCGGATGTCGAAGCTGGCCCAGGCCATGGTGGGGATGGCGTTCGCGGCGGGTGAGCGGGTGTCGCCGCCGTGGATGGCGCGCACGTTCAGCGTGGGGGAAAGATAGGAATCGGCAATCCGCGCCGTGCCGATGTTGCGGCCAAGCGCCAGATCGTCCTTCAACTGCGCCTCCACTGGCGGCAGGGCGGCGAGGGCGGCCTTGTCGCTAGCGCTGAGCGGCGGTACTTCGCTGTCGAGGCCGGGCACCTTGATGCGGCCGTCCTCGTCGCGCAGTTGCATCACCAGATCGGCAATCATCACGGTGGGGCTGGGCACCCAATTGCCATAATGGCCATCGTGCAGCGCGCGCGCCGGGCCATAGACGGTGGCTTCGAAATCGATGATGCCGCGGTTGCCGCCGGTTACCAACGGACGGCCGGATTGGTGCATCGGCCCGTCGCCCATTATCAGTAGATCGGCGGCGAGCAGCGCCTTGTTGGCCCGCACGATCGTGCCGAAATTGGGGGAGCCGGCTTCTTCCTCGCCCTCCCACAATATCTTGATATTGACGGCGGGTTTGACTCCCTTGGCGGCCAGCGCATCCAGCGCCCACAGCGTGACAGCGATGGTGGATTTGTCGTCGGCGGTGGCACGGCCGTGCAGGCGCCATTCCTTGTCGATGGCCGCGCTCGCTGTCAGATCGACCTTGGCGCTGGCTGGCGGGGCCGTGCGCAGTGTCGGCTGGAACGGCGGATCGAGCCAGCCAGACTGATTCACTGGCTGGGCATCATAATGGGCATAGAGCAGGATGGTGCGCTTGGCGCCGGGCGTGCGCCTCTCCGCAAACACGCTGGCGGGAGTGCCGGGCTTTGCGCGCAACTGCTGCGTCTGAAACCCGCGCGCTTTCAGTTGCGCTTCAAGGTGATCGGCATTGCGATCAACATCGGCCAGATTGGCGGCGATGCTGGGCATTGCAGCGAATTTGCTGAAGTCTGCCAGCAACGCGCGTTCATGGGCCTGCCGCCAGCCGCGCACGTCCGCACGAATGCGCTCCGCCGTCTGCGCCGATAGGGCGGTGGCCGGCACGGCAAGCGCCAGTGTGATCAGCCCCAATGTCCATGTGCCCGCCATCGTTCGTCCCCTTCGGCCGCCCGCCATAACCAGATGTTCCGCTAATGCTGATCGAGTCAGTTGCCGCGTTCGGCCCATAGCGGTGCCAACGGGCCTCCCGCAAAGCCGGCGCGGTCGATGGTGTAGATGACGTGGGTGACCGGCCCGGTGGACAAATTGGCCACCAGGGTGCGCGCCGTGACGGCAGCGCCGATGCGCTCGATGGCGGTGCGCGACTTTATATTGGTCTCGCCGATCATGAACATCACGCGGTCCATCGCGGCAAGCGCGTGGCCGACCATCAGGGCCTTCATGGCGTGATTGGTGCGGCCGCCCCATTGGCTGCGCGCCAGAAACGTCCAGCCGATCTCGATCTCGCCGGGTTCGCAGCGGCCGAAATCAAAGCGGGAGGAGCCGATCACCACGCCCGTGGCCGGGCTCTCGGCCACCAGCATGCCGCCGCTGGCAAGGCCGTCGTCGAAAAATGCGCGGAACACCGGTGACTGCCAGCGGTCGCTGGCCGGATGGCCGGCCCAGATGGCGGGATCGTTGGCGGCGGCGTGCAGCGCCGGCCAATCATCCGGCGTGGCGGGGCGCAACTGCACCAGCGGGTGGGCAAGTGTCGGCTGACGATCAAGCATCATGGCGCAATTGTCCCGATGGCATGGATGGCCAGGCCGATGATTCCGCCGATCAGCGTGCCGTTGATGCGGATGAACTGCAGGTCACGGCCCACCGCCTGTTCCACCTTGTCGGTGATGGTGGCGGCATCCCAGCCGCGCACCGTTTCGGATACCAGAGTCACGATATTGTCTCCATGGGTTTTGGCCAGGCCCGCCACTGCGCGGCGCAGGGCGCTGTTCAGCCCGGCCTTCAGCGCCGGATCGGCTTCGATGCGGTTGCCAACCGCCGCCAGCGCGCCGCCCAATTTGTTGCCGCCGGGATCATTCAGGCTGGCCGACAGCGCCGCGCGCGCCGTGCCCCACAGGCCCTTGACCCAGCCGGCCATCGCCGGATTGGCGAGCAGGTCGGCCTTGAAGCCTTCGACGCGGGCCTGGGATTCCGGAAAATGCCGCAGATCGAACGCCCAGGTTTTCAGCGATTCGGCGAGGCGCAGTCGCACCGGATGATGTTGATCCTGGCGCATTTCCACCAGCAGGCGCTGCACGGCGCCGATCATGCTGTTCGACATGCTTTCGTCGGCCCCGGCCAGCCGCAGCAGCCAATTGGTGCGCTCGGTCACCATCGAACGGATCACCGGCTCTTCATCGCTCAGCGTGGCGAGGCCCCAATCGATGGCGGCATCGATCAACGGTTCATGGCGGCCACGGCTGACCATCATGTCCACCGCATCGGCGACCATCGGCGACAATTGCATGCTGCCAAGCCGATCGCGCACGACATCTTCCACCAGCCGGCCGATGGCGGGATCATCCAGCCCATCGAGCAGTTGCGCCACCAATGGCCCGATGCCGCGCCGGCGATGTGCGGACGCGGCTGGCGGTGCGGCCAGCCAGCGCGCCAGCACGCCGGCCAGATCGGCATCGTCCAGACGGCGGGCAATTACCTGCGTCTTGAGGAAATTGTCTTTCAGGAACAGCGCCAGCGTGTCGCCAAGCCGATCCTTCTGCTGCGGAATGATGGCGGTGTGCGGGATCGGCAAGCCCAGCGGATGGCGGAACAGCGCGGTGACCGCAAACCAGTCCGCCAGCCCGCCGACCATCGCCGCCTCGGCAAACGCGCGCAGCCAGGGCAGGGCCGGGTGTGTGCCAGTCCAGGCCAGCGTGGCAGCAAACAGAGCAGCCATCAGCCCAAGCAGCAGCGTGGCGAGCAGCCGCATGCGGTGGAACGGCGTTTCCGGCAACAGATGTTTCAGAGCAGATTCACTCCGCAGGGGTTGGCCGCGGCAGCTTAGCAGCCCCTTCGTTGTTTGTGAACCAGCGCTTCATCCGCGGTGCCAGCCAGTTTTCCACCGAGACCGCGATGGAGAAGCCGGCGGGCACGATCACCAGCGTGAGTGCCGTCGACAGGATCAGGCCGCCGATCACCACAATGCCCATCGGCGCCCGGAACGAGCCATCGCCGCCCAGCGACAGGGCCACCGGCAACATGCCCATCACCATGGCGATCGTGGTCATCACGATCGGCTGCACGCGCTTGTGACCGGCTTCCAATATGGCTTCGCGCTTGGGCACGCCCTTTTCCATTTCCTCGATCGCCATGTCGACCAGCAGGATCGAGTTCTTGGCGACGATGCCGAGCAGCATCAGCATGCCGATCAGCACCGGCATGGAGATGACATTGCCGGTTGCAACAATGGCAATCAGCCCGCCCAGCGGCGCCAGCAACAGCGACAGCATGTTGACGAACGGCGGCAGCACCCGTTTGTAGAGCAGCACCAGCACGGCGAACACCATGACGACGCCGGCGATCACCGCCAGGATGAAGTTGGCGACCAGTTCGCCCATCCATTTCTGCATGCCCAACTGCACCTTCTCGACGCCGGGCGGCAGATTCTTCAGGCTGGGCAGTTCATCGACCTTGGCCTGCGCCTGGCCAGACACCAGGCCGGGGGCGAGATCGGCGCCGATGGCCACGCGGCGCTGCTGGTTGTAGCGGCGCAGTTCGGTGGGCCCGGCGCCGAAGCTGATTGCGGCGACCACGCTCAACGGCACGGTGCCGCCGCGGGTGGTTGGCACCGGCAGATTTTCAATGGTCGACAGGCTGCGCCGCGCATTTTCATTCAGCGCCACGCGGATCGGGATCTGCCGATCGGCCAGGCTGAACTTGGCGACATTCTGATCGATATCCCCCAGCGTCGCGATGCGGATGGTTTCCGACAGCGCAGCGGTGGTCACGCCCAGTTCGGCGGCCAGATCAAGCCGCGGCTTGATGGTGATTTCCGGCCGGGTCAGATCGCCTTCGACGCGCGACTGGCGGATTTCCTTGAGCCCACGCATTTCGTTCACCACCTTGCGGGCCGTGGTTTCCAGCAGGATCGGATCGGTGCCGGTCAGCGTGATCGAAATGTCGCGGCCCTGTTGCGGCCCGCCATTCTGCGAAGAAAAACCGACACGCGCATCGGGGATCGCCGAAAGTTTCGGCGCGATGGCGCGTTCCCATTCGGTGCGGTGCATGCTGCGATCCTTGCGCAGCGTCAGATAGATGTTGGCGCTGCCCACATCGACATCGGCAAAGGCCAAGGCCATTTCGGGCGAGGCATTCAGGATTGCAACCGCCTTGTCCACGACCGCCTCGGTCTGTGCCAGCGTCACGCCGGGCGGCAGGCTGATCGTCACCTGGCTGCTGTCGGTATCGACATCAGGCTGGAAGGTCTTGGGGATGACGGCGAACAGGTAGATGGTGGCGATCAGCGCCACACCGCCCATGCCGAACACCGTCTTGAAGCGGTTGGCGAGAGCCCAGTTCAGCATCTTCATGTAGCTATCGACCCACTTGCCCGTGCCATGTTCGGCCGTGCCATGGCTTTTCAGGAAATAAGCTGCGAGCATCGGCGTGATCAACCGCGCCACGGCCAGGCTGATCAGCACGGACACCGCGACGGTTGCGCCGAAATTCTTGAAGAACTGGCCGGAAATGCCGGGCATCAGCGCGACCGGCAGGAACACCGCCACGATCGAGAAGGTGGTGGCAACCACGGCCAGGCCGATCTCGTCGGCCGCATCCATCGATGCTTGATAGGCGGATTTGCCCATCCGCATGTGGCGGACGATATTCTCGATTTCGACGATGGCATCATCGACCAGCACCCCGGCCACCAGGCTGAGCGCCAGCAACGACAGGGAATTCAACGAGAAGCCGAGCCAGGCATCGAGGAACCAGAAGGTCGGGATGGCCGACAGGGGAATGGCCAGCGCCGAAATCATGGTGGCGCGCCAATCGCGCAGGAACAGGAAAACGACCAGAACGGCGAGCACGGCGCCTTCCACAACGGCGTCGATGGCGCCCTTGTATTGCGCCTTGGTGTAATCGACCGAGGTGTAGATCAGCTTGAACGATACCTTGGGATATTGTTTTTTCAGGACTTCGATGTCCTTTATCGCCGTGTCATAAACGGAAACATCGGAACTGCCCTTGGCCTTCGACAAGGAGAAGCTGAGCACCTGGCGGCCGCCCATCTTGGCGATGCCGCGCTGCTCCGCATAGGAATCCCGCACATCGGCAATGTCGCCGAGCCGCACGCCGCGACCGAGGCCCAGGCTGATCTGCGTGTCGGCCAGGCTGTTGGCGTTGCGGGCATTGCCCATCACCCGCAGCGACTGTTCGCCGCCTGCGATTTCGGTGCGGCCACCGGCCGCGTTGAGATTGACCTGCCGCAGCTGCGAATTGACCTGGCTCGCGGTGACGCCATAGGCCTGCATGCGATCGGGATCGAGGACGATGCGGATCTCGCGGCTCACCCCGCCAGACCGGCGCACCTGCGCCATGCCGGGCACGCCCAGCAGGCGCTTGGCCACCGTGTTGTCGACGAACCAGCTCAATTCTTCCAGCGTCATCGCGGTCGATTCCACCGCGAAATAGGCAATCGGCCCGCCGGCAACATCAATGCGATTGACCTGCGGTTGCAGGATGCCCTGCGGCAGATCGGACCGGATATTGGCCACGGCATCGCGCACGTCGTTGACCGCGCGATCGATCGGCGTGCCGATGGCGAACTGCACCGAGGTGCGGCTGGTGCCTTCCGACACGAAGCTGTTGACCTCATCCACGCCGCTGATGTTGCGGATCGCGGCTTCAACCCGTTGGGTGACCTGGCTTTCAAGCTCTTCGGGGGCGGCGCCGGGCTGCACGACAACCACCTGCGCCACCGGGAATTCCACGTCGGGCTGATCGTTGATGTCCATGGCGCGGAACGACAGCACGCCGGCCAGCAACAGCAGGGTGAAGCCCACCAGCGGCGGCACCGGATTCTTGATCGACCAGGCGGAAATATTGCGCATGTGCAGGGGCTCCGGTCGTCAGATCAGCGGGTGCTGGCAGCCGGAGCCGCCCGCACCGGCCTGACCTTGTCGCCAGGCTTCAGGAAGGCGCCAGCGCTGGCCACGACCTGCTCGGTTCCGTTCAGGCCGGACGCGATGCCGACACCCGCATCGCTGACCGTGCCGACGGTAATGTTGCGGCGCTCGACCTGATTGTCCTTACCCAGCACATAGACATAATTGCCGTCCACATCGGCGAGCACCGCCGATTGCGGCAGTTGCGGCCGGCTGGTCTGGCCGGCGTTGATGCGCGCGCGGGCAAAGGCACCGACGCGCAGGCCGGGGGCATACTCCATTTCGATGCGGGCAATGCCCAGGCGGGTCGCGGTATCGATCACCGGATCGATCAACCACACCCGGCCCTGAAAGCTGGTGGTGGCACCGACCGGCGTGACATCGGCAAGCATGCCGGGCTTCAGCCGGGAGATATCCTGCTCGGCCATCTGCGCGCGCATTTCCAGCCTGCCGCCTTCGGCGAGCCGGAACAAGGCACCCGAACCGGGGCCGACCACCTGGCCGGTTTCGACCGAGCGTGACAGGATCAGGCCGGCAGCCGGCGCCCGCACATCAAGCCGTTCGTTGCGCTCCCGCGCCGCGCCCAACTGGGCACGCGCCACGCCAACCCGCGCCAGCGCGCCGTCCCGCGTCGCGATGCGCTGATCAATGTCGGCGCGGCTGATGAAGCCCTTGGCAACCAGGCTTTCGGCACGGGCAAGATTGGCTTCGGCCAGCCGGGCGTCGGCTTCGGCCTGGCGCACGCTGGCCTGCAACTGAGCGACTTCCTGCACCTGCACCTGACGATCGATCTGGGCCAGCACCTGGCCGGCGGATACACGCTGGCCGGGTTCCACCAGCACGCGTACCACGCGGCCGCCTTCGCCCTGGACGCCCACGGCGGCATCGCGCTTGGCGGCGATGCTGCCCGGCGCGGTCACGGTGTCGGCCACCATCGTCGATCCGGGCACCAGCACGGTCACTTCCGGCAGGTTGCTGGCCGTCGACGCGGGCGGCGCGGCAGCCGGCTTGAAGGCCTGCCAGGCCGCGACACCCGCCAGCGCCACGGCGAGCGCGATCAGCGCCGGCTTCAGCCAGCGGTTGCCGCGGCGCACCGGCACTGCCGTTTCGCCGCCCGGCGAAAACGGAAACACCTCCGCATCGGCGGTTGGCGGGATATTGTTGTGGGCGTTCATGGCCATCATCTTCCTTTGCGGAAGGTGTATTATCGAAATACATCACCGCATGCAAGGCCTTCCTTTATCCTAAGTCTGTGTTTGCAGAAAGCCGGAATCTGGCAGAATTTGAGCGTCACTCGACGCGCAGACGTCGCACCCTTCGCACCCTGTTCAAGTGCCGGTAAGATGAATCCGGCCAAGGCCAGAATCATGAATGACAAGTTAGCATGTTATGGCGAGATGCGTCCCCGCCATGATCCACCAAGGGAGATGATGATGCGCGCGATTGCCGGCCTTTTCCTGATTCTTGCCATTCCTGCGGCTGCCCAGCCGTCAGCCGCCCGGCCCGGCCAGCTTGTGCTGGTGGTCGATGCCAATGTGACGCGGCCGCCGGATCTGATGCGGCTGTCGGCCGGCGTGGTGACGACGGCGGCCAGCGCGGTCGAGGCGCTGGCGGCCAATGCGGCGCGTATGACCGCGGTGATCGCCGCCGTGAAGGCCGCGGGCATTGCCGATCGCGATGTACAGACCAGCGGCCTCAATGTGTCGGCCCAATATCGCTATGTCGCCGAACAGGCACCGCAACTGACCGGATATCAGGCCCGCAACATGGTGACCGTGACCAGCCGCACGCTGGCGGATGCCGGCCGGATGGTCGATGCCGTGGTCAAGGCGGGCGCCAATGACGTGCAGGGCCCGGAATTCCTGCTTTCGGCGCCGGATGCCGCGCTGGATGAAGCGCGCACCGCCGCCGTGGCCAGGGGCCGGGCACGCGCCGCGCTCTATGCGCGCGCCGCCGGCCGCTCGCTGGGCCGCATCATCAGCATCAGCGAAGTGGCAGGCGAAGCCCCGCAGCCGGAGCGCAAGATGCTGCGGATGGACCTGCGCGAGGCCGCCGCCGTTGCGCCGATTCTGGCCGGCGAATTGCAACTGTCCGTACAATTGACGATGCTGTTCGAACTGGAACCATGAAGGGGATGGCAGATGGGCTATGATCGCGGGCTGCACGAGATCGGGGATGGCCTGTTTGCCTGGCTGCAACCCGATGGCGGCTGGGGCTGGTCCAATGCCGGGTTGATCACCGCCGGCACGCCGGGCGATGGCGGTGCCGCCCTGGTCGATACGCTGTTCGATACCGCGCTCACCGCCGAAATGCTGGCGGGCATGGAGCGCGCCACCGGTTTTGGCGCGCAGCGGATCGGCAAGGTGGTCAACACCCACGCCAATGGCGATCACACCCATGGCAATCATTTGCTGCCCCAGGCCGAGATCATCGCGTCGGAAGCCTCCGCCCGCGAGATGGAGGCGTTCTCGCCGGCGCTGCTCGCCCAGATGAAGGCGGCCGGTGCGGGCGGGCATATGGGCGTGGCCGGCACCTATTTTGCCGAGATTTTCGCGCCGTTCGATTTTGCCGGCGTGATCGAACGCCCGCCGACGCGGACCTTCTGTGGCCATGAGACGCTGGATGTGGCCGGGCGCGCGGTCGAACTGATCGAGGTCGGCCCAGCGCACACGGCAGGGGACGTGCTGGTGCATGTGCCGGGCGCCCGTGCCGTGTTCACCGGCGACATCCTGTTCATCGAAGGCACGCCGATCATGTGGGCCGGGCCGGTATCGAACTGGATCGCGGCGTGTGATCGCATCATCGCCATGGATGTCGATATGATCGTGCCGGGCCACGGACCGCTTACTGACAAGGCCGGCGTGCGCGAGGTGGCGGATTATCTGGGGTATATCCACCGTGAAGCCCGCGCCCGCTATGACGCCGGCCTGACCGCCGCCGATGCCGCCCGCGACATCGGCCTGGGCCGTTACGCCAGTTGGAAAGACGCCGAACGCATCGCGGTGAACGTCGACACGCTGTACCGCGAATATTCCGGTGATCAGACGCCGCCCGATGTGGTGCGCCTGTTCGGGTTGATGGGGCAGCTTTATTATGATCGGCGCGGCCATGGCTGATAAGCGGGATGCGGTGGACGGGCTGTTGGCGTTGCTGGCCGAAGATTCGCCACAGTCTCCAACGGCAATCTATCTAGACACACTGATGATAAGCATTGCCGATGATCCCGCACTTGCACGAAAGCTAATGACAGCGGTTGCAGCCGGTCCTGCCGGCCGCAACAGCAGTGAGTTGGCCGACACGGTTCGCGATCTTCTGGGGCGGCTTGCTATACGAATTGATCGTGCTGCGGATCAGGGCGAAGCGACCGTCGATTCCATCGATAAATACTCGGTGCCGCTGGCCGCGATCGTGGTGACAGCCGGCTTTGGCGGGGTGCTGCTTGGTACGTTTGTAGCGGCGCCGATCGTTTTGGCTGCGGGCTTGGTCGGTTTCGCGTCGGGAGCGGCCGGTCGATATTGGGTGAAACAGGCAGCCATTCGTGATAGGAGCAACGCTAAGCTTGTGAAGCATCTGCAAGGTATGTTGAAATGACGAGTGAAATTTGGTTTGGCGTGCTGGGAACAGCAGCAGGCGTTTTATCCGCAGCAATATCCTATCTTGCTAGCCGCTCAGCCAAGAGGAGCCGGGCAGCCTGCCATGAGGATTTCGGCGTTGAAGCGCGCCAGATTATCGCCGAATATCATAAGACTATTACCGGAAAGCGCGTTCCATCCAAGGCAAGCGTTGCACGCCGAAGCTCTGCGCAAGTTTGATCGCTGCCGGCTCCAGCCTCAGGCCGCCGTCACCCCGCCATCGATCACGAAATTCTGCCCCGTGGTGAAAGCGCCGGCCTTGCCAGCCAGGAACACGGCCATGCCGGCGATTTCATCGGGCGTGCCGATGCGCTTCAGCGGCGCGGTG
>Ga0164295_10000873_pt1 | contig 25032 bp, 18 predicted proteins | sample GEODES006metaG_FD_111798 | JGI IMG/M metagenome (GOLD analysis project Ga0164295, IMG submission 111798) | Oligotrophic lake water microbial communities from Sparkling Lake, Wisconsin, USA - GEODES006 metaG | ecosystem: Environmental > Aquatic > Freshwater > Lake | place: USA: Sparkling Lake... | reverse complement strand
CGTCACCGACCCCGCCCCGGAAATCCCCCGCCCCGTGAGCCCCTGCCAGACCACGACGCCGATCGTGGCGGCGAGGATACCGACATCAGCCAGCGGGGCGTACCAGCAAGAGAGCATCTCGACATATCGTACGTCGAGTTCGAGTCGGGCGGGCCAATCGAGTCCGTTCCGACCCCAAATCTGGGCCAGGCCGGTGAGCCCCGGACGGACATCGAGCCTGTGGATCTGCCTGGAATTGTACCGGGCAACGTAACGCAGCGGGAGCGGTCGGGGGCCAATCAGGCTCATGTCACCGGTGAGCACGCTCAGCAACTGCGGGAGTTCATCGAGGCTCGTGCGGCGGAGGAAGCGGCCGAAGCTCCCCAGCCGCTCCGCATCGGAGAGCGGCACGCCGTCCCGATCAACGGCCTCGGACATCGAGCGGAACTTCCCGATCACGATCGGTGCCCCACGCCGACCGGCCCGCCTGTCGAAATAGAAAGCCGGGTATCCGAGGACGACCACCACGGCGGCCCACACCAGCAGCAACACCGGGAGGAGGAGGATCAGCAGCCCTCCCGCGATCAGCGCATCGGCGCCCCGCTTGACGAACCGATCGTAGAACGACTCCGGACGGGGGGGCCAGGGAGCTGCCGACGCCTGCGAATTGTCGTGTACCACTCCGTCCCTCCGGAGGCCGTTCGACGAGGGCCCGGCAGCGCGGGCTACCGTTGCCGCCGGCAGGCCGCGATCGTCTGGCAGACCTCGTCGATCACCGTCTCGTCGACATGGGGGCCGATGGGAAGGGACAGGCTCCGCGCCGAGAGCATGTCGGTGACGGGGAGGTCGTCCCGTCCCTCGTGGAAGCGACGGAACGCCACCTGACAATGACAGGGAGGATCGTAGTACGCCCGCGTCTCGATCCCAGCGAGGGCCAGAGCCCGGCGGAGGTCGTCTCGGGTGGCACCGAACTCCTGCGGATCGACGGTGATGGAGAAGTCCTTGTGGCTCGACGTGTCGTCGGGAAGGATCGCGACAAACTCGATCCCTGCCATCCCGACGAGCGCTGCCCGGTAGGCCTCGGCAATGCTCCGTCGGTGGGCCGCCACATCCTCGAGCCGCTCCAGTCCCAACCACGCCGTGGCGGCGCACATTTCGGGCATCCGCCCGTTGCAGCCCGAGAACGCCGCGTCATAGGAGCCGTCGTTCCCGTACTCGCGACCCACGCGGACAATCGCTGCGAGGCAATCGCAGTCGGTGGCCACGATCCCCCCCTCACCCGCCACGAGCAGTTTGGTCGGCGAGAGGCTGAAGACCTGCGCTGTCGCCCCGCCACCGACCGGTAGCCCCGCCTGCTTGGCACCGAACCCATGGGCGGCATCGATCACCAGGGGGAGCCCGTGTTGCCTGGCAACTTCGCGGAGCCCGGCGACATCGCAGGGGTTTCCGAAATTATGGCAGGCCGAGATCGCCACGGTGCGCGGTGTGATCGCCGCCGCCACGACCTCGGGACGAGCGTTGGTCGACAGCGGATCGACGTCGACGAACACCGGACGGAGTCCGTTCCAGACAACCGCCGCCGGGCTCGCCAGGAAGGTGAAGCTCGGCATCACGACCTCGCCGCCGGTGGCGATCGATCGTCCCCTGGATAGCACCGATGCCGTCAGGCACTCTCTTTGGGCCGGTGCCAGGCATCCCTGCTCTGCGAGTTCTGAGAGGGCCCTGTAGACGAGCATCAGACCGGTGGTGCAACTACTGACGCCGACGGCATGCCGCACGCCGAGATGCGTCGCGGCTGCCGTCTCGAGACGCTCGAGGTAAGGGCCCTTTGTCAACCTTCCCGAGCGGCAGATTGCCTCGAGGTGCGGTTGGAGATCCTCGGCCGCGGGGAGGGCCGGACGCACGAAAGGCACTCGAACCGAAACTTCAGCCGCCACGGGCAGGCCTTTCTGTGATGGCACCGGGCTGGTCGTTCCCCCGTCCTCCCACAACCGAGCCTTCAGGCCCGCACAGCGAGGAGGATCGGTATTCCGGGACGATCCGCCGGAGACATTCGCGGATCACATCCGGGGGCTCGCCCGGAAGAGTCTTGAGTTGGTCGAAGAGACGCTCGACGTCCGTCAGGACCGCCGTTCGCCCGACGACGCAGCATACCTTGGGATGCGATGTCTGCACCCTGGCCTCATCCGCGGAGAAGAGCTCCTCGGCGAGTTTTTCGCCCGGCTGGAGCCCGGTGTATTCGATCCCGATCTCCTCTTCGTCGGAGCCGGAGAGGGTGATCATGTCGCGGGCGAGGTCGACGATCTTCACCGCAGCCCCCATGTCGAGGAGGAAGATTTCCCCCCCCTTGCCAATCGCGGCGGCCTGGATCACGAGCTGCGAGGCCTCGGGGATCGTCATGAAGAACCGTTCGACGTCGGGGTGGGTGACGGTGACGGGCCCACCCCGGAGAATCTGCTCCCGGAACTTCGGCACGACGCTGCCGTTGCTCCCGAGGACGTTCCCGAACCGGACGACCACGAACTTCGTCCTCGCCACGGCCGCGAACGCCTGGATAAACCGCTCGGCGATCAGCTTCGAACACCCCATGACGCTCGACGGATTCACCGCTTTGTCCGTGGAGATGGCGACGAAACGTCCGACGGAGTACTCCTCGGCGAGTCGGGCGAGAAGGCGGGTGCCGAAACAGTTGTTGGTGATCGCCTCGCCCGGGTTGTGCTCGAGCATCGACACGTGCTTGTGGGCCGCCGCATGGAACACCAATTCGGGCCGGTGCGTTTCGAACACGCCCCGCATCCTTGGCTCATCGAGGATGTCGGCGAGGACAAACTCCATCGGCACGCCTGCACCGCGGGACTGCAAGTCGTTGCCGACCTCGAACAGGGCGTTCTCAGCACGCTCGACGACGACGAGCCGCCGGGGGCGGTAGCGGAGGATCTGTCGACAGATCTCCGACCCGATCGAACCGCCCCCCCCCGTGACGAGCACGACCCGGTCGCGGACCATCCCCTCGATCGCCGAATCGTCGAGGACCACCGGCTCCCGGCGGAGGAGGTCGCGGATCTCGACCGGCCGCAGCGAGCTCGGGGACGCGACGCCCCCCCCCACAGCGAGCAATTCGCCCATCGAGGGAATCACCTTCACGCTCGCACCGACTTCCGCCGCATCGCTGAGGAGGCGGCGGAACACCGGCCTGGAGATCTCCCCGGCGGTGACAAGAATCTCGTCGACCGGACGCTGCTGGAGGACCTTCAGCGCGTCGCCGACTCCGCCAAGCACCCGGATCCCGGCGATCCGCGACCCGCGGAGGAGGGCGTTGTCGTCGAGGAAGCCGACGACGATGTACGACGGCGATTGATTGGCGACGAGATTCCTGGCGAGGAGCTCGCCGGTCTCGGTGGCGCCGACGATCAGCGCCGAACGCACGTCTCCGGTGGTGATCCAGGGGCGGAACACCTCCCGGATCGTCCTCGGCAGGGCGCGGAGACCGCCGATGAGAAACATGGTCGCCGCCCAGTCGATCACAAGCACGCTCCGCGAGAGCCGCTGCCGCAGCCCCGGGAGATCGCCGACGCTGTCGCGGACAACATCGATCGCCACCAACGCCAGAGTGGCCAGGGTGGTGGTGAAGGCGAGCCGTCCGAGATCGGCAAACGACAGCCTGCCGAACAGCCAGCGGAACTCCCCGTGGAGGAGGAACACGATCGTCTTTACGACCACCACCCACACGACTGTTCCCCGGAACATCCCCAGCATCCGGGCATCAGGCTGGAAGTCCCAACGGGTGTAGAAGGAGACGAACCAGGCGACGAGGAACAGCAGCACGTGGGTGGCCACCATCGACGCCATCCTGCCGCCGAACCACGACGCCCGCGATCGCAGCCACATTCCCCCGGTACTGTGCGTAGCAGGGGTGACGGGGGTGGAGTCTGGCGACATGGGAAGCCGGGGATCTTGAGGCGATGGGGGAAAGATTTCCCAACCGCGACCAACAGAAGGTAGGGGGAGATCCGCGGAGAGGCAACAACTGGGGTGACTGCGGGGGCGTCGGCAGCGACCCAACAGACGATGCGCTCCGATGGGAGCCCAGCCACTGCCGGCAAAACCGGCAGAATCGGCAAAGTCTGCCAGCCTTGGCTGCCGATGATTTCGAGGACGCCGATTTTACCGGCAGGCAAGGAGTGAGGCATGCCCCGAGACTGCAATCCCATCCAAGACGTCGTTACGGGATGCCCACCGCGGCCCCGCTCGGCCCACTCCGTGGCGCTGCGTCTCCTCGTGCCCATGTTGCTGGTCGTCACCGGCGTCGGCTGCAACATCTATGGCCGGCCGCAGCGGACCGCCTCCCATGAAGCCACGCTCAAGGCCAACTGCGAGGGCGATCCGGCCAAGATGCCCGCCAAGGAACTGGCGAAGGTGTCGCTGCCGCCGTATGTCATCGAACCGCCAGACATCCTCCTCATCGATGCGTTGCGGATCGTGCCGAAGCCGCCGTTCCGCATCCAGTCGTTCGATTCGCTCCAGGTGATCGTCGAGGGGACCCTCCTCGAGCAGCCGATCAACGGCCTCTACACCGTCGAGCCAGGCGGCCTCCTCGATCTCGGGCCGTCGTACGGCAAGGTCTCGGTCGGCGGCAAGTCGCTCGACGAGGCCCAGGACGCCGTCTTCCGCCATCTCAAGCGGGTACTGCGCGAACCGCAGGTTTCGCTCACGCTCGCGCAGGCAGCGGGCCAGCAGCAGGTGTCGGGGGAGCATCTCGTCGGCCCGGACGGAACGGTGAATCTCGGGACGTACGGCAGCGTGTACGTGACCGGCATGACGCTCGCCGAGGCAAAGACGGCGATCGAGGCGCAACTCGACAAGTTCCTCGACGCGCCGCTCGTGAGCGTCGACGTTTTCAGCTACAACTCGAAGGTCTACTACGTGATCACCGAGGGGGCAGGCCAGGGGGATAATGTCGCCAAGTTTCCCGTCACCGGAAACGAGACGGTCCTCGATGCCATCGCCCAGATCAACGGCCTCTCGAAACTCTCGAGCAAGGAGATCTGGATCGCCCGGCCGGCGCCGTCAGGGATCGGCTGCGACCAGGTCCTCCCGGTCGACATCGACGCGATCATGAGGGGGGGCGCCACGGCGACCAACTACCAACTCCTCCCCGGCGACCGCGTGTTCATCGCTCAGGATCCGTGGATCGCCTTCAACACGGTTATCGAGAAGATCACGGCGCCCTTCGAGCAGATCATGGGGTCGACGCTCCTCGGTGCCCAGACGGTCTACACGTTCCAGCGTGGGGCCAACTTCGGTATCGGTGGTGTGTGCTGGGTGGCCCGCGAGGTGTACGGCGAGGAAAATCCAAACTGGCTCCTCTTCCGAGCCTGGTTGCTGACCGAAGCCCCCATCTGGGTGCGTGACGCCTACGCCACCCACGGCGAGGCCTTCGCCGCCTGGATCCACGACAAGCCGCTGGCGAAACTCGCCGTGCGGGCGGTCATGGATACGATCCTCGCCTTCCGTGGAGCCGAACTTGCGGAACGCTGGGGAATCGACACCGAAGTGGCTGTGCCGAACGCCACGCCCCGCCGCTGAAACGGCCCCTTTCCGCCGAGCCTAGCTCCCGAGATCGTGCAATCGTGTGTCCCGGACGTAGAATGTTGCCGAGCCTTATCTTCACCCGTCCTGAGGTTGCCTCCATGATCCACCGCAAGACGTTGTCGATGGCCTGGCGGATCGCGTTGCCAATCACGTCGCTGCTTCTGATCAGCACCTTCGCGTCGACCGCCGCGGCTCAACAGGGACGGCTGCCGTTTTCGGATTATCAGGGGCGCAGGGGCTTGAGCCCCTACACCGCGCTCGGCTTTCAGGGAGACAACCCCAACACAGGCGGCTCCCTGGGGGCTCTCCAAAACATCATCCGCCCCCAGCAACTCCAAGCCGCGCAGGTCCGCCAGCAGCAGACCTTCGGACGGCAACTCAACGGCGTCCAGGGGCAGGTGCGGACGATGCAGCGCGGCGGCGGTCAGATGTACAACACGATCCGGGCCACCGGTCACAGCGCCACCTTCCAAAACACATCCCACTTCTACCCCAGTCGTTGACACGCTTCGCCGCCCAACGGTTGGTCGTGCTCGGCATGCTGGGAATGTCAGCAGGACTGCCTCTGTTCGACATCACCGGCCGACAGGCCGTCCTGGCAGCCCCTCCATCCACGGAGGATGACGAGGGGGCAACCCCACGGCCGGAGCGACCGCGAATGCAGTCGCTCGCGCCATCGAGTCGCGGGGGAGCGGTCCCGTCGCAACGGGCCCTCGTCGATGCCCGGGCGACGTTCCGGAAGCGCTACGGCAATCCGGCGAGCCGCGCCCGGACATCCACCGCCACCTTGCTCGTCGCCGAGGCCCTCTTGGCCGAGGCCACCGATGAATCCGACCCGGCGGTGAAGTGGGTGATTCTCGATGAGTCCCGAAAGCTGGCGATCTCCGCCGGCAGCCCGCAGATCATCGGGAGGGCAGTGCGGATCGCCTCGGCCGAGTTCGACTTCGACGCCCTCAATGTCGAATACCGTTCGCTCCTTGAGATCCCCCTCCGGGCCCTCGAACCGGGGCGGGCCTCCGAACTCGCCATGGCGGCGGAAGGGATCGCGACCCGCGCCGAGATCGACCGAAGTTTCGACCAAGCCCTCCTCGCCCAGGGGCTCTCCATTCGTGCCTGGCAGCGGGCCGGAAACATTGACGGCGCCCGAACGGCCACCAAACGCCTTGAGACCCTGGAACAAAAAGCAAAGACAGCAACCACGGCGAAAACCCCACCTCGCGTCCCTTGACTCACCGGGCAGCGCGGGCTGTCAGTCGTCGTCGAACGGGCGCCGGGCACCGGGCCTCGACCCAGAAGCCGGCTTTGGCGGTGAGTTAGTTCCCTGCGCATCGGGCTCCCCATCCCGATCGGTCGCTGGGGCGGATTCTGCGTTGCCTTCCTCCATCGACTGCCGTTCCCGCCACGGCTTGCCGGCCTCATAGCTTTCCAGTTCTTTCTTCAGCTGGCTGCGAACTTCAGAGGCCTCGTCGCTCCCCTCGACAGCCTGCCGGCTGTATTTGCGGGCCTCATCGAAGTCCCCCGCTTCGGCGTAGGCGGCGGCGAGCGTACTGATGATGTGCGGCTGCTTCCATTCGGTCAGTTCGCAGGCCTTGTTGGCAATTCCGATGGCGCGTTTGCCATCGCGGACGGCATCGTCAGGACTCGTGGCGAGCACCCAGGCGAGATTGTTGAGAACCGTGTCGTTGTCCGGCTGCAGTTCCATGGCCTTCTCGAGATCGGCGATCGCCGCAGGGTGATCGCCCACGGAGATGGCTGCATCCCCCCGTCCCCGGCGGGAAAGGAATTGCTCCGGGTCGATCTCCAGAGCCCGGCTGAAGCGGCGGACAGCCTCGCGCGGCTCCTTGGCGGCGAGATAGAGGAACCCCAATTGCCCGACGACAACCGCATCGTCGGGATTCTGACGGACGAGCCGGCGGAAGTCGGCAATGGCAGAAGGGTAGTCTCCCTTGTCCGCCGCGAGCAGGCCACGGAGTTCGAGGGCCGCCGGATGATCGGGGTTGCGCTCGAGCACCCATTCGATGTCCTCGAGAGCATCTTCGGTGTCACCGGCCTGCTGGCGCAATCTGGCCCGCAGTACGCGGGGCTCGACGGCTTCGGGCACCGCGGTGATCGCTCGGTCGAGGTCGGCCATCGCCCGTTCGAAGTTCCCCTGCGACGCGAACACGCGCCCGCGCTGGAAGAGGATGTCGGCAGAATCTGGGGCGACTTCGAGGGCGTCGTCGAAGTTCTTCAGGGCGTCGTCGGTCCGCTTCGCCATGAGCAACGACAGCCCGCGCATCTCGCGGGTCCGGACGTCGTCGGGATCCTCCTCGACCGCAACGTCGAAGTCTGCCAGGGCCGCGTCCTGATCCCCTTCCATCATGAGAAACAGCCCGCGGGTGCGGCGGACATCGACATCCCTGGGGGCGAGTTCCACGGCCTTGTCGAATTCAGCCCGGCGGGCCTGGGGATCGTCTTCGGAGAGATTGCCAAGGACGACATGCGCCTGGGCCGTCTGCAAGGGATCGTCGCCGTTAAGTTCGACCGCCTTGCGGGCGGCGGTCAGGGCACGCTGCCGGTCACCACCAGGCAGGGCCTCGAGGCGGGCGATCATCACCTGCGCGGCGGCGAGCGAGTCGTCTCGCTGCGCCACCTCCCCGAGATCACGCAGCGCGTAGGCCCGCATCCGCTCCCACTGCTGTTGCGCCCCCGGTGCTCCGCTGAACAACGCCTCAGTAAGCATCGCAGCCCGGTCGACGAGCGTGCCGGTGTAGAGGTCGTTGGCGAAGCCCCGCGATGCCTCGTCGAGGCCCTTGCGAAGCGCGGAACGGACAAGCCCGAGCACCTTCTCAAAATCATCGAGCGAGTGGGCGGCCAGCTTGGCGTCGACGGCCGCGTCGAGATCCTCCTGTCCCGGCGCCTCGGCCGGGGCGTTCTCCACGGCCGGCTCCTGGGCTTGCAGAGCGAGGGATGCGGCGGGGAGAAGGGTGATCGATGCCCCGGCCAAAAGACTCATCCCACGGAAGAAGAGATCCGAGTGCCGCGGTGAGGCGGGCAGACGCTGGCAGGAACGCAGGGACAGGTTCATCGAGTCGCATCCTCGAGGGGCCAACGGGGGCCGGACCAAACGGCATCCCCACCCGCCCAGTATGCGACGGGCGCGGTCCCCGAGGCCAGACGGATCGTGGGAGGGGGGAAACCGCCCGGCGACACGCCCCTTCCGGGGCGATTCACAGCGGGGCCGGAAGGTCGCGGCGACAGAAGATCACGCCGCCGATGACGTAGGCGATGCAGCCGAGGCCGAGGAGAATCCCGTCATAGGCCAGGAGATTCCCCCAACTCACCCCCGGATCCCCGACGAGACGCTGCGGCTCGTAGGCGTTGAGGAACGAGAGATAGCCCACCCAGCCGAACGTGCCGCTCATCCGGCCGACGAGTTTCGCCAGCAGCGAGAAGACGTAAAAGCCGCACATCGAGCCGATCGTCCGCCACCGGTAGGTGTCGGCCGCCGACAGGCAAGCCGAGATCCCGGCGATGCACACCATCAGGCCGAAGACGTTAGCCACAGGAAGCAGAAACCGCTGCGGCTCGACCTTCCCGGCCCACGGCCCGAAGGCCACCGCGCCACACACCGACAGCGCCAGCACGCCGCAGAGGGTGGCCGACGCCGCGGTCGTGGCCAACGCCTGCGTCACCCACACCGCTTGGCGCCGCACCGGCTGCGCGAGGAGCATCTCCATCGTGCCCCGTTCGAGTTGCCCTGAGACGGCGTCGCTCCCCCGGGTGATGCCCCACACCGTTGCCGCCAGCACCACGACGGGATCGACGAAAGCCAGCGCCACCCGGCCGGCGTGCGTCGCCACGTCGGAGAAGGGAACACCGGAAAGCCGCTGCCAGTCCTTCGGGATCGCCTGGAGGAGGACGTCCTGGAACGCGTTCATCTGGATCTGCGACGAGAGCCAGAGAAACAACCAGGGGAACACGCCCCAAAGCGCCACCAGCGCCAAGACCAACCCGCGTTGGTCACCCCAAGTCTTGTGCCAGATGGCGGTATTCCACACGCGGTCACCCATGACGATGGAAACGGTCGTAAACCCCGTCGAGCCCCACGGGATCGACACGAACCTCCCCGAGGGGGAGCGTCGATAGCCAACCAAGCAGCGGCCGCAACGAATCAGCCGTCTCGAGGATGACGTTGCCGTCACGGTCGCGGCTCATGGTGACATGCTCGCGGAGCTCAGCCGGCACCTCTCCAAGAGCCCCCTCGAGCCGGGCGGTGATCCGATGATGGCGGCGGAGATGCGCGATCGACTGCTCATGGACAACCCGCCCCGCGCGGAGGATCGCCACGCGGTCGCAGGTCGCCTCGACCTCGGAAAGGACATGCGACGAAAACATCACCGTCCGCCCGGCAGCCCGAGCCTCGCGGACGAGATCGAGCACGACCGCGCGGGCGGTCGGATCGAGGTTCGCCGTCGGTTCGTCGAGGATCACGAGGGTCGCCTCGGTGGCCATGACGACGGCGAGGGCGAGTTTCTGGCGCATCCCCGTGCTCATCCGCGCCACCTGTCGGGAGCAGTCGAGATCGAGACGACGGGCGATCTTCGTGGCCTCTTCACGGCGGCATTCGCGCCGCAGGCCGGCAAAGAAGTCGAGAACGGCATGCCCCGACATCCTCCGGAAGAGGCGGGCTTCGCCGGGGAGGTAGGCGGTCGCTGCCCGCACGGCGAGCGAATCGCGGACGCAATCGTGCCCAGCCACCCGGGCCGTTCCGGAGGTGGGATGAATGAACCCGAGCAGGAGGCGGAGAAAGGTCGTCTTCCCGGCGCCGTTGGGGCCGAGGAGCCCGAACACCTCCCCCGGACTGACGGCAAGCGAACATCCGTCGAGCGCCGTGAACGTGCCGTATCGCTTCGTGAGTTGATCCGCTTCGACGAGCATCGACCGCCTGTTTCGACGTAGGGCATCAGCCGCGGAGGAAATAATAGCCCGCCAGACCGAAACCGATGAGGGCCACCATCCGGCGCACGAGCGCCGCCGGCATCCGTCGCGTCAGCCGCACGCCGACAAACCCGCCGGCGACCGATGCCAGGGCCATCACAAGCGCGTGGGGCCAGGAAACGACCCCCGCCCCTGCCGGGCCCGCCCCCAGGACCCCGGGAAGGATCGAAGCGCCGATGAACATGACGGCGGTGGTGCCGTTGACAGCCGTGGCGAGAATATTCTTCAAGGCATTGATGCGGTGGATGTCCCCCAGCCCGAGACACCCGAGCACCGCGAGCATGAGGATCCCGATCCCGGCACCGAAATAGCCACCGTAGACGGCGACCAGGAATTGGAGAACCCAGACGCTGAGGAACATCGCCTGGGTTGGCTCGCCGGCGGTCGTGCCGGCATTCCGCCCCGCGGCACCGAGCCGAGCGGAAAGCCGCGGCTGCAGGGCAAAGAGCAGCGCCGCGCTGAGGATCAGCCAGGGAACGAGGCGACTGAACCAGGCAGGGGGCAGGGTGAGGACGAGCATGGTGCCGACGATGGCCCCGCCGACGCTCGCCGGCAAAAGCCAGCGCGTCCACCGTGGCTGTCCATGACGCTCGGAACGGGTCGCCCACGCCGCGGCCAAGGAGCCTGGCCAGAGGCCGATGGTGCTCGTGGCGTTGGCGATGACGAGCCGGGCAGGCCCGTCGGGGAGGAACGCCGCCACGACCGGGAAGGTGAGGATCGTGCCCCCACCGGCGATTGAATTGACCCCTGCGGCGATGAACGTGGTGCCGGCGAGGAGCACCATCTGCTCGAGCGTCATGGCGCTCGGCAGCAGGCTCAACCCCGACATGTCGGCAGCCAACGCCCCCATCACTTCGCCCCCCGGACGCGATCCCCCTTGGCAGCCGCTGGATCGCCTTTGGGCGCCGCAGCAGGAGCAGGGGCCCGGCCGCCGTCGACAAGCATGTAGCCGGCCCAGAACAACGGATGGCGCATGTCGGCCAGGATCGTCTGGCCCGCCACCCGGATCCGCCCCTCGAGCGCGGGATCAGGTTCCTCGGCCGAAACCAGATCAACGGCCCGCCGCCAACTCGCCGCCGGGATCGCCGTCGGATCGTCGGTGTCACGGACGAACTCTGCGACGAGATCCGTGGTCGATTTTCCCCCCATCCGCCAGCGGCTGACCAGCGCCGTGCGGGCGCCGGCAGCCAACAGATCGGTGGCGGCGATGAACAATTCCTCCCCGGGACGCGACACAGGTTTGGTGAGCCCCGAGGCCATCGCCGACTGCACGCCTGGGACGACGACCAGCGGAGGGCGCTTGTGCGGTGAGGCGAGCCAATCGTTGAAGGTCAGCCCTGCCTTCGACCCTCGGTCTGGCGGCCGTCCGAACAGACCACGCATCCCCACCGGCCCCTCGCCGGCGAGATTGACCTCGTCGAGCACGACGAGCACATCACAGATCGCAGCCGGGAGCGCCGGAGAGACGACCAAACTGTGCTGCTGGAACGGTTGGGAAGGGAGGGCAACGGCCCGGTCGAGGGCGCGCGTCAGCCGGTCGACCGCCTCTCCGTTTGCCTCCGGCCGATCCCCGCGGACGGGGCGGCCGGCATGGATGCCGACCGGGCCCCGTCCTGCCAGAGGTTCTGCGGGCGCATCGGGCCTCCCGGCGACGGCCAGACTCCGCGTGGGGCAATAACGGATGCGGCACACGTCGCGGAGGAGCGGCACTGCGTCGGCCTTCTCCTCGTCGCCGTCAGCCGGCTCGCCGGCGGAACCGACGGGGAGGAGTTCGAACGGGAGATACCAGAGCGGACCGTCGGGCACGATCACGAGCTCCTCGATCCCCTCCGAAAGTTTGACCTTCGACTGCTCGAAGAGAAGGCGCTCGACGGTGATCGCGGAGGCACGCCAGTCGGAGGCCACGATCCGGTCGGTTCCTACTGGCACATGCGGATCGAACAGACAGAGCGCTTTGGCGAGCTGCGTCAGTTCCCGCGTGAGCGCCGCCGGCTGGCGGATCTGCCACGTGGCGACACGTTCACGGGACTCTAGCGCCCCCCACACGCCCGAGCCAGACCAATGGAACGAGAGGACGAGCTCACCGGGCGCCAGGCGGCCGCGCACCTCCGCCGGCGGGAGGAGCGGCGGGAACTCGATCCCGATTGGTTCCCTTCCGGCGCCAAGCAGATCGATCAACAGCCCCCGTCGGGCCGACACCTGGGCAAACGATTCCCAGTCCTTGGGCTCTCCCGGTGGACCGGCGCGGTGGGGACGACCAGCGTCGGCCACGTCATCTCCCCTTCCGGCTGCCGCGAGGAGCGCGGCGGTGAGGCCGGTGCGCAATCGGGCATCCTCGACGACGATCCGGGCGAGCTCCGGATGGCGTTTGAGAAGCCCGGTCCGGCCTGCGACAGCGGCCGCGTTCAATCCGGATGGGTCGGGGCCGAGCAGACGTTCGATCCCGAGTCGGCGCCCCCCCGCCGGTTGCGTATCGAGCCAACGGGCACGGACTGCCGCTTCGCTGGCAGCGAGGGCCGCGTCACTGCCGCGTCGTGCGGCGACCAGCATCCACGCCTCATGGGCTTCCTGCCGCGGGGTCGTCATGGCCGCGAGCGTCGCCAGCGGGTCGATCACCAACTCGCGCGGGGGCGGGTCGCCGAGCAGCCGCGCGAAGAGGACGTCGGCCTGTCGGTCGGAGATCGTCGTCGCTCCGGCCATCACCATCTCGACGAGCCTTCCTGTCTGGAAGAGTCGCGGCGACCGGGGGCGGGCGATGGCCAGCGCCCGCTCCATGTCGGCGTCGCCGGTGGTGGCATCACCGGCACCATAGGCCACCAGGGCCGCGGCATGCGCAACGACGGCGCCTGGAGTCCCCTGACCGGCATCACCGCGGAGGAACCGGGCGTCGATTTCGCCGAGTCGGCCCCGAGCCCCCTGGAGATTGCCGGCGGCCGCCAACGCCTCCGCTTCATGGGCCAGGAGCGTCGCGTGGAGCACCGGCAGGCCGGCGCGCGACCATTGGCAGCCCCCCTGAATCGTCGCGGGAACTCCCGGCGTGCCGGCGGCCTGATGTGCGGCAAACGCCATCCGGAAAGCCTCCTCGAGCGCCCGGGCATCACCGAACTCCGCCGCGGCGTAGGTCGCCTCCTCAAACCACCGCGCCGCGCCGACCGCATCATCACGGTCGAGCGCGATTCGCCCGAGCACGAGCAAGCCCCACGCCGTCAACGGATGATCGAGCTTGCCCCCGAGCGACACGCCGCGTTCGAGCAGCGGCACCGCCTGATCGAGCCGTCCCTGCGACCAGGCCGCGGTCCCGAGGGCCACATCAATCCATGACTGCGACCAATGATTCGCCGGCGCCGGGCGCTTCGCGAGGGCGTTGTTGATCGCCTCGATCGTGTTCCCCTCGCCAGCGATGGGGCCGAGGATCACTCCCCGTCGGTAGAGGGCGATCACCAACGCCCGCATGATCTCTTGGGGACGGATCGGGACGTTCATCGGGGCCGCGAGCACACCCCCCTGCTGGAGCACCTTCTGCGGATCGGCTGCCGTCTGCCGGATCGTCATCGTGTCGGGGAAGGTGGTCGACTTCGTGCCTCGGGCACTGCGTCCCCACGTGGCGACCCGCGGCCGCTGCGAAGGCTGCGGGCCCTGGGCCGGGAACTGGACCGCCAGCAACCACTCGGAGTTTGTGGCCCCAAGAAGGATCGCCTCGTCGTAGGCCGCGACCGCGGCACGGAGGGCGCCGAGCTCGTAGTGCGACTCACCGATCACGGTCGCGGAGGCGATGGAATCGATCCAGCGCTGATTGCCCGCGCGGACGCCCCCAGCGTAATCCCGACCTGCCGTTTCCAGCGCCACCGTGAAGTCGCCGTTGGCCAGCGCCGCCAGCGCCGCGTCGTAGGCGATCGTCGGCACCGTCTGGGCACCGCGGGGCACGACCTGGGCCAACACGGCCCGTTGACTGCTCAGAGCCAACAGGACCAGCGCCGCAAGGATCGCGGTCGACCGGCCGAACAACGACTTCCGGGGAGTGGAACGCCACATCCAACCAGTTGTACACCTTCTCGTCCTGGATCGCCGATCCGAGTCGGGCCTGGAAGACAGGGAATCCCCCGCCACGGCAGCATCCGGCCGGAAGGGCCGGGTGACGGCCCGTCCGGTAGTCTGGGAGATGCCGGATGACGGGGGGAGGCGATCTTGGCCGGATCGACCGATCGCAACGGTTTGTCAAAGTTTGGCGGTTCTACCGGCCGATACCACTCCGGTCGGCGGCGGATCGTGCCGGGTGGGCCTCGCCCCTCGGCGTACCGCGAAGCCGGAAAACAGGCACCGATGTAGGGGCGAGAACCATGAGATCATCGACTCCGGACCAGCAGACTCTCTCCACGACCGGCGTCCGCGCTGGCTTGCTTGTGGGTCTGGCCCTCGGGGGCCTTGGCTTGACTGGCTGTCAGGTCGACGTCGGTGGGCAGACGCTCCCCAGCGCTTACTACCTTCAGGACGACATCCAATACTTCCCGGCCGGACCGGAGTTCAAGCTCTCCAAGGAGGCCGCCGCGCTCAAGGCCGCCACGCCGGTTCCCGCCGACGACTGCTGCAACTGAAAGCAGTAAGGGCGGCCTGTTGGAAGCGGCCGTCTCGAGCAACGTCTCTCTCCGACACCCCGTCTCCTCGGACGGGATTTTTTTAACGCTTTGCTGTCAGCGACGCGTGAAGCCGCGGCCGCCGAGCCAGTCGACGAGGCGCGCCGGCCAATCGCCGGTCCCCGGGGCCTGCTCACGGCGCCGCAGACCATAGCCATGCCCGCCACGCTCGTAGACGTGGAGTTCGGCCGGCACCTTCGCATCGAGCAGCGCGCTGAAGAGCGCCACAGACCCCTTGGCAGGCGAGGCAGTGTCGTCCGCCGTTTGGGCGATGAACATCGGGGTGGTGGCGGCATCGACGATCACCCCCGGCCATAACTCCTTCCCCTCGGTGGCGAGCACGCGCCAGGGGTAGATGAGGATCGTGCAGTCGGGCCGGGCTGACGGGGCAACATCGGCCCCGGGGAAGGAGGCTTTGGTGGTCGCTGCTACGAGCGCCGTGTGGCCCCCTGCCGAAAAACCCATCAGACCGATCCGGGATGGATCGATGCCCAACTCACCGGCGCGCTCGCGGACGATCGACACGGCCTTCTGGGCATCCATGACGGGCCCGGCGTCCGGCTCCTCGAAATTGCCGGTTGGGACGCGATAGAGGAGCGTGAGGGCGACGATGCCGTGCCCGTTGAGAAACCGACCGATCTCCCCCCCCTCATGATCGTCGGCGAGGATGTTGTAGCCACCCCCGGGCAGGATGATCACCGCCGGACGCGGCCCGCCGTCTCCCTGAGGAAGGGGATGAACAATGAGTCGCGGGTCGGAGACGAAGGACCGTCGCTGGATGTCGTCTTTCCCCTTTTCCACCTTCTCGGCCGGATCGCTCGGCACCCGATCCCCCGGCACTCCCTCCGGCCAGAGGCGAATCTCACCGACCGTCTCGGCGGCGGTTACGACTTCGGCTCCGACATAGCCGATCGCGGTGAGGAGGATCGACATCACCACGGCAGACCATCGCTTGTTCATGGGGCGGCTCGCTCGTCGAGGAGAGGATGAGGAAGGGGTTAACAGGCTGTCGATAAAGTGCCGGCCCGACCGCACGAGGCGGTTTCGAGTGCGTAGCACTCGAGAAAACCGGACGTTTTCCAAGTGGACTGGCTCCACCGGCTGCCCCGCAGCCGGTTCGGTCATGGATGACTTTTTCCACGGGCAGTTAGGGGACGCCCGTATCAGGCGAAGGGATTGCCACGCGGGGCGAAGGGCCAGACGCAACGCTCGCCGGTGAGAGCCGATGCGAATGCCGCCGCCGTCATCTCGATCGTCGTCTGTCCGGCGAACATCCCCGCAGCCGGCTCGCGATCCTCATTGATAGCCGCGACGAGATCGGCCGCGGCCCGACGAGCCCAGGAAGCCCGTTCGGCGGCCCGATCAGCCTCCTCGACAGGAAGCCCGGCACCGATGCCCTCCGGTCCGATCGGCTGCCACGGAACATCCTTGTCGACGCGCCACAGCGGCGCCTCGCGGAGATACGCGTGGGGCAGGTTGTCGGGGCGGATGTGGATCGCTCCCTTCGTGCCGACGAGTGTGAGGGAAAAATTGGGCTGCTTCAGCCCGGCCTCGCGGACACTCGCAAAGAAACCGACCGGCCCGTCAGCCAGTCCGTACATCGCCTCCACCGCATCGCCGGCGATCAGCCCGATGCCCTCCGGGGCTTCCTTGGCGTCCGCCTTCGTGATCGGCCGGCCGTCCCGGGTGATCGTGGCCTGGCACCAGCGGGGTGCGCCGCCAAGGTCGGCCATCATGTCGAGGACATGGCAGCCGAGCACCCACAGGTCCTCCGCTCCACCACGGGCGTCTTCCTTTCCGCGGCCCCTCAGCTCCAGGAGCCGGCCGATGCGGCCGTCCTCGACGAGATCGCGGACTATTCCATACGTGGGGCTGTGACGATTGACCATCGCCAGCGCGAGTTTCGTGCCGGACGAGCGGCACGCGGCGATCACCGCATCCGCCTCGGCCGCCGTGCGGACAAAGGGCTTCTCCATGAAGATCCCCTTCACCCCCGACTCCGCCGCCGCGATCGCCATCTCCGCATGGCAGTCGATGTGGCGCATGCAGAGCGAGACGATGTCCGGCTTCGCCTCCGCAAGCATGGCACGCCAATCCTGGACCGCCGTCCCGGGCGCTCCGCCATCGAGACCGAGCCGCTCGACGGCCTTCGCCAGCCCCTCGGCCGACTCGTCGGCCACGGCGACGAGGGTCGTCCCGTCGACCGCAGTCCACAGTTCGTCGATCGCATGCCCCCAGTCGCCCCGGCCCGTCCTGCCGATCACTGCGACGCGCATCGGTTCCATCGTTGTCCCCTCAGGTGCCTTGCATTCTCCCAGCCACAGGCCTGCCGCCGGCGTGCTGGCGTCCCCAGCCGAAGCTTCAAAAGCGTATGATCCTTCCCGCCCGGCGCCAGTTGTAACACAAGCCCCGGCCGAGAGGTGCTACGCCGATGCCCTGCGACCACCAGCACGACCACAATCATGGACATGCCGGCCATCGGCACCATCAGCACTTTGCCCCCGAGCGATTCGATCGGGCCATGGCGATCGGGGTGGGGCTGAACTCGACCTTCGTGATCATCGAGATTCTGGCCGGTTTTTGGTGCGGCTCACTCGCGCTGGTGGCCGATGCCGGCCACAACGCCGGCGATGTCGTCGGCCTACTCCTGGCGTGGGGCGCCTCGCGTCTCGCCCGTCGTCCCCCCACCCCTCGCTACACCTGGGGCTTCCGCCGGTCGACGATCTATGCCGCCTTTGCCAATGCGGTCCTCCTCATTGTTGCCTGCGGAGGGATTCTCTGGGAGGCGGTCCACCGTCTCCGCGAACCAGTTCCCGTCGCCGGGCCGTGGGTGGTGGTCGTGGCCGCAGCAGGCGTCGTGATCAACACGCTCACCGCCCTGCTGTTCATCCGCGGGTCACACACCGACGCAAACATCCGCGGCGCTTTTCTCCACATGGCTGCCGACGCCGCGATCTCGGCCGGGGTGGTGGTGGCCGGGATCGTCATCGCGCTCACCGGTCTGACATCCATCGACCCGCTGGTGGGAATCGCGATCACGCTGGCGATCCTCGCCAGCACCTGGGGGCTGTTGCGTGAGAGCATCGATCTCACCCTCGATGCCGTGCCGAGAGGAATCGATCCCACCGCCGTCACCGATCTGCTGGCTGCAATCCCCGGCGTGAGCGAAGTCCACGATCTCCATGTCTGGAACGCGAGCACCTCGGAGATCTCGCTCACGGTCCATCTGGTCGTCCCCGACGAGAACGGACACCAGCGCGTTCTCGCCGCCGCCTCAGAAGACCTCCGCGGCCGCTTCGGTATCGCTCACACGACGATCCAGTTGGAGTGTGCGGAGGCGTGCCAGGGCTGCCCGCAGCGATCCGCCGACAGCCTGTGAGGATCGCGGGGGCAAAGGCGCACAGCCCTGCGGATCAGGCCGCCGAGCCGCTCACGGTCGTCGTCGGGGGAACCTTGGCCGACATCGCCACGGGGAAGAAGCGGCGAAACCGCCATTCGGTCCATGCGGTCAAGACCGCCGCGAGGAAGACCACCGTCAAAGGCAGCCAGCGCTGAATGTCGGCGGGGATCGATCCCTCGACCATCATCCAGCCTGCGACGGCCCCGGCCAGGGCGAGGATGGCATAGAGCACCGCGACGGCGGCATGGCTCACCCCCGACCGAACCAGCCGATGAAAGAGGAACTCCCGGTGCGGCACGAGCGGATTGTGGCCGGTGCACACCCGGCGGATCACCGAGACGAGCGGGTCGTAGATGTAGGGCCAAGCCGCCATCGCCAGCGGCAGGAAGACCTTTTCCGTCGACCCGGTCACATCAAACAGCGTCAGGGCTGCGAAGAACGTCCCCAGAAAAGCGCTCCCGACGTCCCCCATGAACACCCGGGCTGGGGACCAATTGAAGACGAGGAATCCGGCGGCGGCGGCGCCCACGAAGGACGACAGCAGAACGACCGGAAAGTCACCGTTCGTAAACGCGATGCCGACGAACCCGGCAGCTACGGCAACCGCGCCGAGCGCCGCCATGCCATCAGATCCATCCATGAAGTTGAAGGCGTTGATGCATCCGACCACCCACACCACGCTCAGGGGCCAGGCCAGCCAGCCGAAGTCCACGATCGGCAGAGCCGGCAGGTGGAGCCCACGCACCGGGCCGACCACGGCAACGACGCCCATCGCCACGCCGATTTGAACAACGAGCCGGAGCGTGGCCCGCAGCGGACGGATGTCGTCCCAGAAGCCGACGACGGCGATCACAAAACTGGGGAGGATGACGCCCATCGCCACCGGAAACGCGTAGGCCGGCCAGCGGAGACAAACCGCCGCCGATGCCAGGCAGGCAGTCAGGACCATCGGCATCCCCCCGCCGCGGGCCGTGGGCAGGGAGTGGGCGCTGCGACCACTGGGCACATCGACCAGCCGGAGGCGTGTCGCCAGAAGGATCATCACGTCGACGAACACGGCCGTGACGACGAACACCACCAGAGCCAGTCCCGGCCAGAGGATCGACTCGAGTGAATCGAGCGTGGGAAAGAGACGCTCCGGAGTGATCGATTCGTTCACAACCGCGACTCCTGCGGGCCGTCGTCCCCACCCAAAGGCGCGATCCCCACCGACGACGCCGTGCTGTCGACAGCGGCGATCTCCATCAACACCCCACGGGCGGCTTCCGGCCCATCGCCGAGGATCGCCCCCTTGAGGTCGCCGAGCCACTGTCGGACCTCGGCCAGCGGGCGGCCGGGGCGGGAAACACGGAACACCTGGCTGTTTCCCAGACGCTGCCTCGACTCATCTTCGAAGAACAACTCCTCCGAGAGTTTCTCGCCGTCACGGAGACCGCTGAAGCTGATCTCGACATCCCCCCTCGGCACTCGCATCACGAAGGCCAGGCTCTTGACGAGCTCGACGATCCGCACCGGCTCGCCCATGTCGAGGACGTAGGTCTCGCTCGATTCGGCGACGGCTCCGGCAAACATCACGAGCCGGGCAGCGTCCGTCGACGTTATGAAGGTTCGGGCCACTTCGGGATGGGTGACGACGATCGGCTGTCGGCGCACGAGGAGCCGGGTGAAGATCGGCACGATTGTGCCGCTGGAGCCGAGGACATTCCCGAACCGCACCACCACGAACTTCGTCGCCGATCCCTCGCCGAGAGCTTGGAGGAACCGCTCGGCGACGAGCTTCGTGGCCCCCATGACCCCCGTCGGGTTGACGGCCTTGTCGGTCGACAGGGCGACGAACGTCTTCACGCCGTGCGCCTCGGCCAGATCGGCCAGCCCTGCCGTGGCGAGGATGTTGTTTTCGATCGCCTGGGCAGGGTGCCCCTGGAGCATCGGGACATGCTTGTAGGCGGCCGCGTGGATGACGATCCCCGGACGGTGCTCCCGGAAGATCTCCTCCATCCGTTCGGTGTCATGGATGTCAACGAGACACGGCGTGAGGCCGATAGCCCCGTCGCCGGATCCGGCGACGCGCTCCTCCAGTTCGCCATGGAGGTCGAACAAGCTGCACTCCGAGCGGTCGACGAGGAGGATCCGAGCGGCCTTCAGCAAGACGAGCTTCCGACAGATATCGGCACCGAGCGATCCCCCGGCCCCCGTGACCATCACCGTCTCACCACGTATCCACGAGGCCACGGCCTGCCTGTGCGCGACAGGCATCGGATCCGGATGCGTGACCAAGTCGCGGAGCTCCACGTCGCGGACGCGGACTTCGATGTCATCCCCCTCGCCTTGCGATTCGGCGATCATCACGCGCACCCGAATCGCCGCACATGTCTCGCAGATCCGCCGCATCCGGCGGCCGAACACGCTCCCCTGCCGGACGATCACATCGGTCACGCGCAACCTCTGGGCGCAGGCCGCGACTTGGTCGATGCCGCCGATCACCCTGGCGATCGACGTCCGCGAGCCCTGAAAAGTCGGATCGTCATCGAGCAGGCCGGAGACGAAATAGCCGCCGCGTTTTGCCGTCATCAGCTTGGCGGCGATCGCCTGCCCCCGGGGCGAGGCATCGATGACCAGGGCACTCCGCTGATGCCCGACCGGCGTGTCGGGCATCAGTTCCTCGTAGATGCTCCGCGCCGCCGCCTGCAGACCGCCGACGGCGAGCAGCGTGAAGGCCCAGTCGAGGAGGAGAACGGTGCGGGGGATCTGAATCCAGCCCAACTGCCAGGTCGTGAAGTAGTAATTGATCGCGACGAGAATCAGCAGGCAGGTGGTGGTGGCCCGCACGAGGACGCTGAGATCCTCGAACCGGATCGATCGCAGCGGACGGTGGCAGATGCCCCGGGAGTAGAAGACGAACAGCTTCAACAGCACCACCCAGCCGATGGTGCGGACGATCGTCGCGGCATCGCTCCCCCGCAACAACAGCTCACTGCGGGTGAAATACGCGGCCAGGTAGGTCGCCCCGAACACGATCGCGAGGGTGCCAGCCGTGACAATCGATTCGCGCGTCGGCGAGACTGCCTTGATCCAGGCCCGCAGCGCCGACAGGGTGGAGACGATGAGCGAGAGTGCCATGGGACGGTTCGTTCGCCGGGAATCGTCCCCGGTCCTCGATGAACTTGCTCGTTCAGGCCAGCCCTAAGGACAAGCCAGGGAGGTATCGGGGAGGCACCACAAGTCTGCTTCCATCTACGTAAGAATCCGCCGTGGATGGCAAAAAGTCCAGCCGCTCCGATGGGGGAACGCCCCTACGGTCGGGGTGTTTCCAGGTCGATTCGGAGCGCCTGCAACGGCTGGGCAGACTGGCCGATTGCCCGGCCCCGGCCCGGCCTCACGATTCACTCACCGCCTGTGAGGCCCGTCTCCCCCCGTCCTCTCCCCGGGCCCAAGCCACGATGCCAGCCAGCATTCCGCCAAAAACCATCTCGTGGAGCGGCCAGATGGCATACCAGTAGGCGAGGCCGCCGAGCCCCCGCGGATCGAAGACGGCGGTCTGGTGGATCGTGACGGCGTTGCCCCCGTCCGGCCCGGGATCTCGGCGGACCACCTCAAACTCCAGCCAGCCGCGCCCGGGGAGCCGCATCTCGGCCACGAGCCGCAGCCGTCTCGGCGGGGCACACTCCTCCACCAGCCAGCAGTCAAGCAGATCACCGGCGACAAGGCGGTCGGGATCGCGGCGTCCCCGTTTCATTCCCGGGCCGCCGATGAGACGGTCGAGCCAGCCCCGCAACTGCCACAGCCACTCGTGCCCATACCAGCCATGCCTGCCACCGATCCGCTCGATGGCGGCAAAGGCCCGCTCGGCCGAGACATCGACCGTGGCGTGGCGATGATCGACGAGCCGAGTGCCCTCGAAGCGGCCGCCGTAGCGACGCGGCAATTCCTCGGCATCGGCGATGTCGGCCCAGCGTCGCCCCTCGAACGCGGCATCCTCGCGTGCCATCGCGTCGTGGATCGCCACCTCGAGCGACCGCGGCCGGATGGAAAAATCGCTGGCGGCCGCGGTGTCGGTGACGACGGTGGGGTTTTTCAGGCCGTCGATGAGCTTCCGGCCGACCTTTGAATAGCGGGGCGTGACGAGGGCCAGCCAGAGACTCGAAAGCCGGGGGGTGAGCACCGGCACCGGAATGAGGAGCCTGCGGAGGCCACGCTGACGGGCGTACTCCCGCATGATGTCGCCATACGACACCCGGTCAGGTCCGCCGATCCCGTAGATTTTGGATTCGGACCTCGAGCCGTTGCTCGTTGGCCCGAGGGGGAGTGCGGCCGCCGCCACGAGATAGGCGACGACGTCGTCAACGGCGATTGGCTGCGTGGGGGTCGCGAGCCACGCCGGGCAGATCATGATCGGCAGCCGCTCGACAAGGGTGCGGACGAGGTCGAACGAAAAGCTCCCCGCACCGATGACGATCGATGCCCTGAACTCGACGACCTCGACGCCTCCCTCCCGGAGAATCGCCCCGACCTCATGTCGGCTGCGGAGATGGGCCGAGAGTCGATCGTCTTCGGCCCCCAGCCCGCCGAGGTAGACGATTCGCGCCACGCCGGCGGCCCGGGTGGCAGCGGCAAACCGCTCCGCGGCAAGCCGATCGGCGCGTTCGAAATCGACCCCCTGATCCATCGAATGGACGAGCCAGTAGGCGACTTCCACGCCGACACACGCCTGGGCAAGCGCGGCCGGGTCGGAGGCATCCCCGACTACGACGGTGACGCGCGATCGGAGCGACGCCGCCGGAAGGGCGGCCGGCGCGGAGGGCCCATCGGCATCGATCCGGTCGAGGATGGCCTCGAGTTTGTCGGCCTTGCGGACAAGGCAGCGGACAGCGTGCCCACGATGGAGCAGGGCTTCGAGGAGACAGCTCCCCACATAGCCCGTGGCGCCGGTGAGGAGGATGTTCATGGAACGTCCGACTGGTTGCGCGGCGTTCCGCACCGGGCGACGAAGAGGCGACTTCCGGGAGCCTCTGTGCTCGAATGCGAAGCCCTGAAAATCAGATCAAGGCTCAAAATCAGATCAAGGCTCATCAACTTCGAAGGCCCGGTCCATGAGCTTCGGATCGCCCGTCTTGAGGCCATACAGAAACCAGCGCTGCCGCTGTTGACTCGTGCCATGGGTGAAGGCGTCGGGAACGACATATCCCTGGGCCTGCTTTTGGATCTTGTCGTCTCCGATCGCTGCCGCGGCATTGACGGCGTCGAGGATGTCCTGTTCGTCGAGGATTCCCGCATAACGGGCCTCGTAATGAGCCCAGACACCTGCCAGGAAGTCGGCCTGGAGCTCCATCCGCACCGAGAGTTTGTTGTAGTCGCGCTCCGAGAGCCGGCCGCGCATCGCCTGCACCTTGTTGCTGATCCCGAGTTGGTTTTGGATGTGGTGGCCGATCTCGTGGGCGATCACGTAGGCCTGGGCAAACTCGCCCGGCGCGCCGAACTTCCGCTTCAGCTCGTCATAGAACGCGAGGTCGATGTAGACCTTCTTGTCCATCGGGCAGTAGAAGGGCCCGGACGAAGCGCTCGCCATGCCGCACCCGCTCTGCACTTGGCCGGTGAACATGACGAGCTTGGCGGGGACATAGCGCCCCTCGAAGTTCGGCGGGAAGAGCTTTCCCCACACGTCCTCGTTCTCGGCGAGGATGGTCTTGATGAACCGGGAGCCGGCGTCGTTGGCGGGCTGCTTCTGCGTCTGAGCGCGGGGCTGCGGCGCCGGGGCGAGGCCACGTGAAATGCCCATCGCTTGCTGGGGATCGACCCCGAGGAACATCAGGCCGATCATGAGGAGGAGGGCGAACAACCCCCCGCCGACCATGGCCGGGGCGCCGATACCGCGACGATCCTCAACGTTCTCACTCTGCCGACGACCTTCCCAACGCATCTTCCTTCTTCTCCGCTTCGGGGAACCGGGGGACTGTGGACCGCAACGCGGCCTCGATCCAATTTAGCAGACCAGACCGCCCGCGACAGCCAACCGACCCGGCAGGACGGGGGCTACGCCGGGCGGGGTGAATGGCCCCCGCTCCTACGGCCCGCCGGCCACCGTGGTTCGTCGCGAAATCCACCCCTGATCACTCCGGAAGCGGCTTGCCGTTGGTTTCCGGGGCGAAGGGGAGAACGGCGAGCCCGAGGAGGAACACGCTGCACATCACCAAGCCGGCCGGCCGCATCGGCTCCGGCGAACCGGCAAACACCCCCGAGGTCAGTTGGCCGAGGAGGAACGGCCCCCCGGCGGCGATGAATCGGCCGACGTTGTAGCAGAAGCTCGTCCCTGTGCTCCGCAGCCGGGTCGGGAACAGCTCCGGGAGATAGATCGCGTAGCCGGCGAACAGCGACAGTTGGCAGAAGCCCATGATCGGCAGCATCCACCAGATATCGGAAGGCTTTTCGAGGAATCGGAACACCATCGCCGTG
>Ga0164295_10000871_pt1 | contig 25067 bp, 25 predicted proteins | sample GEODES006metaG_FD_111798 | JGI IMG/M metagenome (GOLD analysis project Ga0164295, IMG submission 111798) | Oligotrophic lake water microbial communities from Sparkling Lake, Wisconsin, USA - GEODES006 metaG | ecosystem: Environmental > Aquatic > Freshwater > Lake | place: USA: Sparkling Lake... | reverse complement strand
TCTCCGAAATCTCCGGAAGCGGCTACCGGTCGCTGGAGGAGAACCAGCGGGTCACCTTCGACATCGGCCAGGGTGCCAAGGGCCCCCAGGCTCTCGCGGTTCGCCCCGAGTAGCAAAAGCCAGTAAATAGGTGGGTCGGCAGGGAAACCTGCCGGCCCACTTTTTATTTCGCGGGGCAGCGAAATTGGTTGAGCGTAATGACCTTTCGTGATCAACGCATGTGCGACTAGACTGAACCCATCGGGGGGCTTTTGCGCACGACCGTTGAGGTTTGTGTCACCCCCGAATGATTCCGGCGGGTTCATCCGGCCGCAGATGGGAGCGTCTGATGACGCCTACACAATCTCGCGCAAGCGCCGGATGGCACCAGCCCGCCCCCGAGCACACTCCGCGGCTACGCCTCAAGCCCAAGGGCTCCCCCGCGAACTACCCCACCGGTTTCGTCGACGGTGCCTGGTGGCCGGCCAGTAGTGATCTACTCGCCGAACTCCCGGATCTGCTGGCTGTGCTTTCGGTACGACTCGGCCCCATCAGCCATGTGACCTATCAGATGGGCGAGTGGGCCAAAGCCCCGGTCAAGACCGTTATCGGCGGCCGAGTGGTCCGCCTTGCCGGCTACCGCCGCCAGCCCCGCAACACCATCGAGGTGCTCGGTCTTGGCGGAAGCAGCGTCGTACTTCTGGTGGTGCCGGCTGACACCGAGGAGGATCAGGCTCACGACACCATGATGGCCGCGGCGACGCCCGAAGACTCCTCGACCACTGACGGCCTACTGGTGGCTGCTCACCGCTGAAGCCAGGATCCAGCCGCGTCGCTGAGCGGTAATCTACCCGCGTGACTGAACCGGCAAGCGATTCGGCAACGCGCCCATCGGATGTGCCCGCTCTCGTCGCGGCATTTCTGTTAATCATCGGGTTCACCTTCAGCGACGACGCTGTCGAGTTCTTCCTCGACGTGAGCGGACACCCGGATTTCGCAGCCAAGGGTTGGCTCGTATTGGCCCTGGATTGCCTCCTAGTGGCCGGCACCGGCGCCCTGAAGTGGCGTATCACGGGCGGCGACAGCAATCTCACGACGTTCCTGCGGGGGCTGTTCAGCGGATGGTGGGCGGCGGGGGCGGCGCTTGTCGTCGTTGGCCATCTCCTCCTAATCGCGACCGAAGAGCAGCGAGCGAGTCTCGGGGATACCGCGTCGGTATGGGTCAACCTGCTGGCTGCGCTGGTCTTCACCGCCGCTATGACCCTGCTGCTATTGTCCGCTCTCAGTGACGGATCTGACTCACGTAGCTGGGTGATGCCGCTCGTCATCGGAACCCTCGCCGTCGCCGTCGCCACCGAGCTGTGGGCGCCGGTGATCGACATTAACGAGAGCTGTGCGAGCGACGTTTCGGCCCAATACTTCTCCGATGTGGCGAACGCTCTCGTCGTGATCTTGCTGGCACTCGGGGTCGAGATGGGCTACGTTCGCCGATCTGCCACCGCCCTTGATCCGGGCCGTCGGGTGGCACCTGTCTTCACCGTGCTCATGTTGGGCATCGGCTTGGCGTTGTCGCTGACTATGCAGGTGTCGGCCGGTACACCGCGCTGCGGTCTCGGCGCAGTCTGGCTCCAGTACTTCTCATTCGTCGTCTCGGTGCAGGCGGTGGCGATCGGGTTGGCGACACTGATGTGGCTCATGGTGACTGACGCGGTCAATGGCTAGCGTTCAGCTGCGCAGTGACGCCGGCGACTTCTCGAACAGATAGTGGAAGACCATCCACTCGTTGCCGTCGCGGTATCCGAAGACCTCCGAGCAGAACAGGAGGAACATCCGCCACCGCTCCAGCGCCACCGTGGCTGACGTCGGACCGCCCTCCAGTGCCTGCAGGCACTCTTTTCTGTTGGCGTCCAGGCGTTCCAGCCACGCGTCAAGGGTGCGGGTGTACTGGCGCCCATTGACATCCCAGACATGAGTTTGGGTGAGATCGGCGGGCAGGAAGTTCTCGAACAGGTCCCGGCTGGGCATGGTGCCGCCCGCGAAGAAGTACTTCCCCATCCAGTCCGTGGTTTTGAAGTCATAGGCGAACCGACGGTTACCCAGGATCTGCACCATCATTCGCCCATCGGGCCGCAGCCATGAGCTCACCTTCGCCAGCACCGTGTCGTAGTTCTTCATGTGCTCGAGCATCTCGCAGGACACGATCACGTCGAAGCGCTCGCGGAACTCCGGATCGTCGAACGTGCTGGCGTCGGCTTTGACGCAGGAGAATCGGCCCTCGTGCTTGGAGTTCTTCGACGCGATGTAGTCCTGCTGGGTGGCGCTGTTGGACAGGAACGTGACGTGTACGCCGTCGTAGTTCTCCAGCACGTAGCTGCCGTGGGAACCCCAGCCGCAGCCGAGATCAAGAAGTCGGACGGTCTTCTTGTCTTTGATCAGCTCGCCGAGGTTGAGCCGCTCTTCCAAGAACGTGTGCAACATCGCGACTTCAGCATCGGCAAGGCCGGTGGAATCTTGCGGGAATAGGCAGCACGAGTACTTCAGATGCGGCCCCAGCATCAGGTGAAAAAAGCGGGTGGGCACCTCGTAGTGCTGAATGTTCGCATCATCCTGGTTCAGCGCCCCGGCACTGGCCCGCAACTTCTCGAAGTACTTCTTCTTGAAGAAGGCCTGCTTCTCAGTGTCACCACCACACTCGAAGGTCCGAACCCACCGCGCGCACATGATGCGCACCAGGGCGCGCATCACCGCATCGGGCAGCAGTCCGCGTTCTTTGAGGGCCAGGATGGTGTTGAAGAGGAGTTCCACAAAGGCGATCGTTGCACATCCAAGTGGCTGTCTTCGCGATCTAAAACAATTCGTGGCAGATGCAGGATTCGAACCTGTGTAGGCGTTAGCCGACGGATTTACGGTCCATCTTTCTCGTTGTTTGTTATACGAAGCTGTATTGAGTGCGTCGCACAAGCACTGGTGGCGGAGTTGGTTCTGTTGGCTAAGCGGAGCCGTGGCACGTTCCGCTGCGGACGGGCGCTCTACCCCTGGGAAGATGGCCGGTGATCAAAGTTCAGGTCCAGTCTCAGCCGTCTGCGCGAGTTCGCCGAGGGTTCAGCGTCACGCGCGTGTGGATGGTCATAGTGTCGGCGCTCCCGCGGGCGTCCAAGCTGATCCCCTAACCTGCACTGCCGCCCCGGCGGCGCCGATTCCACGCAGCATGCGGGCGAATTCCGCAGTAGCCGCCGGCCACCATCTGGCCTGTGTGGCGCCGGCGACGCCGTCGCCACACTGTAAACAGCCGCTTTCCCGAAAAACGAGGTAGCACCGGATGTACTCGAACCACAATCTCGGATGTTGACGGGATACTCGGGTACGCCTCTACTGCGGAAATGATTGACCGCAGTTCACGGCAGTTATCTGTCAGTGTGGGCATTGGTTCGGCTGTTTTGTACGTGTGATCAACGGCGGTCTAACTCGATCTACAGGAAACGGATCCGGATTTCCCAGCTAAATGGAGCTGGCAGAAACGCTCAGCGGTGCGAGGTTGACCCCGATTCCAATGAAGGGAAAGTCGGTGATCAACACCGCGGCGATGGACATCGCGGAAATGAGCGCCGAGAGATACATGAGGAAGGGCCGTTCCACCGTCAGCGCTGACATACCTACTACGGCCGCCAGACATAGCCCGGACGCGAGGATGAGCGCAACCAGGACGGCCGGAAGCTTTCGCTGCGCCACAGAGGTTACTTTACTCCAGGCGGCGGTCAGCGATGCGGAAGCCGACACCATTCCGCTCGCCACCGGGTCCGCATTAGCTTGCCCGGATGCTACTCGGTGCACGTTGTTCTGCAGAGTGTCAAATATTTCGTCGGACGGCAGCACACTGACGTTCCCCTCCGCGAGATGTCGTTGATCATCGCGCACAACTGTGTTCAGAAAATCGCGCAAGTTATCGTTGATAACGTCGGCGCCGGCTTGGTCCTGCATCGCACTCGCGGCCCACGAAAGTTGTTGGGCTACGCCTGCCTGGAGGTCGACTGCGTCCTGGCCAGCACTCACCGCCGACCAGGTGATCGTGATAGAAAAACCGACGAGGAGGGCGAAAGACGCCCCAAACACGCCGAGTAGCTTTCCGGCGTACCCTTCCACCTGCGTACTTAGTTCGGGCGAAGCCGCCCTGCGAAGGGCCAACCGGCAACCAGCGCTAACTGAGGCGAACAACACGAATCCGATAGCGATAAGTAGCCAGGGAGGGAGCGCGGAGAGGGTTCGCACGTCTAAAAACCTTTCGTTGGTCGGGATGAAATGCCCGCCAACTGTGTGGGCATTCGGGCGCTACCCCAAGACGGGAACCACTCGCGCCTGAGTTTAGGCACCCTATCGACTCAGGCGAACGTTCGAATAGGACTTTCCCGAATCAGTCCCCCAGAAGAACTCTGACTAAAGCCCCCCCCCGACTTGTGCTGATAACATCTGGCTCGTTCTCGCGAAGAACTCGTGTATCCCCTTCGAGGGCGTTCGCGTGTGATCCGATCATCGGCGTCGACGAAAACGGGGTTTCGCAATGGTGGTTTCTAGCGTGCGAGTCAGCGCGGCGGCGGTCATGCTGGGATTGTCCTTGGCCGGAACTCAAGCAACGGGTGCAGCCGCTGCCGACGAAGGCACCAGAACGGACACGGCCACGGTGTCGGCGGGCCCGACTGCCCCCTCGGCGGGGACCACTCCAGAGGCCCCTTCATCCGCTAGTCCGGCCCGGCGGGCGGGGCGCTCTGCCCGATCCGTGGTGACTAGCTCTTCGTCAAGGGCCACCGAATGGGCGGTCCCCGCACCGGCCGCGGCAACCGGTCCACCACTCTCGGTGATCGCAGAAGCCCGGCAGGGAACGGCGGCCCTCGCCGGCCAGGCAAGCAATACGCGTTCTAACGCGCGCCAACGCTCTTCGACCGCTACCGCGGCGGGTGAGACCCCGGCCCGTAGCTTCTCGTCAGCCATCCGGGCCATCCCAGATGTTCCGGCTGTTCTCATGAGCGCAAGCCCGCAGTCCGCCGCGGTCGTTGTGGCCCCCTCAAGGGCTGTCGCGAGGGGGGCCATCGCGCGAGAGGCTATCGCGATGGGGACCCCTCCATCCCGACAGTCGCTGCGGGCGCTGGCCACAACGTTCCTCGACTCCGCCGTTAACTGGTTGAGAGGTTTCCCGACCAACCCGATCACCGACTTCCTGGCAGGGGCGTTGTGGCAAGTGCGGAAAACCTTGACACCCAGCGGGGTCCACGTCCTAGTCGGTGGCTCGACGGCGTGCGTCGCAACCAGAAACTGCAAACAACAAGACCTGGAAGGCGTGAATCTCACAGGAGCCAATCTCAGTTACGTAGACTTCAGGTACTCGAATCTATCCAGTGCGATCTTGAACGGGGCGAACCTGACCGAGGCGGACCTGACGGGTTCGGTGAACCTGAACTACACGCAACTGGTCAAGTCGAATCTGCAAAGCGCAAAGCTGAATGACGCGAGCCTGCGCGGCGCGGACCTGACTGGTGCGGTCCTGAAATACGCGTACCTGAGCGGCGCGGACCTGACCGGTGCCGTCCTAAACAACGCGGACCTGACCGCAGCCCGCGTCTTTGGATGGATCCTGTTTGGTGCGACCCTGACCGGGGCAAACATGACGCAGGTGGACTTCGGCCGGACGGACCTACGCGGCAAGGACCTCACCGGGGTGAACCTCACCGGGGCGTACCTCGCCGAGGCGTACCTCAACGGGGCGAACCTTACCGGGGCGAACCTCACCGGGGCGAAACTTACCGGGGCGGACCTCACCGGGGCGAACCTGACCGGGGCGACATGCCCCAACGGACAGATCTACGGCTCAGGCGGCGACTGCTAACTCGGGGCCGGTCTGTTTCGGGTCAGTCGTCACGGGTCATAGACCGCACCGCCGATAACCGGGTGCGCCGGGTAGCGGTTTTGTGCAGTGTGCCGAGAATCTCGATCAGCGCACGCGCCGAACCGTTGAATGCCGCTGCTGCGGACGATCGGACTCATCGATCCGTTGACCGTCAACGCAAACAGCCGCTGATCAACGTGGCAGGTACAGGATTCGAACCTGTGTAGGCGTTAGCCGACGGATTTACAGTCCGCTCCCATTGGCCGCTCGGGCAACCTGCCTGGAAACACCTCACCGAACAGACCCGGCATGATGCGTCTAGCAGGGTACAACGAGAATGTACTCAAGGCACAAACCGGCCGATAACCACTAGGAGGGCACCCACAGTGGCGGATTCGTCGTTCGACATCGTCAGCAAGGTCGATCGCCAGGAAGTCGACAACGCACTGAACCAGGCAGCCAAGGAGCTCAGCACCAGGTTCGACTTCCGCGGTACGGACACCACCATCGAGTGGAAGGGCGAGGAGACCATCGAGATCGTCTCCTCCACCGAGGAACGGGCCAAGGCAGCCGTCGACGTGTTCAAGGAGAAGCTGATCCGCCGCGATATCTCGATGAAGGCGTTCGACGCCGGCGACCCGCAGGCCAGCGGCAAAACGTACCGAATCAGCGGCACCCTCAAGCAAGGCATCAGCAGCGAGAACGCCAAGAAAGTCACCAAGCTCATCCGCGACGATGGCCCCAAGGGCGTCAAGGCCCAGATCCAGGGCGACGAGATCCGGGTCAGCTCCAAGAAGCGCGACGACCTGCAGGAGGTCATCGCTCTGCTCAAGGGCGCCGACCTCGAGGTAGCTCTGCAGTTCGTCAACTATCGCTAATCCCGGGCCGGCCGGCCCGGGCACGCTAGCCCCTGGCAGACCGACCCGGGCACTGCCTAAGGTGGTCCCATGACCGTCACCCCGCACGAAGGCACCCGCCCCGCCGAGTCCGACGGCGACATCCTCGACGTCGTGATCATCGGCGCCGGTATCTCCGGAATCGGTGCCGCGTACCGCCTCGGCCAGCGTGAACGCGCCACCCGCTACGTCGTCCTTGAGCGCCGCGACCGCATCGGCGGCACCTGGGACCTGTTCCGCTATCCAGGAGTGCGCTCCGACTCGTCCATATTCACCCTGAGCTGGCCGTGGGAACCGTGGACAGGCAAGGAGTACGTCGCCGACGGCGACCAGATCCGCGACTATATGGAGGACGCCGCCCGCAAGCACGGTATCTACCCCCACATCCGCTTCGACACCGAGGTGCACTCAGCCGACTGGGATTCCGCCAGCGACACCTGGACCCTGCACGTCACCGACAACGGCCAGTCCAAGTTCTACCGCAGCCGTTTCGTGTTCTTCGGCTCGGGCTACTACAACTACGACGATCCCTACACCCCGCAATTCGCCGGCATCGAGAACTTCACCGGTACCGTCATCCACCCGCAGCACTGGCCGGAGGATCTGAACTACTCGGGCAAGAGGATCGTCGTTATCGGCAGTGGCGCCACCGCCGTCTCAATGGTGCCTGCTCTGGCTCGCAAGGCCGCACACGTGACGATGCTGCAGCGCTCGCCGGGCTATCTTTTCGCCATGCCGCGGGTCAACCGTTTCTACAGCGCACTGCGCACGGTGATGCCAAAGAAGGCCTCCTACAACATTATTCGTACCCTGGCCCTAATTTTCGAGAAGGTGCTCTGGGTCCTCGCCCGCACGTTCCCTAACGGCATACGCAAGTTCGTCCGCTGGCAGAACGTCAGTCGCCTACCGAAGGGTTATCCGGTTGACGTCGACTTCAAGCCGAGTTACAACCCGTGGGATGAGCGGATGTGCCTGGTCGCCGATGGTGACGTCTTCGAGGAGATCGGCAAGGGCCGCCTTGAGGTGGTCACCGATCACATCGACCACTTCGATATCGGCGGCATCGCATGTAAGTCCGGCCGGCACCTCGACGCCGATATCATCGTCACCGCCACCGGATTGCAACTCCAAGCCCTCGGGGGCGTTCGGGTCAGCGTGGACGGCACTGAAGTCAAGCCCCAGGAACGCTTCTCCTACAAAGCCCACATGCTCGACGACGTACCGAACCTGTTCTGGTGCATCGGCTATACCAACGCCTCGTGGACGCTGCGCGCCGATATGACAGCACGCGCGACGGCGAAGCTGCTCGACTACCTGGACACCCACGGCTATACCCACGCCTACCCGCACCTGGGCGGTGGCCCGATCGCCGAGAAGCCCACCTGGGACCTGCAGGCCGGTTATGTCCAGCGAAGCCCGCACGCGCTACCCAAGTCCGGCGCCAAACGGCCATGGGTGGTGCGCCAGGACTTCCTCGCCGATGCCATCGACTTCCGCTTCCTGGACAAGACCGAAGAGGACATGGTGTTCGGGACTGTGTCGGTGCCCAAGCAACTCGTCGGGTAACCGCGGTTTCCAGAACACCCGGTAATCACGCGTCTGCGGCATTACGTTGATCGCCATGACTTCTGATCGTCGTGAACCGCAGGTCGTCGTGCTGGGTGGTGGGTCCTGGGGCACCACCGTCGCCTCCATTTGCGCTCGGCGCGGGCCGACGGTGCAGTGGGTGCGCTCCTCGGAGACCGCCGAGGACATCAACAAAAATCACCGCAACTCCGCCTACCTCGGCGATGACGTCGAACTGCCGGAGACCCTGCGCGCCACCAACGATTTCGCCGAGGCCGCACACTGCGCTGACGTCATCGTCATGGGTGTTCCCTCGCACGGGTTCCGCGGCGTGCTCGGCGAACTCAGCAAGGAACTGCGTCCGTGGGTGCCCGTCGTGAGCCTGGTCAAAGGTCTTGAGCAGGGCACCAATATGCGGATGAGCCAGATCGTCGAGGAGGTGCTGCCCGGACACCCGGCGGGCATCCTGGCCGGACCGAATATCGCCAAGGAGGTCGCCGAGGGCTACGCCGCCGCCGCGGTGCTGGCAATGCCTGACCGCAACCTGGCGGCGAATCTCGCAAGTATGTTTCGCACCAAGCGATTTCGGACCTACACCACCGACGACGTCGTCGGAGTCGAGATCGCCGGCGCGCTGAAGAACGTTTATGCGATCGCCGTCGGAATGGGCTACTCGCTCGGAATCGGCGAGAACACCCGCGCCATGGTGATGACGCGCGCGGTACGCGAGATGTCCAAACTCGGCGAGGCCATGGGTGGCCAGCGCGACACTTTCTCCGGCCTGGCCGGGATGGGTGATCTGATCGTCACCTGCACGTCCCAGCGCAGCCGCAACCGCAGCGTCGGCGAGGCACTGGGCTCGGGTAAGCCCATCGCCGAGATCCTGGCGGGCATGAACCAGGTCGCCGAGGGCGTCAAGGCCGCCAGCGTGATCATGGAGTTCGCCGATAAGTACGGCATCAACGTGCCGATCGCCCGGGAGGTCGACGCGGTGATCAATCACGGCTCCTCCGTCGAGCAGGCCTACGAGGGTCTGATGGCCGAAAAACCCGGCCACGAGGTCGACGGGACGCGCTTCTAACCGAGCGGCATTCCCGGCAGGTAGGGATTGCTGCCCTCCGGCCGATCCAGCATCGGATTGAAGTCGTTGATATAGGTGCCGGCCGGGCTGACGACAAAGCCCACCTGATCGTGGCCGTTGACGCAGGCCACCGCCCCAGTTCCGTCCACCCCGCAGCTGATCTCCCGGAAACTCACCCGGGTGTTCGGCGGCAGGGCTTTGACCTCACCGGCTGCACCGAAGATGGGCTGGCCCGTGCTGGCGAAGGAGGGCGGCCCGACCGGACCGGCGCTGACCAGATTCGCGCCCTCCGGCGCGCCGGGCAACGCACCACTGCATCCGTAGCCACCGCTGGTCTTGTTGATCACGCAGGTGACGCCGGCAGGCCCGGCGAAGGCGTACCAGTTCCCGCCCATCACCGAGTAGGCGACCGGGCTTATCGGCGCATAGGCGTTGACGTTGGGAAGCGGCGGCGGCACGGGTGCCGGATCGGGATCGGCCCAGGCCAAGGCCGCACTGGCCACTACAGCCACTGAAGCCACTACAGCCCCAGTCGCACCACGAACAGTCCTGCAGATCATCACAACACCGTACCGAACCAACATCAGCAGCACCCCAGTGTTTAAAACTGCTGCGGATGCTCTAACATAAGAGTTACCTTCGTAGAACCTGAGAATCAGAAAGGCTGTTAGTCCAATGGGTCGGCTCACCAACCACGCTTTGCGCGCAGGCGCATCTGCCGTGGGCGTCGCCGCCGGTCTGATGGTTCTGGCCTCGACCTCACAAACGCCCGATGGGTTCACCCGGGCCAGCTTCGACGGCCCGCTTGACATCTTCGGCAACTCGGCTCCTGAGCCCCAGGGCGACCTACTGGCCATCGGTAACGGAGCCGGTGATGCCAGCGATCTCGCCGCAATCCTGAACGGCCCCCTGTCCGCGGGCAGCCCGAACTCCCCCTTCCAGGAGGCCTTCGCGGCAGGTGTCGGGCCCAATAGCCTTGAGGTCAGCGCGATTCCGCCCGCCGTCGCGGCGTTGGGCGCGACTACCTCCAAGCAGGCACTCACCACCATGCCGTCCAAACCTGTCGTCGATTCACAGGGCCGGGTGGACTGCACCGGCTCGGTGAGCTGCCTGACCGACCCCAGAACCAATGTGACGACGGTCACCTACCCCGACGGCGTCGTCGCACTGATTCAGCAGATCAACGACATGACGGTCGTCGCCTACAAGACGGTGACCGAGTCACTGAAAAACAACATCCAGGCGTTGCTGCCGAACCAGGTTCCTCGTTCCCCGCTGGCCGCCCCGGTGCCCGCCACTGCGGCCCCGATGCCCGCCGCCGCCCAGTCACCGGAGCTGTCGGCGCAGGTCATCGACCCGGGACCGTCGGCGGCGCCGGTCGAACCGGACATCAGCGCGAGCACCATACGTCCGAGGGTCGTCGTCACGCCGTCGCCACAGGACCTCAACCCCGGGCAAAGCGGCCAATCAACCCGCTCCTCGAGCATCACTATTCCCGCGGTGAAGCCGACCAGCCCGATTGATGTGGTCAGGGACGCCTTCAACTCCGTCGTGAATGCCGTGACCGGTCGCCATTCGGCCTCCCAGACAGCGAACCGGCCTGACCCGAATCCAGATCCGCCGGGCAATCGTGGCGCCCGAGGCCTCGATAAGTAGCTAACCGCCGGCCATCTTTTCCAGCCGTGCGATCCGGTCTTGGACCGGCGGATGCGTCGAAAACATCTTGCTCATCCGCTCCCCCGACCTGAACGGGCTGGCGATCATCAGATGCGCCTGGTCCGCCAACTGCGGGCTTGGCGGCAACGGATTCCTTTCCACACCGCCACTGATCTTGCGCAATGCCGAGGCCAGCGCTAGCGGGTCGCCGGAAAGCTCAGCACCGGATTCATCGGCCTGGTACTCCCTGGAGCGCGACACCGCCATCTTGATTACCCCTGCCGCCATCGGCGCCAGCAGCGAAACCAGCAGCAGCGCAAGCGGATTCGCACCACCCTGCCTACCTCCGCCCCGCGCGCCAGTGAACATCGCCATCTGGGCCATACCGGTGACCACCGATGCCAATGCGCCGGCGACACACGAAATCAGGATGTCGCGGTTGTAGACATGGGAAAGCTCATGACCGAGCACCGCGCGCAGCTCACGCTCGTCGAGCAATTGCAGGATGCCTGTCGTGCAGCACACCGCCGCATTGCGCGGGTTGCGGCCGGTGGCAAACGCGTTCGGGCTGGCCGTGTCACTGATGAAAAGCCTCGGCATGGGCTGGTGCGCAGCGGTGGACAGCTCACGCACCATCGCATAGATCTGCGGGGCCTGAACCTCGGTGATCGGCTGGGCCTTCATGGCCTTCAACGCCAGCTTGTCACTGTTGAAATAGACGTAGATGTTCATGCCGACAGCCATCAGCACCGACAGTCCCAGCACGGACTTGTTGTTGAACAGCGCGCCGATGAAGACGATCAACGCTGACATTCCGACGAGTAGCGCAAACGTCTTCATCCGGTTGGCGGTGGGATGCCAGGTCATCTCAAATCCTCCTGCGAGCGGGTCTTGGGGGGAGAGTATCTCCTCGATACAGCAAACAGGTGCCCGATGGGTTAACCATGCCTGTCAACCGTGTCTGTTGACCGTGTAGTCCACCAGCGAAGCCAATGCGCGCCGTCCCGGCACATCCGGAAGCCCGGCCAACTCTGCTCTTGCCTGCGCGGCGTACTGCTGCACGATGTCCTTCGCCGCGGCGATACCACCGGAGGCCCGCAATAGCGCCAAGGCCTCAGCCAGGGTCTCATCGTCGGTTACCGGCCCCTTGAGGATCTCCCGCAGCCGGTCGGCGGCCGGGCCGGTTTCCTCCAATGCGTAGAGCACCGGCAGGGTGTGCACACCCTCACGCAGGTCCGTCCCGGGCAGCTTGCCGGACTCGTCGGGGTCGCTCTCGATGTCGATGATGTCGTCGGAGATCTGGAACACCGTGCCGACGATCCCGCCGATGCGGCCGAGCCGCTCGATCTGATCGTCGTTCGCACCGGAGAATGTCGCGCCGAACTGACCGGAGGCCGCGATGAGGCAGGCGGTCTTCTCGGCAACCACCTTCAGATAGTGCGAGACGGCATCGTCGGCTTCGGCTGCGCCTTTGGTCTCCCGCATCTGGCCGGTCACCAGGAGTGCGAAAGTCTCGGCGATCAGGCGTACCGCGTCGGGGCCGAGTCGCGACACCAGCCGCGAGGCTGTCGCGAACAGATAGTCGCCGGCGAGGATCGCGATGTTATTGCCCCAGCGGGCATTAGCCGACGGCGCACCGCGGCGCATCTGCGCCTCGTCCATGACGTCGTCGTGGTAAAGCGTGGCCAGATGCACCAGTTCGATGACCGCGCCTGCGACGGTGACCTGCCAGGCATCCGGTTCGGGACCAATCTGAGCTGACAGCACGGTGAACAACGGACGGAACCGTTTGCCACCCGCCTCGAACAGGTGCAGCACGGCCTCGGTCATCAGTTCGTCACCGCTGCGCAGTTCGGTGGAGATCATCTCCTCAATGCGGGCGACGCCATCACGGACGGCTTGAGCGAAGGCCGGGTCGCCGAAATCCACGCCCGCCACCACAGTCGCCGGTGTCCTCACCCTGCCAACATACTGTGAAGTATGCGCGCAGCGTCATCTGAGGTCCGGGCCGAAGTAGTCGTGGTCGGCGCCGGCCCGTCCGGTTCCGCCGCCGCGGCGTGGGCGGCCCGCGGCGGTCACCAGGTGCTGGTTGTCGACTCGTGCGAGTTCCCACGGGACAAGGCCTGCGGTGACGGGCTTACCCCGCGCGCGGTCGCCGAACTGCAACACCTCGGTCTGGGCGACTGGCTGGACGGCCGGATTCGCCATCATGGTCTGCGGCTGGCCGGCTTCGGCACGGAGGTGGAGGTGCCTTGGTCGAGTCCGTCATTCCCACCAATCAGCAGCGCGGTACCGCGTACCGAACTCGACGACCGCATTCGCAATGTCGCGGCGGAATCCGGTGCGTCAATGTTGTTGGGACACAAGTGCGTTGATGTTTCCCGGGATTCCGCCGGGCGGGTTGACGCGGTGGTGCTGGCCAACGGATCCCGAGTGAGCTGCCAATGGCTGATCGTTGCCGACGGGGTACGGTCGGCGCTGGGTAGGGCGCTGGGACGGCAATGGCATCAGCAGACGGTGTACGGGGTGGCCGCGCGGGCCTATCTGCCCTCGCCGCGCGCAGACGAACCGTGGATCTCCTCGGATCTGGAATTGCGATCACCCTCCGGCCAGGTGCTACCCGGGTATGGCTGGATCTTTCCGCTGGGCAACGGGGAGGTGAATATCGGTGTGGGCGCACTGGCCACCGCCAAGCGGCCCGCCGACGTGGCGTTGCGGCCGCTGCTGACCCACTACACCGACCTCAAACGTGCAGCGTGGGGCTTCGACGGTGCGCCACGGGCACATGCCTCGGCACTGCTGCCGATGGGCGGGGCGGTTTCCGGCGTGGCCGGGCCGAACTGGATGCTGGTGGGCGATGCGGCGGCCTGTGTGAACCCGCTCAACGGCGAGGGCATCGACTACGGGCTGGAGACCGGGCGGATGGCCGCGGACATGCTGGGCTCGCGTGAACTGTCGAGCGCCTGGCCCGCGCTGCTGCAGGCGCACTATGGGCGCGGGTTCTCAGTGGCCCGCCGGCTCGGGCTGCTGTTGACGCTGCCGCGTTTCCTGCCGATCACCGGCCCGGTGGGGATGCGCTCGGCCCGGCTCATGACTATCGCGGTGCGGGTGATGGGCAATTTGGTCAGCGATGAGGATGCCGACTGGGTGGCGCGGATGTGGCGGACGGCCGGTTCCGGATCACGCCTCCTGGATCAGCGAAAGCCGTTCTGCTAGTTCGGTTTACGCGCCTCGTGTAGGGCGACAATTCCGCCGGTGAGGTTGCGCCAGCTTACCTGCGACCAGCCGGCCTGCTCGATGCGGCGGGCCAGGGTCGGCTGGTCAGGCCAGGCCCGGATGGACTCGGCCAGGTAGACGTAGGCTTCCGGATTGCTCGATACCGCTCGGGCCACCCGCGGTAGTGCCTTCATCAGATACTCCTTGTACGCGGTGGCGAACACCGGCACGGCAGGTGTGGAGAATTCACACACGACCAGTCGCCCGCCGGGTTTGGTCACCCGTGCTATCTCCCGCAGGCCGGCACTTGAGTCGACGACATTGCGCAGGCCGAAGCTGATCGTCACCGCATCGAAAACGCCGTCACCGAAGGGCAGCCGGGTCGCATCAGCGCCGACCTTGGGCACCGGGCGCTGTCGGCCGGCGTGCAACATGCCGACCGAGAAGTCCGCGGCAAGACACCACGCCCCGGACTTCGCAAGTTCGACCGTCGACACGGCGGTCCCGGCGGCCAGGTCGAGCACCACATCCCCGGGGCCGACCTGCAGTGCCGCGCGGGTGGCCCGACGCCAGTAGCGATCCCGTCCGACTGAGAGCAGGGTGTTGGTGATGTCATAGCGGCGCGCCACGGCGTCGAACATCGACGCCACGTCACCCGGATCCTTATCCAGCGACGCGCGGCTCATGTGTCTGACGCTACCGGCAGCCGCCGTTCCCGTCGCACCAGCCCGGCCAGGATCGCGGCGCAGATCAGCCACCCCATCGCCGCCGTTGATGCGGCCGGAATGATCGCCAGCGAGGCATTGCGGTTCTGGACCCGGACCAGATTCGGATTGTCGCGAGAATATTCGACGTAAATCCGCATGCCGGTGGCCAGCTCGGAGGGATACAGCACTCCGAGTTCGGGCCGATAGGTGACCCGGTCCGGCGTGACGAACTCGACCGTCGACCGCCGCGGGCCGGCGGAGAGCACCTCGGCCTCGGCAACACCCATATGCCGCTCGATCTGGCGGTCGTTGCGCCACGCCCCGGCGACCAGCAGCACAGCCTGCAGAGCGATGATGCAGGCGATAATCCACACGCCGGTCTTTGCCCACCGCAATGCTTTTCGCTCGCCCGTGTCGAGTAGGTCGGGATTACGCCGGGGAAGCGCTGATCGCAACGCATCACGAAGGCGTGAGATCACAGAGCCGCTCGGATATCGGCGTGCAATCGACGCAGCGAGGACCGGTCGGCCTTGACCTCCAGCACCCGCATGCCTTCATACGATTCGTCGAGGGCACCGCGCACGTCATCGACCTCGATCTGGCGGGACTCGACGTGGTAGGCCCGGCACAACGCCAGGACGTCGACGTCGTGCGGAGTCCCGAAGATACGCGAGGACACGTCGGCGAAACGCGGATCGCCCTGCTCAAGCAGTTCGAAGATGCCGCCGCCGTTGTCGTTGGACACCACGATGGTGAGGTCGGCCGGTATGGGCTCGGTGGGGCCGATTAGCAGCCCGGAGGCGTCGTGGACGAAGGTGAGATCGCCCAGAAGCGCAATAGTGCGCTCCGAATGCGCCAGTGCGGCGCCGATCGCCGTCGACACCGTCCCGTCAATGCCCGCCACACCCCGGTTGGACCGCACCACGATGCCCTCGGTGTTCAGCCCGACCAGGGCGGCGTCCCGGACCGGATTGGAGGCGCCCAGCACCAGTTGATCGCCCGGGCGCACCGCGGCGGCCACGGCGGCCGCGACATGCAGACCGGTGGTCAGCGGATGGACCGCCAGTTGCTCGGTCACGACATCGACCGCGTGTTGGTTGGCCCGTGCACAGCGCTCCAGCCAAGCCGGATCGGCGGTGCCGACGGTATCGGCGCGGGTGCCGGTGGCCAGACAGTTACCCGACACATCGGGCCAGCGCGGACCGGTGGTCAACGCATACACCGGGATGGTGGAGTCGGCCAGCAGCGCCGATACCGAACGGTGCAGCGTCGGGCGCCCCAACATGATCACCTGCCTGGGGTGCAGCTGTGGCAGCGCCAGCGGGTGCAGCAGGTTGGCCGCCCAGGGTGCGGTGGGCTCGGCGACGGTCGGCAGATGCGCAAGGTTCGGGTGTACCCCGGCGCCGTGACCAGCGATGACGACGGTGTCGGGCGTGAGGTCAATGGCCAGCGGCTGATCGAAGCTGACCGGCGGTGTGTAGGTCCACGGCTGGCCATCGGGTCGTCCGGGCGGGATATCGCCGGGATCCGAATCCGGTTCGGGCACAAGGGGTTCGCGCAGCGGGATATCGAACTGCACCGGTCCGGCGTTCGCGGTACGAGCACCACTGGCGGCTGCCAGTACCCGGCAGGTAGCCGAGCGCCACTGGGCGTTGAGACCAGCGAGATCGGCGCCGTCCTCAGCCAGTCCGAGGCTGATCGCCGCGCGGACCTGAGTGCCGAAATAGCCCAGTTGCTCCATGGTCTGGTTGGCGCCGGTACCCAGCAGTTCATAGGGCCGGTTTGCACTCAGTACGATGAGCGGCACCCGCGCATAGTTGGCCTCGATGACGGCCGGTCCCAGGTTGGCAACCGCTGTGCCGGATGTCATGGCGATCGGAACCGGCCGGCCACTCCCGGACGCCAACCCGACAGCGAGAAAGCCGGCGGTGCGCTCGTCGATACGGACGTGCAATCGCACCCGGCCCGCGCGGTCGGCGTCGGCCAAAGCGAACGCCAACGGTGCGTTGCGCGATCCGGGGCACAGCACGACATCACGGACGCCGCCGCGAATGAGTTCGTCGACGACGACCCGGGCCTGAGCCGTCGAGGGATTCACGCCTAACAGCGTGTCACAAAAGCGCTCCCGCGAAAAACTGCAGCATCGCGTTGTTGACCGGGTCGGGCCGTTCCAGGAAGCCTAGGTGACCGGCGTTGGCGATCTGGATGTAGCGGCCATTCGGTAGCGCATCGGCGACCTCACGGCCGAGCGCCGGCGGGGTGATGACGTCGTCGGCGAACCCGATCACCAAAACTTCGGTGGCGATCGCGCGGTAGGCGGGCAGCCGATTGTGCACGGGCGCAACTCCCGCCTGAGCACGCCAGCCGGCGCTGCGTTTGACCGGGAACGCGGTGAACATCTCCATCCACTCGATGACGGCTACCTCGTCATTGATGGTCTTAGGCGAGAAGTTCTCAAGGATCCGGACTTTCGCCTCGTAGGCCGCCGGCAGTTCGATACCGGCGTTGATGAGCTGGATCTCTGCATCGCGAAACCGCTTGGCGGCATTGCTGATCCGGCCGCGGGTACCCATCAATACGGTCTGCCGGACCAGTTCCGGGTAGGCAAGCATCAACTCCTGAGCGATGAATGCGCCCATCGACATCGCGACCACCCGCGTTGGACCGCCGATTACGGTTTCAATAAGTTCGGCGGTATCGGCGACCATCTGCTCGGTGGTGAACCCACCGGTGTCCTCGGTGGCGCCGATGCCGCGATTATCGAAGGTTAAGCAGCGGTAGCCGGCGGCCAAAAACGCTGGGACCTGGTGGATATGCCAGGTTCGGCCCGCACCGGCGGTACCGGCGATGAACAGCACCGGTTCGCCGGAACCGGTGTCGTCGTAGGCAAGACTGGTCACTCGCGCGAGGCTAGCAGTGCGTAGCAGGTGCGTGTGCGAGCGATCCACCAGTCGCGACGCTCGGCCGGCGCCGCCAGGGCCGACAGTCGCGCCAGGTGGGGGACGACGTCGCCCACCGGTAGGCAGCCGTCGACCGCAGTGATCTCGGCCACATCCTCGACGAACAGACTGCCGGTGCCCAGCCCGCAGGCGTGGTCCAGCCGGGGCAGCGCGGCTGCGGCGGCCAACCCGGCGGCGATGCCCACCGCAGAGTCCAGGGCGCTGGAGATCACCACCGGGATGTCGATTGCCGCGGCGATATCGAGCAGCGCGGCGACCCCACCGAGTGGGGCGACCTTGAGCACCGCAATATCGGCAGCACCGGCACGCACCACGGCCAGCGGATCGGCGGCCTTGCGGATGCTCTCGTCGGCGGCCACCGGTATATCGACCCGTCGTCGCACCTGTGCGAGTTCGCCGACGGTGGCGCAGGGCTGTTCGAGGTATTCCAGCGGGCCGTCGGCGGTCAGGGCGGCGGCCGCCGCGACGGCCTGCTCGACGCTCCAGCCGCCGTTGGCGTCGACGCGAACGGTCGGGATCAGTGCTCGCACGGCATTGACTCGGGCTACATCGTCGGCCAGCGTCTGCCCTGGCTCGGCAACCTTCACCTTGGCCGCTGTCGAGCCCGGAAACCGGGCCAGCAACTCGGGCACCTGGCTGGCCGGCACGGCTGGCACGGTCGCGTTGATCCGGATCCGATCCCGCAATGCCGGAGGCCTTGTCCCATAGGCGGATTCGATTGCCGACGCCAGCCACTGCGCGGCCTCCGGTGGTTCATACTCGAGGAACGCACCGAACTCACCCCAGCCCGACGGGCCCTCGATGAGGACCATCTCACGCACGGTGATACCGCGGAATCGGACCCGCATCGGCAGTGCGACGACATGGAGACGGTCGAGGAGATCGTCCGCGTTCATCAGATCGCGCGGTCGCGGTTCTCCCAGTAGGGCTTGCGCAGATCCTTCTTGAGCAGCTTGCCGGTGGGATTGCGCGGCAGCTCCTCGAAAATGTCGACGCTGCGCGGGCACTTGTAGCCGGCGAGTTTCTCCTTGCACCAGGCGATCAGTTCCTCCGGGGTGACCTCGGCACCGGCGGACAGTTCCACCGCGGCCCTGACCGACTCGCCCCACTTGTCGTCCGGGATGCCGAACACCGCGGCATCCATGACCGCCGGATGGTCGGTCAGAGCGCGCTCTACCTCGACGGAGTAGATGTTCTCCCCGCCGGAAATGATCATGTCCTTGAGCCGATCCTCGACGAAGATGAAACCCTCGTCGTCAACCCGGCCGATATCGCCGGTGCGGAACCAGCCATCCGCGGTGATCGTCTCCGCGGTGGCCTCCGGCTTGTTGTGGTAGCCCGCCATCAACTGCGGTGTGCGGAACCATAATTCGCCGGGTTGTCCGGGCTCGACGTCCGCCAAGGTGTCCGGGTTGACCACCCGCACCTCGACCTTCTCGGCAGGCTGGCCCGCGCTGACCAACCGCTCCGGGTGGGACTCGTCGCGGTGCGCCTCCGGCGACAGAATGGTGATCGCGCCGCACACCTCGGTCAGGCCGTACACCTGAACGAAGTCGAGGTTAGGGAATTCCTTGAGCGCGGTGGCCAGCAGCGCCGGTGGCATGGGCGAGGCACCGTAGGCGAAGGTGCGCAACTGACTGAACAGCTTGATGGCGTCGGGGCCCATCTCCATGACTTTGCCCAGCACTGCGGGCACCAGGAACGCGCGGGTGGCTCCGGCCATCAGCGCACCGACCAGCGATGCTCCGTCGGCCTCGCGGGTCATGATGCTTGTCATGCCGTCGTGAATGCCGCCCTGTATGTAAGACGAACCGCCGACATGGAACAGCGGCATCGCGACCATGTTCTTGTCGTCGGCCTCAACCTCATAGGGTGGGCGGGCATGCAGCGTGTGGGCGATCATGTTCGCCTGAGTGAGCCTGATGCCCTTGGGTTTTCCGGTGGTGCCAGAGGAGTACATGATCACGCACACGTCGTCGGGTGTGACGTCGGCTCCGCGGCCCTGCGGCGTCGCCGCCGCGAGCATCGCCTCGTACTCGTCGCCCTCGGTGCCCTCCGGGGTGACCTCGATGATGTGCGCGACGCCCGGCAGCCGGTCGCGGATCGCCGCTATGGCTCCCTTGAGTTCGGTGCCGACGATCAGAAGTTTGGCGCCGGAATCGTTGAGCACGTAATCCGTCTCATCGCCGGCCAGCCGGAAATTGATGATCGCCGTTGCCGCGCCCAGTGACGCCGCGGCGATGGTGGTCTCGACACACGCCGGATGGTTCTTGTCCAGGAAGGCCACCACGTCACCGCGGCCGATGCCACGCTCGGCCAGTGCCCCGGCGCAGCGGCGAATCCGATCGTAGAACTGCGCCCAGGTCCAGGTGCGGCTCAGGTAGGTGATGGCGACGCCATCGGGTGTGGCCTTGGCCCAGTGCGCCGGCCGGTCGTCGAGGAAGCGGGGGTCTTCAGGCTGCTGCATACCCGTCAGGGTGCCACGTCGGGGCGAGGTCCGGGGATGGTTCGGGCACGCGGGTCAGAGGTCGATACAGACGCTCGGTACGGACGCTCTGTACAGACACATATGCCGTGGCTACGCTGGCCTCGACTCGAGAAAAGCCGACCGAGAGCAGGGAGCTTCGACGATGGGCCTGGGCAAGATCACCGCAACTATTATTGGCATCCTCGCCGCGACCGCATCGGCCTCGGTCGGCGTGGCCAACGCGGACACGGGCTCCGCCGCTGACATCGTCAACATGCTTGAGGCAGAGGGCTACAGTGTGCAGTTCAACATGCCATCTGAGATGGCGCTGTACCGGTGCACGGTCAGCGGAGTGCACGGCATTCCGGTGATGATGATGTCCAGCGGCGCATTGATGGTGATGATGGAAAATCCCAACACCACCGTCTATGTCGACCTGAACTGCCCCGATAGCAACAACTAGTCGGTAGCCCGACGATCCTGTGGCCGCAGCAATACCAGCGCCACCGGTCACCGAGGTGCTGCTAGCCCTGCAGGGTCGGCTGTGAGAATGTGTTGGCCATGAGCCACGACGACCTGCTCCGCCACCCCCTGCATGCCGGCCACCTGACCGTCGGCGCCCTCAAACGCAATAGGAACCGGCCGGTGCTGTTCCTCGGCGACACCACCCTCACCGGTGGCGAGCTCGCCGAGCGCATCAGCCAGTACATCCAGGCCTTTGAGGCACTCGGCGCGGGCACCGGTGCAACTGTCGGTCTCCTGGCGTTGAACCGCCCGGAGGTGCTGATGATCATCGGCGCGGGCCAGACCCAGGGCTATCGGCGCACGGCGCTGCACCCACTGGGTTCCCTGGAAGATCACGCCTATGTGTTGTCCGACGGTGGTGCGACGTCGTTGGTGATCGACCCGGTCCCGATGTTCGTCGAGCGTGCGGTCGGACTGCTGGCGAAGGTGCCGTCGCTGAAGCAGATCCTCACGCTCGGTCCGGTGCCACCGGAGCTGGCCGATGTCGGTGTGGACCTGATCGCCGAGGCTGCCACGTATGCACCGCAGCCGCTGGTGGCGGCCGACTTACCACCGGACCATATCGGGGGAATGACCTATACCGGCGGCACCACCGGTAAGCCGAAGGGCGTGATGGGCACGGTCGGGTCGATTTTGACGATGACGACGGCGCAACTGGCCGAATGGGAGTGGCCGGAGCATCCGCGGTTCCTGATGTGCACCCCGCTGTCGCATGCCGGGGCGGCGTTCTTCGTGCCGACCATCGTCAAGGGCGGCGAACTGATCGTGCTCACCAAGTTCGATCCTGCCGAGGTGCTGCGGGTGATCGAGGAACAGAAGATCACCGCGACCATGCTGGTGCCGTCGATGATCTACGCCCTGATGGACCATCCGGACTCCCACACCCGCGACCTGTCGTCACTGGAGACGGTGTACTACGGCGCCTCAGCAATGAACCCGGTGCGCCTGGCCGAGGCGATAGCCAGGTTCGGCCCGATCTTCGCCCAGTACTACGGCCAGTCCGAGGCGCCGATGGTGATCACCTACCTGGCCAAGGGTCACCACGACTCCAAGCGGCTGACATCGTGCGGGCGGCCCACCCTGTTCGCTCGCACCGCACTGCTAGACGCGGAAGGAAAACCGGTGCGGCAGGGCGAAATTGGAGAGATCTGTGTATCCGGGCCGCTGCTCAGTGGCGGGTACTGGAACCTGCCGGAGGCTACCGCGGAAGCATTCCGGGATGGCTGGCTACACACCGGCGATATGGCACGCGAGGACGAAGACGGTTTCTGGTACATCGTCGACCGGATCAAGGACATGATCGTTACCGGTGGGTTCAACGTGTTTCCTCGCGAGGTCGAGGATGTCGTCGCCGAACACCCGGCGGTGGCGCAGGTGTGCGTGATCGGAACACCGGATGACAAATGGGGTGAGGCGGTGACGGCGGTGATCGTGCTGCGGCCTGACCATCCGAGTGATGAGGCGGCGGTCGCCAAGCTGACCTCGGAGATCCAGGATGCAGTCAAGGAGCGTAAGGGTTCGGTGCAGTCGCCCAAGCAGGTCATCGTGGTGGATTCGGTTCCGGTGACCGCGCTGGGCAAGCCGGATAAGAAGTCGGTTCGGGCGAAGTTCTGGGAGGGCGCGGGCCGGGCCATTGGCTAGCACGCGCGCGGTTCTTTTCGATTTCTCCGGCACGCTGGCCAGTTGCGAGGCACGGGACGCGTGGTTCACCGGGACGGGATTGAACGGCGCGCAGCGCGCCGCGGTGATGGACCGGTTGACGCATCCCACCGCGAGCGTGACGCACCACGCCTGGGAGCACCGTGACCTGGACCCGGCACTGCACCGGGAGGCCTACCTGCACGTGCTGAAGAACTCGGGGTTGGGGGACGAACATGCCGAGCAGCTGTACCGTCGCGTCACCGATCCGGCTGAATGGGCGCTGTACCCGGACACCGTGTTTGTGTTGAAATCCCTGCGGCAGAACGGGATCAGAACCGCCGTCGTCTCCAATATTGCCTGGGACATCCGTGCCGTGCTGGCGGCCGCCGAGGTCGACGAGTACGTGTTGTCCTTCGAAGTAGGCACTGCCAAACCGGACCCGCGGATCTTCACCGAGGCACTGACGCGGCTCGGCGTGCGGGCCGATGACGCGCTGATGGTGGGTGACAGCGAGGAGAACGATGGCGCGGCCCGCGGACTGGGGTGCTCTTTCGCCTTGGTGGATCCGCTGCCGATCACCGATCGGCCCACCGGATTGATCGACGCGCTGTGCGAGCGGGGCGTGAGTGTCTAGCGTAACTTCTTGGCTGTGAGCGATAACCCGTTCAATCCGGCGCCGTTCAACCCAGCGCTGTGGCAACCCGTGCAGGGCTTCACCGACCTCACCGATATCACCTACCACCAACACGTCCTCGACGGCGTGCGCCAGCCGACGGTGCGGGTGGCCTTCGACCGGCCAGAGGTGCGCAACGCCTTTCGGCCGCACACCGTCGACGAGCTTTACCGCGCACTCGACCACGCCCGGATGTCGCCCGATGTCGGTGTGGTCCTGCTGACCGGCAACGGCCCCTCGGCCTCCGATGGCGGCTGGGCATTCTGTTCCGGTGGTGACCAACGGATCCGCGGCCGCTCCGGCTACCAGTACGCCGACGGAGAGACCGCCGATACCGTTGACGCCGCGCGAGCCGGCCGGTTGCACATCCTGGAGGTGCAGCGGCTGATCCGGTTCATGCCCAAGGTGGTCATCTGTCTGGTCAACGGTTGGGCGGCCGGCGGTGGGCACAGCCTGCATGTGACCTGCGACCTGACCCTGGCTAGTCGCGAGTATGCCCGCTTCAAACAGACCGACGCCGACGTCGGCAGCTTCGACGGCGGTTACGGCAGCGCGTATCTCGCCAAACAGGTCGGCCAGAAATTCGCCCGGGAGATCTTCTTCCTCGGTGAGACCTATACCGCCGAGCAGATGCACCAGATGGGTGCGGTCAACCGCGTGGTCGAGCATGTCGAGTTGGAGAACGTCGCACTCGATTGGGCGGCCAAGATCAACGCTAAATCGCCTCAGGCCCAACGGATGTTGAAGTTTGCGTTCAATCTCCTCGATGACGGCCTGGTGGGCCAACAGATCTTCGCCGGCGAGGCCACCCGGCTGGCTTATATGACCGATGAGGCCGTAGAGGGCCGGGACGCATTCCTGGAAAAGCGCGATCCTGACTACAGCCCGTTCCCCCGCTACTTCTGAGCATCCATAGACTCAGGCGGTGACACCACTGCGCAGGCGGCTGACCGATGCGATCGCAATGACCGGTATGCGCCCGCCACTGCGCTTCGCAGGCGGCACCCGCATCCCGCTGCGCGGCAAGCGGGTACTGATCACCGGGGCATCTTCGGGTATCGGAGAAGCCGGGGCCGAATGCTTCGCCGCAGCCGGTGCGGAAGTGATCGTCGTCGCACGCCGCGCCGATCTGCTGGAGGCGCTCGTGATGCGGATCGCCGAGACTGGCGGCACCGCCACAGCGCTCCCGTGTGATCTGTCCGATCTCGACGCCGTGGATGAACTCGCGGCAGACGTCGAGAAGCGTTTTAGCGGGGTGGACATCCTGGTCAACAATGCCGGACGCTCGATCCGCAGACCGCTGGCTGAATCCCTGGACCGTTGGCACGATGTCGAACGAACCATGACTCTGAATTACTACTCACCGCTGCGGCTCATCCGTGGCCTGGCGCCGGGGATGATCGAACGCGGTGACGGCCACATCATCAACGTGGCGACCTGGGGGGTTCTCAGTGAGGCCACTCCCCTGTTCGGCGTCTACAACGCCTCCAAGGCCGCGCTCAGCGCGGTCAGCCGGGTGATCGAGACCGAATGGTCCCGCAATGGCGTCCACTCAACAACCCTGTACTACCCACTCGTGGCCACCGCCATGATCGCACCTACCAAGGCTTACGACGGTGCGGCCGCGTTGAGCCCGCAGGAAGCGGCGCAGTGGATGATCGACGCCGCGCGACACCGTCCGGTACGTATCGCGCCCCGCTTCGGAGTCACCGCTCGCGCAATCGACGTCGTCGCGCCCGGCCTGCTCAACGGGATACTGAAGCGTCAACGCATGCAACCGAACTAGGACAGGAGATTCATGGAGATTCTCGCGAGCCGGATGCTG
>Ga0164295_10000869_pt1 | contig 25110 bp, 32 predicted proteins | sample GEODES006metaG_FD_111798 | JGI IMG/M metagenome (GOLD analysis project Ga0164295, IMG submission 111798) | Oligotrophic lake water microbial communities from Sparkling Lake, Wisconsin, USA - GEODES006 metaG | ecosystem: Environmental > Aquatic > Freshwater > Lake | place: USA: Sparkling Lake... | reverse complement strand
GAGGCTCGACCTTGCCGCCCTTCATGCCCTGCGCGTCGATGCCAATGGCGATGGCGGGGTCGTGCGTGAGGTTGAAAGTAACGCCCTTGTATTTGCTGTGCGGCGAGAAGTAGTTCTCGGTATAAAAGTGTCCAGGAAAGTCCGGAGTGTGCTGCTCCGCGCGCGATTTGAAGTACACCGTAGCGCCCACCTCCACCTTAGGAAAGATGATGAGCTTGACCTTGGAGTCGCTATAGATGTTCGAGCCGTCCGCATCCACATCGTCTTGCGTGCGGATTTTGTCAGGCTCCACATTCACCCGCGTCCCGTCCGCCAAGAGCGTGTAGGCCTCGAGCACTTCAACGTTCTCCAATGTGCTGTTGTAAGTGATGCGCTGCTCCCCCAACATCTCAATCCCCTGCAGCGTCTCGATTTTTCTTTGCACTTCCATGAGGGTGACAGAAGAGCCGTCTTTGTTGACGTGGATGGAGGTGACTTCTCGGACGGAGCTGAAGGACGGGCGGTATTGGGCGGCTACGGGGAGGCCTAGTAGGACTAGGGCTATTAGGAGGGGTTTTACGAGGGGGCTTGGAAATTTGGGCATGCGGTAACTATCGCTTACCTTTAAGGATTATGTGCAGGACTAAGCTTAGGGCGGCGTAAATCATTTTTTATCCTTTAATTAAGGCTCATGGCCGATTTTTTTTGCGCAGGGCTTTGCACACCCATAAATTCATTCACGAAATAGATCATTTCATGAAGCTCTTTTTCATCGGCATTGACACAGGTCAAGGTAGCAGTCTCCATGTCATCTTCTCGCATGAAAACTGCAGCTTTTTGATCTTTTTGTATGTAGCACCGCATGAGACGATTTACTAAAAACGAAAAGTGATCTCTTTCGCCCTCGCTCATTACAAGCATTGCTTTGCTGATGTCACCTAATAGAGAGTTGTTTTTCATGTCGTTCCTTGTAATTAAGAAATGACTGTATGAACGGTCAAGCTCATAGTGTGAGCTTTTGAAATTTTTCGACTATGGTCTAAATATATTGCCGTAAAAGTTATCCTATCAGTGCATGGGTAAGAAGTTAAAAAATGCTTACTCATTCAATCAATTACTGGATAAACGATCAGCAAGGTGGCTCATGCTTTGAGCTTTGGGTGGTGGATTCTTATATGCCCTATTCCTCACACTCCCTTCTATGCGAACTTACCCGACTCGAGAGGCTTGGCTCCTAGCTGCTGTTGATTTGCTGCGCTCGCTGTTTGCGCAAAAGAACTACGTGGTGCCACCTTGTCAGGTGTCTTGCGGATTCACAAGCACTGGTGTGCGCAGTGGGCACATCGGTCAATGTTGGTCAACCAAAAGTTCGGCAAATGGGATAAATCAAATTTTTATCTCCCCTACGCTTGGAGAAGCTTATGACGTGATAGATACGCTGGTGCACGAACTCGTTCATGCTGTAGATGACTGCCAAAACAAGCATGGCAAGGAATTCAAAAAGATCGCATTGAGGATGGGCCTCAAAGGTCCGATGCGTAGCGCAGATGCTGGACCTGAATTAAAGCTTGTATTGACTGACTTACTCCAAAAACTCGGCCCCTACCCGCACGAGAAACTCAAAGTCTCCATGCAAAAGGTTTCACGCAGTCCTAGACCAAGAGCAGTTTGCAAGAAGTGCGGATATCAAGTACCCATGTTTAAGAAGTTCTTGTCTTACGGCCCACCTATCTGCCCGAAAGATAAGGTGGATATGGAGCAACTTGGCGATTGGGAGGATATGTGATGCCTATCGTCCTAATTTGGATTTCTAGTCTGTTGATGAACTTCAGCCCGCAGGTTATTCAACAAACAACGGGTCTTGACTCGTCTACAGCTCCTAAGACGAGCTCTTCCATTGTTATAGGCGTTCAGCGCTATATGCAAATGGAGTTTGGCATCAAGCCAATACCAAAAAAACGCAGTCGTAGGGAGGTAATAGCTGCGTGGCTTCAATCAGTAACAGCTGAATAAGTCGGTTTAGCACCTCCACAACAACCTAACAGGAAAAACCATGGAAAAACCAACAATCATTTTGTCGCCGCGTAAAGCGGCTGTTTCTGCCCAAGGTGGGTATCTAGATATCGTGGTCCGAGTGCAAGCGCCAGATCGCGTGGAGGAACTAAAGCAGTCCCACATCTCTAAGCGTTTAGCCTTGGTTGTAGACCGCTCTGGCAGTATGAGCGGACAACCTTTAGCCGAAGCGTTGCGGTGCGTGATGCACATTGCAAACCATCTCACCCCGCAAGATGACATGAGCCTTGTGGTGTATGACGAAAAGGCAGATGTATTGGTACCTCTCAAAAAAGTAACCAGCGTTACAGATATACAGCGAGCAGTTGATCATGTCACTGAAGGGGGAAGTACTGACTTATTTGCTGGCTGGGAAACTGGGGCTAAGCAACTAGAAGGTGGCTCGGACGGTGCTATATCAAGAGTCATCTTGTTATCGGACGGACAAGCAAATCGAGGTGAAACCGATATTGCAACAATTGAAGACCACTGCAAGCGCTGGCTACAAAAAGGCGTAAGTACCACCACGGTGGGATTAGGTCGGGGCTTTAATGAGGACCTAATGAACGCCATGGCCCGTGCTGGCGGGGGACAGCAGTATTACGGTCAAACGGCAGAAGACTTGTATGACAGCTTTGAGGAAGAGTTGTCTTTGTTGCAAGCGATGTACTTACGCAAGATCAGCCTCAAATTCATTCCTGCAGCAGGAGTCATAGTCGAGGTACTTAGCAATGCGGTACAAAATCCGGATGGCTCTTATCGACTAAATGATCTAGCATGGGAGTCTGAGGCGTGGATCGGGGTACGTTTACACATCAGTTCCAGTGAATCAGACCATACACGTGATTTACTTGCCATGACATTGTCTGGGACAGACATGGATGGAAACACAATGGAGCAAACAGCACCTATGCTTCAACTTCCAGTGATTGAAGCTGGTCTATGGAAGGTTATGGCGTTAGATGAATTGGCTGATAGAAGACTGCTAGAACTTGAATTCGCCATGGAGTCTGAAGCATTGCGCAGATTGGCTCGAGAGGGAAACAGAGAAGAAACAAGACGCAAAATGGCGGAAATGGATGCAAGGTTTGGTGAGCATCCGTGGCTCAAGGCCAAAATGGAGGTTCTGCACCGTCTAGCTGAGGAGGATATGGAAATGATGATGAAGGAAGCGCACTTCTCAGCCTCCCGCTCTATGCAACGCTTAGTATCGAGAAGCGAGATATTGTTCTGCAAAGATGAGACAGAAAATGCAGAGATGCCGTCTTTCTTACGCAAGAAGGTATCTGAGGGCAGAGGACGTCGAACGCAAAAATAGGAAATTAACGATGGCGCAATTTGACCGGATCTACCACTACAAGTCGATGTTCAGACGCAAGCGTATGCTGTCTAAGCAAGAGATTTTGGATGAGCTCGAAATCTCTGAGGCCACCTTTAAACGTGACTTAGACAAGATGCGCGATGTCTACAACTATCACATCGACTACGACCGGTTCGAAAACGCCTACAAACTCGTAAACCTAGATAACACCTACGAGTTGCCTGGGCTCATGTTCACTCATAAAGAGTTGCTCGCATTGCTGACAATTCAAAACATGATTACCGAACTTGAGCCCGGCCTGTTGGGTCCTAGACTTCTTCCGTTACAAGAACGGCTATCAGAAATTCTAGAGGCTGAGGGCATAGACGCAAAAACTTTGAGCAAACGTGTTAAAGCTGTTCATGCTGGAAAAAGACGTTTAGAGCTTAAGAGCTTTCAATTAGTTGTACAAGGAACTATTGAACGAAAACGTTTGACAATTAAACACTACAACCGTGGCCGTAATGAGTATACGAATCGTGATATTTCTCCCCAGCAACTGGTGCACTACCGAGACAATTGGTATGTCGACGCCTGGTGTCACACTCGCGAAAAATTATTAAATTTTTCTGTTGACGTTATCACCGAATGCACGGTGTTAGATACGGCTGCCAAGGAAGTAAGTCAAAAAGACATCAAGCAAGCCATGCAATCAGGCTACGGTATTTTTGGCGGCGAGGCAAAGAACTGGGCTAAATTGAAATTCACGCCTGAACGAGCAAGGTGGGTGCAGGCTGAGGAATGGCACCCAGAACAAAAGACAATCTTCCACAAAGATGGTTCATATACACTGGAAATTCCTTACTCGGATGACAGAGAGTTGTTAGGGGATATTTTATTGTTTGGACCTGATGTCGAGGTGCTAGGTCCTAAACAACTTAGAGATAAGTTAATAGAAGCGGTTATTAAAACTACAAAAATTTACAAATAAACGTAAGGATTTTTTTACGCTTAAAAGAAAGTTTGCTCAAATTGATCGATATATTGGAAGTTCAAAATGAAAGCAGATGACGCAAAGAGAATAAAGCTTGAAGCTGAAAAGACTCGCGCAGATCAGGAACGTTATCTACAAGAACTGGAAAAACAACGCAAGAAATTAGCAGCTCATGCACGATTGGCTAAAAAGAAAAGTCTAGAAGAATTCAATAGCTGTCTTTTTTTACTAGAAACTGATTTGCTTCTTATAAAAAAATCTATTGCAGAAGCAATAATTGAAGGTCGAGACTTCATTGCGTTTAATAGATCTCTTCTAACATCTATTTATCAACAAGTTTGCTCTGTAAACGAACTTGGGGCTCAATTACAAAAGAAGCACATTTATTTGCCGCCTATATTAAGTCCCTACAACTCGGATAAAGGGTTTGGAATATTTAACCCCGAAGCATTTACTAAAAAGTATGAGCAAGATATCAATCGCATCCGCCTTGAAATCAGCAATGCTAAAGAGATCGATTACGACGAATCACTGAGCAAGGTCGTATATGAGGCCTTAGATAAATATGATCCCGATGACTATCGCGCAATTCACTCGGTAGATGAAAGCATTATTAAAGATTTCCAAAAAAAAATCGGCAATGGTTACGATTTGAATCATGATGAATTGACTGTTGTTGTGTCGATTTTCGAAGGGGACTTGAAGACTTTTTACAACTACCAAAAGGAGCAACGTCTCAACGATTCGATAAATAGGGATTCGCTTGAACGGAATTATCGCTACATACAAGAAAAGTTTCATTTCTTTAGCAAGCTCTCCGGCACAGCTGATTTGGCGCTTTGCTGGGGTACAGATATCTTGTGGTCAAAGCTTTTTAAAAATTCTCCTTATAAACAAGGCTCACTCATTGAGGGCCCGTTTATAAGTTCAAATCCTTCTAGCGTAGACATTTTTGTAAATTTGAAGTTATTAAATTGGGCCTCAGATCTTGCAATTTATGGTTTCTACGATGAATTTTCTGCCTTTATTTCACTATGCGCGCGAAACGGCTTTGGTACTTGTAGCGTGAAAGTTACAGAAAATGGATTAACATTTTCACAAAGAAGGTTGCGCAAGGCGCTGACTTTTATCGAACCAATTCCTCTTTCAAATAACGTCGAAATATTCGATTACTGGAAGGAGTTCTTTTGTTTACTTGATTACAAGTATGAAGCTGGAAAGATGCCAAACTCCTTCAAGATCAGATGGGATTAAGACAAGCAATGACTACCAAACGGAATGGCTAATTAACTCTGCAGAACTAGGGTATTTGCCTCCTTGGTTTAGGGGGTCAGCATTTGTTTTGGCAAGCTCAAAATTTGAGCTTCAAGGCAATTACTATTCAAATTAATTTCTGGAGATAACTATGGCGTTTTGGCAAATTTTGGGTCGACTAGCAGTGTCCAGCGATGGTGACACCATCCAGCGAGTCAGCGACAACACCAGTGTTAGCAGCGACGGCACCACTTACACCCGCATGGGATCAACCACTGTGGGATCTGACGGATCTATGTTTACTCAGATGGGTAGCTTTAGCACCGACGGCAGCACAAAGATGGGTAGCACTGCGACTGGCTTAGGGGCTGTGTTTAACAACGCGGATGATTTCTAAAAATAGACCTGTAAAGTCAGCAAATGATTTATCACTTTTAGAATAAATCAAATGAAGAATTCACCACCAGAATTACCGCCAACCATTTTGATGTCTAGAGAGGGTTCATCAATGGCATCGACTTGGACTGAACATTTATGTGTCAGCTGTATTAAAGGAAAGTGGCTGATTGGTGAGTACTGCTACAACTGGGCTGCAAGCATTGACGACATTCCCGAGGAAGAACGGTATACCGAGGACGGCGAGCTCAAAATCCCAGAAATTTGGGATGGACATAAAGTGTTAGGCATAGCAGATGGTGAATACATCGAAACGGATGAACTAGTAGAACGCGGTAATGACGTTGAGTTCTATGCAACTGAGTTAGAAAAAGCAATAAAGTTTGCTGTTGATTTTGGATGGAATGACTATACTAACTTTGATGTTGCAATGAAACAACTTCAAAAAATTGTTGTTGAATCAGCGCAATGACTTTATCGGAGAGCATTTTGCTGATTCAATCGACGATTCCACCCGAAACCATTCAAGCTTACGAAGAAACTGAGTTTCGAGTGTTTACAGCGAGCACGCCAGCCGACCGCATCTTTGGTTATCAAATACAGGAACAATAGAAAATATATTTTTTTAATTAGTCAAATAAGATGCTTGGCGGCTCGATTTCTAAAGTTAACTGCTTGCATGCAGGGCAATAATTATTAAATCTGTACGCAAAATAATTAAAGCTCTGAATAGCAGGAATTATTTCCTTTTCTTTGTAGTTAGAAAGTTCTTTAGTTCCATAGGCTTGAACATCCGAAGAGTTGCACTTAGGGCAAAGAATTTCATGTTTGGCTGTATTAACATCAACAATGCCACATTTTTTACAGTAATGCGGGAAGTAGCATTCGTTTTGAAAGTTTTCGCGCGTACCACCTGCACTGACAGAAGACAAAAAGCCGCACTCACATTTAACTGTATGAACTGAACTCATTTAATTAATACCCTCTGGTAATCATTCGCATCAATTTATCAGACTTCTGCTTGGCAGCGTAATTTAGCTGCTTTGATGTTTTCAACTTTCTCAATTGCTTGCGAAGAATATTAATCTGGCGCATGGATTGGTTCGACAAAATTCCTTCACTCTCCAAGAGAAGCTCTAATTTCTCTATTTTGCTTAACCTGATTAATCTTTCATTTTTTTTATCTTTCGAATCAAAAAAACTAAACCAACTAGAATTTTTCAGCAGCCATTCTTTATTGGAATTAACTTCTTTCCTCAAAGGCCTTAACTTGACATCTTCAATATCAACAATTTTCTGAAGTAAAGAAATTTCATTTTTTAATTTAATTTTTTTATTTTTCACCTCTATATCGTGCAATCTATCCTCTTCTTCTTTTTTAACTTGTAAAGCCAAATCCAATTCAATTTTTTCTTTTCTGGTTTTTATTGTCTCAACAAATTCTCCTTTTGTTTTATTTAGGCATAGATTAATTTTTGTGTAATGATTTATCCAAAACCTTTCTCTTGTCTCAAGCCATTTTCTATCGTTTATGTCTCCTTTATATTTCCCTTGATACCTATCCAAGATCACAACATCAAAACTATTGAATTTATTTTTTAAATATATGTCCTGCAAATTGGTATTATGATGAAAACCAATTGATAAATCTTCGAAATGTTGCTTTATTCTCCTTTTAATTCCACTTGATTGACCAACATACAAACAATTCGATCTCTTATCAACAATTCCATATATACCCGCATAATTACCAATACCATCAAGAGTTTTGTCTAAAATATTAGACTCCAAATTTATCTCAATTCTGATATTTTTACCGAATTCTTCTATGAAATAACATTCACGAACGACTCCTAACTTAATTGCATAATGCATATTAATATCTACCCAATAGTCATCGATTTCCGCTATTTTTATTTCATTATTGAAGACACCTAAATAGTTATCCCCATACTCATCCTCTTCTACCTCAGTCAATTTCAAAAGAACATTTCTTTCAATTTCTAATGAACCACGCAAGTCTTTAACAATGCTTGCATCAATTATTTTTTTTACTTGAGGCATTATCAAATGAAATGATTATTTTAAAATTTTATTGTGAAAAACATGCTCGAGAACAACTTCCATACCGTGACCATCATCTAACCACAAATCTATATTTCTAGAGATAATATTTTCGTCCTGTACTCTAGTTAAAGAGTGAGACTTCGTATGACCAGAAATAGAATCAGCCATTCGAAATAAACAAAAATTTGTAACGATTTTTCTTTCATGAAGATCAGTATTAGCTGTTCCAACCTCATTGCAAAATATGTAACGTATTCCATATATTGGAGTCGTATATTTAGAAAAATAACCAAGCATTAATTTTGAAATGTTTTCCTCAGAATTTAAAAATAAATTATTATGATCATATCTAGCATATATAACAATCTCATGGCACTTTGAATCCTTAATATTAGAGAGTAATTCTCTAATAAATTGAAGAAAAGGTGTTTCACGACCCTGAATATCTACCAAGTAATTATTTCTGTCAACAAATGCCACCTTTCCAGAATATTTAAGATAGGGACTTAAAAGAGAAAAAAGACTATATTTCTTTGACAAATTTTTATTTGACTCTAGACTACTTGAAATGCGAAGATGATTCGTATTTAAATTATCAAATGTAGGAAGATTAAAATTATTATTTCTCTTATCTATAATTAAAATATTTTCAAATTTATCGATGTCATTTAATATTGAATTTGACCAACCATCAATTGAGAAATCATTTAGACCTATTGGAATAATTGAATTTTTTATATTAAGTATACAAAAAAATTCTAATAATTTCTTTGTATCTTCTTGCCCCCATCCATTAATATTTATACCCCTAATATGCTCATTAAGAACACTCAACCATTTTTTAGGAAGTCTTGCAATAAAGTTCCCGTGAGACTGCCCTAAAAAAGGACTTATCTTTAGCCAGTCTTCATACCTCTCTATAGACTGCGGATTAAGTGCGATAAATTGATACAGGGCACTATTCATCAAAGAGATCCCCATATTTTTCTGTAAAAAATCCCCTTGGCCATCTATCTACAAAAGTACCATCGGGCGCTAACCGTAGCCTTTTAATTGATGTTGTACCGTCTATATTTGGGTCAAAATAAAGTATTGAAATATTTTCGAAATCTAATTTTCTAGCGTCATCTATTTGAGCCCCGCCTCCAGTTCTTAAGAGTTTTAAAATCCTTAATAATAGATTTTCTGAATGAGTCTCAATGATAGTACATGAATTGCTACCAATTTTTGATTCTGATGTTTTGAATATTATTTCACCAAGTTGACTTTGCATTGCAGGATGCAGATGGATTTCAGGCTGCTGGATAAATGTATTGCCCTTATATATTAGGGCAACCAAGACAGGCAATATATAGCCAATGCCGCTACCAACATCTTCAATATCAAGTTTATTTAAATTATGGTCTCTGAGGAAGATTTTAATTAATTTTGAATATTTATTAGAATCTTCTTGACTTAAAAACATATCTAAGTCTTCTATGGGTAGTAAAACTCTTACATCAGCATCCACTTGATATCCTGACTCTTGAAATAGATCATCGCTTAATATATGATTTAGCTTTTCAAGTTGATCCATTTCATTCCAATTCAAAGATCTATTTGAATCAGGATCTTTAGATTTATTATCTCCAATCCACGAAGACAAAACCCTCCACGACCAACTATCTATTTTTTTACCGTCTGAATCATTAAGGTAAAAAAGAATTGGCCAGAATTCTTTCGGAAGAATTTCACCGCCACTGTATACAGGTTCAAATTTAGGACTTCCGTGCGATATATATAGGCTTTCATTCTTATTTGGGGGAGTTCTATTTCCTGAAATTTTATTAAATTTATTTTGGAATAACTCATAAATCATCCAAGTAAATAAGTTAATCCCTTGTTGCATAAAATTTAGAATCTCAACTAAGTCTTCGTGATCATAAGTTGTTATCCAAACTAGTCTTTCATTTATTTCATTATCAATATTTGCGCCGTGAAATTCAACACAATAATGATCTGATTCTTCTTTAACATATCTACTTTTTTTAGCTATAAGATTTACAAATAGCTCTGTATTAATCCAGTCCCTTTTATAAAATTTGATTGATTCATTATTTTCACCGTATATATCGAAATCGGCTTCAATAATCGGATTACCACTTATTGAAATTTTTATTCTATTAAAATACCATGATTCATCAATCTCATAAAATTCTATATAAAATTCTAAATTTGATCCTTGAATTTCTGGTAGGAAATAATCTTCAGAGTGATAATTATAAAAATTGCTTACTTTGAAAGACGATTTTTCTGGTGTTGAATAATATTTATGGAACTCCCATTTTTTATCAATCTCAAATTGAATTCCCACTCCTACTGAATTTTCAATATATTTTCCGTTTTTTTTCCTAGCCCATCTGGTTAACATGTCCTCTAATTCGTCCCATTTATCAGAGCACAGCTCATTAATAAATGTTAAGCAATCCAATATTGCACTTTTTCCAGCACTGTTAGGGCCAAATAATAATGTAAGGTCTCTTATAGGAATTATTTTTCTGTCAGATATTGTCTGAAAATTTTTCAATTCAATTGCTGTTATTTTCGACATAAATTTTACATCTCTCTCAAAATTTTTATATTTTTTGCTTCATGTTTTGTTAAATCTTTAAAGGAAGATTTATAAGTCAATCGATAGCCTTCAAGTGAAATCGGATCGCAATTTTTTATTATTAACTCATCTGAAATATTCTTTGTAATAAAGATTATTCTTTTTAACTCATTATTTCTTGAGTTTTTGAAATCATCATAAAGTTCATTAATCTCTTTTTCTCCAAGCATTAAATGAGCTTCATTGATCATTTCACAATAAAGATCATTTGAGAAAAATTCTTGCCAGCTCTTAATAGGGTGCTGTTGTAGTTTTATCACTTTTGAATCAAAGCTGATCACCTGTCGTAAATACTCATTAAGAATGTTTAATTGTTCATACAGTTCTTTATGTGTCTCTTTGCGGAACTCTACTTTTTGATTCATATTTATTCCAACAATATCTTATTTTTTCAAATCTGTCCAAGATAAGATTTTGCACATTCATCTTTGGTCAAATTCATTGAACATCATTTTGAAGTATGCGTCAATGAGGTCATTAGTCTCACGTTTTTTAACCTTTCTTTTTAATCATCATGGCTAACAACTGGGCTTTGGTTAGGGCTGGTGTAGGTTATGGAATTTGTCAGAACTACCCGTTTAAACTAGCGCAAGCGTACAGAGCACAGATAACGTCCAGTGTGCATAAAGCGTCCAGAATCATGACGTTGTAGAGATAAACAAAGTGATTAAACCGTCAGTAATTTGGACACTTTAATTGGTTTGGACGCTTTGGGTTGCAGAGAAAGCCTGCTGATTGAAAAAATCATACACGACTTACTAGCTAGCAGTTAGAGCGGCATAGGACATCTGCAACCAAAGTTGATCCAAGGCCTCATCAGTGCCTTGTACTTGTACATCAATTACACGACGAAACGTCTGGACCACAACCGTTGCGGGTCCTGGATCAACAATCCCAGCGTACTCAATATGAAACTGAGGAATTAATTCGCTAGGCGGTAGTGAAGATTTAATGGTTGTGTGGAAACATCTTTGATAACTAGTTGGCAAATTCCAAGCCTCATCTACACGCACTTGATTTAAACGTCGCAGGCGTTGCACTGTCAAGTAAACAGCATCGGGCATCATGCCTGCGGCCTCTGGCACTTGATCAAGAATTGAGTGGCCTAGGTCTAACGATCTAAGCACTCCGTCATAAAAATCTACGCTTCTCAAAGCTTGAGCACTTGATTCAAATGCTTGTTCAGACAATCCTTTAAATACATCCAGTATTTGACTGCGGCTAGGAATTTCGATCGTGGCTGTAGGCTGTGTCATTTCAAAATTCTCAAATTAGCTGGATTGCTGTGCGGTGGCTGTTTTGAGCTCTTGACGCAGCTCTTCAAGCGCAGTTTTGTTTTGCATGACTAGCGCGATAGTTAAACCCGTGCTGAGCTCTGCAAAGTGCATTAGGTTGTCATTGGGGGTGTTGTTGAGTAGTTGCGCCACTGCATCCCCTTCCCTAGCCTCTCCTAGTCCTGCAAACTCTGCAGCGTTCATCAGCGGCTTCATGTGGTTATAGAACTTGGCAATCATCGTGGCACTTGTCCTAACCTGGCTTTGAATCTGCTCGGCGGTCAATCCTTTTGCAACCATTTGCGTGATGGCAAAGTGGCGCAGACTGTAAAGCGTTCGATCCTCACCAGTAGTTGGGCATTTGAGCAAGCTGGTTTCTTCTAAAAGCTGCTTGAACTGGGTGGTCAAGTGGGTGGGCTGCACACCGTTTCTCATTCGAAACAGTCTTAGCTCATGCTTCTCTCTAAGTACCTCATACAGAGTCTTGTCTTGGAACTCTGGGGCCAACTGCCGTAGCGCTTCAAGATATAGCCAACAACTTCTATGTAGTACAGCACCTGAGGGCTTGTTCTTTTTGACTGTCTTGCCCTTTTGGATGTGTGCGTAAAGCACTGGCTCACCGGCAATGTCATGAACTTCTATGTGGCGCCACTCCAAAAACTCCATCTCCGTTCCTGGCCGCATTCCAGTGGCAGCTGCAAACGGAATATAGACAGCCAACAACTCGCGGTACATCTGAGTAATGCCCTTGCGCCCATTGGCAACCCAGGTTGGTAAGTGAGCTACTAGGTGCTCGACCTCTTGAGCACTGAAGTCTGGCCTACGCCCTCCAGCTTCCCCTAAGTTCTTGAGCACTGGCTTTTGCAAACTGGTCATGTAGCCGCGTTCAACTGCGTAGTCAAAAACCAAACTCAGAGCCGCATTGTGGTTAGCCTGCGCACTATGGCTGAGCTCGCGTCCAACCTTTTGACGCCGCCACTCACAAAACTCTGTGAAAACTTCTTGGTTGATGCGGTCAATGTTCTTGGCACCAAAAAATGGAATCAAATAGGTTTTTAAGGCACCAACATAATCGTTGTTACTGCCACGTTTAGTTTTGTCTGCAGCGATCTTGATCTCAAGATCTCGTAACAAAATTTCAGCTACTGCCTTGAACTTTTTACTGATGACAGGATGCCCCTCTTGAGACAACACTCTTGCACGCATCCACATATCTTCAGCAACTGTTTTTGCACGTTCAAGATCAGATTGCTTAGTAGCTTTGCGCACCCACTTACCCAACACCTCTACCTTAAAGTGAGCTTGCCATTTGTCACTCTCAGGGCGTCGAATTAGACGGATTTGATTTTCACGAACTACTACTGTTGTGTCTGCTGCATCACGCATGTATCTATTGTAACACCAAACTACTCAAATAAAACGTGTAATCAGTGTGTAATTGAATTTAAGCAATAAAAAAGCACTTATATAGCGCTAAGTGCTTGATTTTATTGGAGGCTCGAGCCGGAGTCGAACCGACCTACACGGATTTGCAACAAACTTTATAACTCAACGACGAGCATGCATGCGGGTTAGCGGGCGAAAACGTGATACGTGTTACAAAACGTGCTACAGAAAAACCAATTATTTTTTATTCTTTTTGTGTGTGAGTGAATATTACACAAGTATTCATTTGTTGTCTACTGCTGTAGCTGTAAGTGGGGGTATAGAGTAAAAAACCCCACCCCAAAAGTTTAAGTACTCCACTAAAAAAAACCGTAGCGCAATTTTTGTGGGTAGCTAACCCATTTCGCTAGCTTGTATAGCAACTATACAAATGGGCTAGTTAGGGTATTTCATTAACATTTCTGTCATTTAAAGCACACATAATCTTTGCCCCACAGCTTTTTATGTACTTGTTATGGGCAACACAGAAACATTCAACCCATATGCTGACACTCGCAACAAACAGTTGTTAGAAGAGTTGTGCATTTATATAAGCAACAACACGCACAACAACATAGGTTGGACGGAACTTGTTGCACAAAGCAAGCTAAGTCACACGCAATTGCAATTCTTGTTTAACAAGCATTTACAAACAACGCCTATGACTTACATACGTAAGCAAAGAGAAGAAAGCAACAAAGTTGCATATGCAGACAGAGTCAAATACAACTCGCTAGTTGCTAACAACTAGTTTTTTACTTTAAACACACTAACCATTTATGCATAGTGTATCAACCCCACTCACACATTTTTTTAAACACTAGTGTTTCTGCTTAAAAAACCGCTATTACGGCGCTTTAGAAGCATTTGCTGTTGTGTGAGTGGCTTGTGTGGGGTTTGCTTAATATGAGTAGGGTTAGCTACGTTGGGCTGTTGCTGTGCAATACCCCCACCAATTTGCTGTGTGGGTAGTGCATGTTGCATGTGGGGGTTGGCTAAATTTACTTGTGGGTGCTTGTCACCCTCACCATTTTGCTGTGTGGGTATGTCACTTTTAGTATGGGGGTTGGTTGTACCCACATGCTTATGCTTGTCACCCCCACTCGTTTGTTGCTGTTGTTGCGTGGGGGTTGGAGAAATTTGTTTAGGGTGCTTGGGTTTTGGTAGTGGGGGTGGGGGTGGCGCATATGGGGCTTTCACACTCTTACTACGCTTACTAGTAGGCTTTTTAGCTTTGGCTTGTTGGGCTCGTTCAGCACTAGCACGTGCTTGCTGTTCTGCTTGTGTACGTACTGCTGTCCATACACCGTCGCTTATTAGCTTCCACAAAGCTAGTTGTTCTTCTGCATTTGCAAATTCATTTATACGCATAGTTGCACTCCTACACGTATTTATGTATGCTTTTTAGATTAATGAGGAGAGACTATGAGCTTTATTAAACGAATTAAAGAAAGTTTAAATTTTCCACTTTCTAATTTAGAAAAATTAAATTTAGAAATTTGTCATAAAGTAGTAGATGAATTTCTAAAACAAAATAAAAGTTTTGAAGTAAATCACCATAACTATCCATTTACGTACTACACGATACTTAATGTAACAAGGTTAGATATAAACGAACACTATAAAAGCGAAAATACTGACTACATAATTTATCTTCATGAAAATAGAAAACAAGTAAATTGGTTTGATGAGACTTTCAATTTTCATAAACTTGGAGAAATGTATAGAACGGAATGGAAGACTTCTTTGCTTAAATTTATTGATATAACAAAAAATGAAAACTATAGAATAAACAGTAACATTAAATTTAATCCATTTAAAAAATGGATTAGAACGAGCGATTTAAAATTAGTAAGAACAAATGATGCAACAAAGTTTTATACAAACGACAAAATTACCTTAATTATTCAAAAAAGTAGAAATGGTTTTTTAGTAATAAATGATGATAATAAAGAGGAATTTATTAGCGAATCAGATATAAGTGATTTTTGGAAATATTAAAAGACCATTTCTACAGCAGGTTACTTAATAAACCTAGCACGTACTGCACTACTAGCTGTTTCAATTTGTGCGTCAAGTTCTCCACTCTCCACACTCTTCTTCACAATTTCTAGTACAGACAGCAACTCTTCGCCGTTTGCAATTTCAATACTGTTCTTACCCTTAGCAAGCTCAAGTACACGTGTGCCATAACGCACTTGCAAACAAACCTTACCGTTGTCTGCAACAAACCACCATTGCTTCACACGCTTAACAGCTTCTACTGTTGTACGTGCGCCTGTCAGCTTGTCTTTAACTGTGCGTAAGCGTGTAGGCGCATAGGTTTTACCGTCTGCACTTGCACGTGCCAATTCAATTTGTTCCCACAATTGGTTACTCAGCTTGTTACGACGCTGTACTAACGGACTAGCTGTTTGCGGACGTTTGGCTGTTACCAATTTCAATGCTGTCAATGCACTCATATTTGCTCCTTACGTGTTAAATGAGTGCAATAACTTTATTGTCAATAACCAAAATTCTCAACCAAAATAGACTGAATTTCACCTAAAAACACTTTGGTTTTTTTTTAAATGTTTTGGTATTAGATAAATAAATGCATAACAGAACATGAAGTTAGCATCACTTTGAAGCATGCCAATAATCCGTTCTCTACGTGTATGTGACGGTGGACTGTGTGACGTTCTGCACACGCTTTGTGGAACTATCCTCGCAAGGACGCTTTAAATGAACTGCACACATGCATGTAACATTTTCCACATCGTAATAGTAAACGGCTTGGTAACAAGAACAAAGTCTAATAACTTCCGTAAAGTTTGTCATTGCAACACTACACCTTAAAGTTGCATTAAAAATCGTTGTTGGTTAGGGTAAGGAACAGAGCCCAGTACAAACTGGCATTAGCATTAAATCAAATTTGTAATTGCTTAATGTATGAGTGCACATGCATTACAAATTCCAACTGAACAGTCACGTGGCGACGGACAATGTATAAACAAGTTCACCCCTATCTTTGTGTAGGGTGAACTTGGCTCTAGACAATGAGTAAATTCAAAACAAAATTTAAATGAAACAACTAGTGCTAAACATTGTGAGTGAGCGCAAGCGAAGCGAACAATGTGCAAGCACTAAGTGAACGTAGTTCACTTTTATACATGTAATTATTTGACTATTGAGTCAATAGTACATCTTTGTTTTAACGTCAAAGAATCATCAGGATTTAAACTATGTTTATAAATGATATATTCAAATTTATTATTTAAAATATCAAATGTATAAGAAGTGAAATCTTTTAAAAAATCAAATTTAACTATGCAACTGAACACTTCTGGAGAGGAATGACTGCAAGGAGTATCTGATGGCAATGTTGGATATGTAGTTTTCTTAGTTTCCTCATCAAAAATACTGTACTGTGTTTTAAATAATATATTATTTGATATGAAAAATGTTTTCTGATATCGATTTGCTGGCTTACCATCATCGTGAAAACATTTTGATAGATTTATTTGTACGTCACTATTATTTAAATTTAATAAATTACTTTTATTGATAGTTAAAGTAGGTTTAATTTTCTCCTCTTTAAAATTTAATAACTTAAATAAAGCAATTGAGGTTAATAAAATAACTAAAACTGCTAATGTAACAATTAATGTTTTAATAGCAAATTCCTTAGTGCTTGATGTGATAACAAGATTTGATTGAACTATTTTTGTTATGTCTAAATTTTCGATCACATCCGCACTTAACTCATCATTAGAACTTTGTTTTTTTACATTTTTAGAAATAACAAATGCAATAAGAAAAAAAGTTACAGGCAATATTAATATAAAAATTACTAATCCATTTCCTATTTCAACAATACGCACTGACTCCTGTAAAGCAACAACTCTTAGAAATTCATTAAATATTTTTATTAATCCAATACCAATAAAAAGAAATGCAAAATAGTTTAGATATCTAATCAATTTAATAGATGACTTGTATAAGTGCTGTACTTTACTTTCTATAAAGTAAGCTGTACCAAATCCTAAAACATTTGCTAATATAATTAAAAGAAAATCCATAAGTTACTTAACAATTAGTATTTGAAAAGCCTAACCTAAATAAAAACAAATTGTTTTTATCGTAGTAATTAACAGTAAAGTCAGCGCCCATATCAAAAATAAGAAAGTTCGATAATGGGCTTTTACAAATTAATGGGACAGACTTTTTTATTATTTTTAATTTAACGTGGTCTAAGTTCATATCTTTTTTATTATCAAATATTTTATAAGTAAGCGAGATGGTTTTTCCAGATGCACTTGCAGAAATAAACTGAGTAACTTCATCTACCATCTTGCCTTGTGTAGACATCATGCCTTCAGCAACACCTATAAGTGTTTTTTCGACTCCGATTAGTTTGTATGAATTAGCAACATCTTGTGGAATTTTTTCAATAGCATATACATAATTACATAAAAATATACTCAATAGACAACTAATTATTTTTTTCATTTAAAACCTGTTTGCTGTTACTTTTGAACATTCAGTGATACGAAATGAACTTGTAATTTTTGGAGTGAAAGTAGTAATTTGATGGGACACAGTATCAAACAACAAAATGAAACTGTCTGCAGACTTGCAATCATATTTGTATGTACTTATAACCCCACTTTTATCGCAAAATAATAATGTTGAGGGACCATAAGATGCAGTTTTTTTCGAAATAGATAATCCCGTTCCATCGCATGTAAAGTTCTCTTCATAGGAACATCCACTCAACAAAACAAAGAGGAAAATTAATAAGCAATTATTTAATTTCACATGTGGCTTACTTCGTTATTTGTATAACTACTATACAAACGTGTTAACCAAATAGCAAGCCCTACAAAGCACTAAATACATAGTACACATGTATGGGTAGCGGACTAGCTGTAGATGAGCTTGTAGGACTTGCTGTGCAACTCGTAGCAAAAGAGCCACACCAAAACCAAAGCAAATAGTTAAATCGTGTGGTTATTGCTTAACTATATGTTTTTAAACGTCTTTTTGTTTCTACCAAAAACGGTTGCCCATTTAAAACAAAGAAAACATACTTATACACGTGTAAACACAACATTTAAGGAAACAAGCAATGTCACAAGCACGTGTATTAACTGAACGAGAATTACGCAAAGTTTTAAATTTCTGCAACACACAACCACATGCAACTCGTAACCGAACTATGTTGCTGTGTACGCATATGGCGGGTATGCGTGTAGGGGAAGTTGCCGCACTCACAGTTAGTGACGTGCTAGCAATGGACGGCACAGTAAAAGAAGAGATAGCACTTAGTGCACAGCAAACTAAGGGCAATAAGGCACGTACTGTGCTTGTACCTAAAAAGCTACGCGACGAGTTAACCTGCTACTTGCAACAGCGTTACGGGATAGCTAACTTGCTAGCTGTTACGCAAACAGATACGCAACGTGCACTCTTCCCCACACAAAAGAACCCCAAACGTGGTTTCACAGCCAACACGCTGTGCCAACTGTTTCACAAAATTTACAAAGACAGCCAAATGTATGGCGCCACTAGTCACAGCGGACGCAGAACATTTATTACAAAACTAGCTGATAAGGGAGTTGGTGTGCGTGTACTAATGGCACTAGCGGGACATAAGTCAATTACAACCACACAACGCTACATTGAACTTAACCCAACAATTATGAAAGCCGCTGTTGAGTTGATTTAACGTTTCACAATTTTGTATGAGCAATTTGAGGAATAAGGGCTCACACCACTATCATAAGTAAAGTCACCATCAACAAACATATACTTTGGCGATAGATAACTTCCACTTATATCACCTCCACATTTCCAATTCTTAGAATCAAGAATTGAGCAGTTTCCTAATTTAGTTATTTGTTTTTTAATAGTTCCATTGTCATCATATTCCATTGTCATAAAGATTTCATTAGTTTCTTTTTTAAACAAGAATTTTGAAGAGAACATCGGCGTATTCTCAAATGGCGAGTTGCAATTCTTACTATCAGTATGATCGTAGAAATCATATGTAGCACCTGATGAGCTACCGTCTAATGATGTATATCCAATATATGCAATAAAAACAACACTTACAAAAATTAAAATATATTTAAACGGATTACTTAAAGAGTCACTTGTATGAATGATTTTCTCTGTAGAAATTTCATTATTTTTTGAACCAATTAGTTTTGCGATAACAAGTAATACGATAGGTAATAAAAGTATATTCACAAGTAAATACCCAATTAACTTGTCATACCTAATATGCAATCCCTGTAACGGAAATCCCACTACTTCATTTAGAAATGCTGTCAATCCAAAACCAAACGATGCCATAGCCATCGACGTTAAAACTCTTTGTGACTTTTTATGCATTCGACTACTAATCTTTCTTTCAATTAAGAAAGCAAGCCCGAATCCAATAACAGCAGAAATAATTGCTGTAACTAACGCTGTTGTAGTATTAAATTGCATTTTTATTTTCACTTTTAAAGAGATTAAAAAGCATTGCAACAACACAACGCTAAATTAAACTTAGCTCAACAATTATGAAAGCTGCTTTGGCAGTTGGTTTGACTTTAATTTTAATTAGAGATTTTTGCAATCACCAGCATAAAAAACTGGAATTTAAAAAACTTTGCGTAAAACGGCAACTAGAACTTTCAACGAGCTTTTAGAAATTCTTCTAACAAATTCACGCTTTGATACGTATGTGGCAAGCATGGGACCATATGTCCAATACCAATTAATGAGCTTGACGCCAACTTTATAATTTACTAAGAAATTATCGCGAAAGCTTCGCAAGAAAACTACGTCTGGATGGGCAGGATCCATGTAGCTAGCTGTTGCGACAAAGCAAGTTGCACCAGATTTACTCTCAATACGCATATTGCCAGCGCCTGTTTTGATATCAGTAGTTACATTTTGCCTAGTTGTTTTTCCACCTCCCTTAAGCATATCCCAAGTCTCAATATGATCTTCTGCAACTTTCTTGCCTGCAACATATTCAAGATTAATTTCACGTTGTTTAACTTCTAAACGAATCATCTCTTCTGCGGCCTTAGAACCAAGTGCTTGTACTTGCTCTTGATTTAGGCTTCGTACAGATTGATCAATTAGTGACCCTGCTTTCAAGCCATTGTCATGTAAACGTACCTCGTTGTTATTACTAGTTGTTAGATCTCTTTTGTCGGACATTAAATTTTCTCCAATAAAATTTTTTAGGTTACTGTCTTTATTTGAAAATGCCGAAAATTGTTGAAAGCATTGATGGGGATGTTGCAACAACTACCAAGCTACCTGCAGGCATTTCTACATTGTAATTTGCAGACTTAATCTGACCACTTTTAATTGTTCTTTTCAAAAGTTCGATTTCTTTTATTGCATTTCTTTTCAACATATCATTTTCTATCTTAGTCGCTTCTGTAAGCATCGCTCTAGCTGCAGTTACATCATTGTCATATAGCCAAGTTGCAGCTTCCATCACTTTCTCAGGCAGATAGGCTAATTCATCTTTAATATTCATCCTAGATAATTCTGCATCAATAAGTGCAAAGCCTTCATTTGGTTCTTTCACATTGATCTTTACTGTTGCGAATGTTCCACGTGGCTTATTTTTTACAAGTACCAATTTTAGAATTCGTAAGCGAATGGAAGATGGAAGGTAAGGTGGAACTAATTCAACCAATCTTTCCATTGTTTGACCTGAAAGCTTAGTTGCTCCACTTCGCCATGCAGGAAAAGTTTTTCTTGCATATCGCTCAGCAGAATCACCATGCATTACGCCATAGTCAAGGAATAATTCGTCTTTTGCATCATCGTCTAATTCAAGAAATGCTTTTCGTATCTCACCAACTGCATCGCCAAACAAACGAGTCAGCAATGTGTATTTGGAAGGCTGATATGTTCGCCACTGACGCGATCTCCAGCTTTTATAACCACGATATCCCATTCCAGTCCTTATTAATTAATCTAGACTTATTTGAAAATGCTTAGCAAAACGGCTATGCAAAATAAACTAACAATGAATCTAAATAATTTAAACATGCAACTTCTTCGCAGGACGCCCACGTTTACGTCCTGTAGTTTTCTTAGCTGTAGCTTTCTTTGCTGTTGTCTTACGTGCTGTCTTCTTTGTAGCACGTGGCTTGCGTAGCACAAGCACATTCTTTATTTCACGTAGCGTAATGCCGTACTCTGCAATAGCTTCGCGCACGTGCCATACAACTTCGTCACGTGCTTTCATTTTCTCAGCTTCAATTTGCGAAGCTATCAGTGCTTGCTTCTTTAACAGCGTGTCCATTTTGCTCATTGCAATTTTCTCCTTTGTTTACTGTTCGCCTAAAGTATTTTTTACAAACTCATTGTAGATTTTTACTAAATCGTACTCCTTGTTTATAGGATACTTTATTTCTTTAAATGCATCAGGGTGATTATCTATCTCACATCTTATTTCAATAAATCCATCAGAAATGAAAAGACTGTATTCATTGCAGTAAATGTAATGAATCTTTTCGTTAGCATCCCACTTAATTTCATGCATATATGCTACGTCATTACCAAGTTTCTTTTGAAACTCATTCAGGTAATCAACAATTTTCTGCATATGCCAAACATGCCCATGCTTGATAGCATCAAATAAATCTTTTTTATCAATTTCTCCACTCATAGCTTTACTCCTTTTCGTTAGCTACAGTTTCTTCTTTCACTTTCTTTGTATATCGCTTACCCGCAATCACTTCTGCTTTGAGTGTGGGGTTTAAGTGTCCGTAGTGCATTTCAATCATTTTTACACTTGTGCCCATTTGCTTTGCAAGCGTGTACACATCCATTTTGTCTGTTAACAATGCTTCGTGTGCATACGTATGGCGCAATGAGTACAGCGTGCGCTTTAGCTTGGTAGCCCTATCTTTGTCTAAACCGCTGTCTTTCATTAGCTGTCTAAACGTACTAGCCAAGTACTTGCTTTCTTCTCCGTCTGCTGTTTTGAATACAGGCTCATTTACTTTACGTCTCAGCAAAGTGTCCAAGCTGTACTTTTGCAAGTGTGCCTGTCGTTTAGCTATGCGTTCTAAATATATTTCTGCGTTGTGATTTGCAATTAAAGTACGACGCCCACGTTTACCTGTGACTGTTAGCTGTAAGAACTTTTGATTTTTAATTGTTATGTAAGCAATATCATTCCACTTTAAACCCAATGCTTCTGTGCCGTGTCGCATGCCTGTGTTTGCAAGTATCAACACATAGTCTCGTAATAGTGTGCGTATTTGTGTTGCCCTATCAGTAAGTCCATTCTCACTCCACTTAACCATAAAACTAGTGAGACTTGAATACTCACTCTTACTAAATGCTTCACGTGCTGTGCCCTTAGCCCCTGTGTTTTTAATTTTTGGCACTTGTTGCTGTGCTATCCAACCACGTTCAATAGCAACGTCATACACACGGTTCATTGCACTAATGTGCGTTGTTACTGTGCTAGCTACAGGCTTGCGTCCCATTTCTTTTTCTCTATAAGTACCAAACGCTTGCAACTCTTCGTAGCCAATTGAGTTTATGTTGTACTTGCCAAAGTATGGAATTAGATATTTGTTTATGGCTGTTATGTAGTCGTTGTAAACACTCTTACCAACGCCTGCACTTATTTGTTTACGCATTTCTTCTACAGCCAAATTAGCCGCAACATCAAAACGTTTACTGCTAACAGGTATTTTCTCGTCGTATAAAAAACGTGCCCTATCGTAGGCTTCACACGCCACTTCAGCCGCGTACTGTATGTTTGCGTGTTTGGTAGCAACTCTGCGCCACTTTAAATCTTTAAGTTTGTAACGTGCTTGCCACTTTGTGCTGTCTTCGCGCTTGTACAAGACAACTTCGCCACCACGTACGTGCGCTAAGTTTTCATTTAGTCGCGTTACTTTTAGTTTCATTTAACTTTTAGTAAGTTCTTTTATTTTTTTATAGTCACCAAATTTACCTGTTACTTCATATCCTGCTATTGCATTTTTTACTGCATCTATATCTTTATAAATTATTAGTTTTTCGTCTCTGTTTACAACTGCATTTCCATTTTTTAATAAAAAGCAAGTGAAGCCCTTAATCTCTTCTTTTACATACCACTCATTGCTAATGCATTGTTCGTCACTTGCAAATTCGTGATTTATCTTCGTTTCTTTCTGTAATTCTGTGGTGCTATTTTCGTTTATAAATTCTTTTACTCTCACTTTGTAATACATTGCTTTTATTGCAACTTCATCTCCACCTGTTTCTGCAAATAATTTTGCATACAAGCCTTTTTTTCGTTTATCGCTATCAAATTCATCTGCAACTAATTCCCATATCTTTTCTTCATCAATATTTTTTGTGATTAATTTATATGTTTCTATCTTTTTTTCGTTTAACTTGTTTTCAATTGGTACTTGAGAATAAGCATCTTCCATGCTTGTATTTGTGTTTACTTTTAGTGAATTAAAACTTTTATTTTTTTCCTCAGTTGTTTTGTTAGTCTCGTATCTTTTTATGGGATTGTTTATATGCTCCATTTCTATTTCTTCTTTTGGTTTTAAAAAATAGTCAATAAAAAATCCAACTAAAAGCCCAATAATTGCGAATGGGATGCCATATCCAACTAACATTGCTAAGTCATCTAAGACGTACAGTCCATAAAAATTTTCTTGATTAGTTCCTAAAAGCATCCCTATAAATTGGCCAGCAAATGCAAGTGTTTTAGTCCATTTTTTCATATTTATTTTCTTTAGCAATCTAAATATGTAACACTTAATTTATAAATTATTTTTCCACTGTCTTTATCTTCAAGGGTGTGTGAAACTTTTAAGTTATATGGCTTCATAAGTGGCTTAAATTGAGATGAGCAAGTTTTTGCTATATTGAACTTTTTTAATGCTTCCATTTGTGCTTGTGTTAAGTTATTTTGTTTAAGAACAGTCAATGCATTTGACGTATAAAAATAATTGAATAATGGTGGATTTAAATCATATGTAACAAATTTTAAATTTGTATATTCGTCTATTCTGACTCCCGCCATTTGTGCATTCATTTGTTTAACTGCACTTATCATTATTGCGTCTAGTTCAGATTTACTTGGAATTTTTTCTTGTGCGTATGCATTAGTAATTAGCACCCAACATATTAAATAATTTTTTAATTTTTTTTGTAGCTTCATAATATTTTAAATACTTCTATTCATTTCCGCTATTTGTTTCAACGCAGTTTATTGTCAAAAACACAAACGTGCTACCACTTTCTTTAGCACATGTGGGTAAACGATTAAACACGCTGTAGGCACTCGTATGCATGTGCAAGTGCGTGTGGACTATGTTGAGTAACACACAGCTAGTAAATGGGCTTGTGGTGTGTTTACGTGCGTTTAATGACTATGCACACATGTGACTGCTGTAGCTGTGCAAGCTAACAGCTTTGTATAGCTGTTATACAAACAGAAAAGTGTGGGGAGAGTGTGGGAGTGAATGCTTTGTGAAACACAAAAGAAAACCACACGTTTTCTTTTGTTTGCCATTTCCAAACCGTGCTACGTTCGTGCTACGGAAATCTGTAGCACGTTTTCTTGTGCTACACCTTGATTTTACTGGAGGCTCGAGCCGGAGTCGAACCGACCTACACGGATTTGCAATCCGGTGCATAACCGCTTTGCTATCGAGCCATATGCTTTGACGAAAAAGGGAAGCTGGTGCTTCCCTTG
>Ga0164295_10000868_pt1 | contig 25124 bp, 23 predicted proteins | sample GEODES006metaG_FD_111798 | JGI IMG/M metagenome (GOLD analysis project Ga0164295, IMG submission 111798) | Oligotrophic lake water microbial communities from Sparkling Lake, Wisconsin, USA - GEODES006 metaG | ecosystem: Environmental > Aquatic > Freshwater > Lake | place: USA: Sparkling Lake... | reverse complement strand
TAGCTATCCCACAACTAGGTTACGACAAAACAGATTTCGCCAGGAAGGCCAAGAAATGGGTGGTTGAAATTGACTCAACCGAGTGTGCCAAATTTGAGGACCTGGGTTGGAAGATTTTTAACAACGATGCACAGCAACTGATGGAGGAACTGACTGCTGTGTTGAATCTCCCTCTTGATGTGGATATATGGCGCGCTGATTGCATATCGACGAAAAGGGTATTTCCCCGAATGGAGCAGATCGGTCCTCCTCCGTCAGATAAATCAACGCAGATTCACTCTGGTGAAGTTTTAAACTACCTAAATTCCGTTCTAACCGTAGATGCATTAGTTATAACTGATGTTGGGGCTGCCCTACTAAACGGTCATTATCTTTATGAGCACACAGGCGGCAGAAGGTTTTTTACCTCTCAAGGTCTTGGCGAGATGGGATTCGGTTTGCCAGCTGCTATAGGTGCCCACTTTGCAGAGCCATCGAAACAACTCGTTTGTCTCAATACTGACGGTGCAATAATGTTTAATTTGCAAGAGTTACAAGTGGTAGCAGAACATAAGATTCCTATAAAGCTATTTATTTTTAACAATTCAGGTTATTCAATGATTCGAATATCCCAAGAAAATTTATTTGAGGGAAGACTTGAGGGTTCTACAGTTGAAAGCGGAGTGAGTTTCCCAGCATTTGAAGACATAGCAAAAGCGTTTGGTTTCAAACATGTAAAGATTAGGAATAGTGGCGACCTTAAATTTATTGATGAAGCTCTTGTAAGCCCAAGGGCAGAATTAATCGAAGTCATGATGGATCCAGAGCAAAAATACTTCCCTCGATTGGCTACGAATAAACTTCCAGACGGAACGCTAGTTTCACCGCCGCTTGAAGATTTGGATCCAAAAATTAGTATCGATTTACTTGAGAAGATGCTGGGATATAAGCCACACGAGAACTCATTTAAAGCTCGAGGTCTAGGGTGATTCAACTCCCCGTAATTAAGGTCGCAATTATCGGAACCGGAAATATCGGTACTGATCTTTGCTATCGAATGTTGAAAGATCCTTCATTCGAAGTTGTTGCTTTTGTGGGGCGACGTGCGGATAGCCCAGGAATAAAAATGTTTGAAAATCACGTCAAGTACTCGATTGACAACGGGATCGAGGGGCTCATCCCATACCTAGATGAGCTAGATGGGGTGTTTGATGCTACTTCCGCTTTTGATCACAAGCACCACTGGGAGATTCTCTCAAAAGCTGGAAAATGGGTAATCGACTTAACGCCCTCTAAAATTGGTCTTCCGATCGTTCCGGTGCTCATGAACAAAGCTCCCGCCATTCACCTCCAGGCCGAAAATAGCTCCAACTATTCTATGGTCACTTGTGGGGGCCAATCTTCTGCCCCACTTTTGTATGCGCTTACAGTTGCTAGTACAGGTATTTCAGAAGTTGAAGTATCCAGTTCAATCGCTGCATTATCCGCGGGGCCAGCGACCCGCCTCAATATTGACCAATATATTGAGTCGACTGAGAATCTAACGAGCATTGTCAGCGGATGCTCAAACGTAAAGGCAATTCTTGTTCTTAACCCGGCAGAGCCGCCTGTGATGATGCGAACCACGGTAAATATGCTGGTTGATACGTGCGATATCTCCAAAGCTATTCAAATGACAGCCGAGATTATCGAAAGTGTTCAAAGCTACGTGCCAGGTTACAAATTAGTAGTTGAGCCATACATGCTCAATCCAAAAACGGTCTCTGCTACCGTGAAAGTGACTGGAGCAGGGTATGTGCTACCAGAATATGCCGGAAACCTTGACATTATTAACGCCGCTGCGGTTGAAACAGCGAAGTTACATTTCAATTCACTTTTAGACCGAGTGTTACAATGAAGAATCCAAAACTTTATGATGTAACTCTTCGCGATGGAAATCACGCATTAAGGCACACATTAACCACCAAGTTTGTTCAAGATTATTGCAAGAACGCAGATGCTTCAGGTGTGTGGGCTATCGAAGTAGGGCACGGAAATGGATTAGGTGCTTCTAGCCATCTAGTCGGCAAATCTGCAGAATCCGATCATGATTTACTTGAAGCTGCGCGTCAGCATCTCACTACTACCAAACTTGCCGTCCACTCTATTCCAGGCTTTGCGACCATCAAGCGAGACATCAAACCCGCCGTATCGATAGGAGTTGATGTTTTTCGTATTGCAACCCACGTAACCGAAGCTGATGTGTCACAGAAACACATCGAATATCTGGCAAATAATGGTATCGACGTGCAAGGAGTTTTAATGATGAGCCACATGATTGATCTAGCGGGGTTGATTAAGCAAGTCTCACTCATGAAGCAATATGGCGCAAAGGCAGTAATTTTGATGGACTCCGCTGGGTATTTTATTCCTTCCGATGTGTCACAACGAATCTCTGCTATCCGAAGTGCCGTGGATATTGAAGTGGGTTTCCATGCTCATAACAACCTTGGTTTAGGTGTGGGGAATGCCCTCGCGGCGATCAGCGAAGGGGCAACGATAATTGATGGCGCTTCGATGGGGCTCGGTGCGGGTGCTGGAAATGCTCAACTTGAGAATATTGTGGCGGCAGGAAACCGTGAAGAAACGATTGATTCAGAGATATATAATTTTCTCCAGATGAGTAAATTAGTGGAAGATTCTTATCCAGATAAATTACCAAGAACAACAAGCTCAAGCACTCAAAGTGGTTTAGCTGGTGTGTTTAGTGGCTATGCACCACAAGTTCAGGCTATTTCTGAAGAATTAGGTTTAGATTCACATTCCTTGTGGAGAGAGATGGCCAACCGCAAGTTAGTAGCAGGACAAGAATCAATGATCAGAGAAATCGCTCAGGATTTAATGAATCTGTAACGGTTTAGAAGTTTCTGTAACTAGATAAAGTGGCCTACGTTTGACTTCTTCATAAATTAAACCTACATATTGAGCCAAAATTCCAATGCACAGCATTGTTAGTGAAAAACCTAACACGGTGACGCCAATCAGACTCCCAAATCCTGCAAAAGGAACTCCAAAGAGAATCCAGAAAGCAGCCAACAATATCAAACCAATAATTGAGATTATTGAGAGAGTTAAGCCTAGAACAGAAACCCACGCCAGTGGTTGTGCACTGTAGGCAAGAATGCTCTTTGAGGCGATTCCGACAACCCGAAAAATGGACATACCCAGCCACTTAGATCTGCCTGCAAATCGTGGAGGGCGCTCGATTTCAATATGTGTTGTCTTAAATCCGACCCAAGCCCCAAGTCCACGCAGAAAACGGTGGCTTTCTCGGAGCTGTCTTATAGCGGAGTAGGTCCTCCGGTTGAGTAATCTAAAATCACTTACAGATTCAGGTAGCATCCCGGAGGTCATACTCCGGGCAAGCTTGTAAAACATTTTAGAAAAAATTCTTCGCATCAATGGAACTGATGCACGCTTAGATATTTTAGCGAGAACTTGATCATACCCCTCCTCGTACTTACGCAAGAGGAGAGGGATTGCCTCAGGAGGGTCCTGAAGATCTGAAGTCATAACAATAGCAACATCAGCTTCTGCATAATCGATGCCGCAGGTAAAGGCTGAATCTAGTGAGAAATTTCTTGACATTCTAATTCCGACGACTTTAGAATTTTTATCGCTCTCAGATTTGATTATTTCCCAAGTTTTGTCTTGGGAACCATTGTCAATGATGAGGATTCTGTAAGAGTAATTTGGCTCATTATTCATTACGCCATATATACGTTTAAAAAGTTCTGGTAGGCAATCCTCTTCATTGTAAGCAGAAGAAACAAAATCAATAGACGTCATTTAAATCCCCTCAAGCCAAGGTGGAGTTTCCATTGTGGCTAACTTTGCAAGCTCTTGCTTTTCTCGTAACGTATCCATAGGTTGCCAAAATTCTGAATGATGGAACGCGCTAAGTTGTGACTCAGAAACTAAGCGCGGCAAAGCTCCTGTTTCGAAAGGCTCAGAATCACTTTTAATGAAATCACGCACCCCGGGTTCCAACACAAAGAACCCACCATTGATCCATCCAGCCTGAGCTTGATTCTTCTCCGAGAAACTGGTGACTAAGCCGTTAGCGCTCTCCAGGAGGCCAAATCGTGCTGGCGGCCTAACTGCGGTCACCGTTGCAAAACGACCTTGATGATTGTGAAAATCAAGCAGTTTAGACAGATTGATGTTGCCTAAGCCATCGCCATAAGTTGCAAATGCTCTTTCACGACCGATGAAATCTAAACACTGCGCTATTCGGCCACCAGTCAGGGTTTCACTGCCTGTGTCTATAGGAGTGATCTTCCATGGACTTCTAAGATCCTCTACCCACTCATGGATAATATGACCCCTATATCCAGTCGCAATAATAAAGTCTCGATAACCTTGCGCGGCAAAAACATTCATAAGATGCCAAATAATCGGTTTGTCATCAAGAAGCACCATTGGCTTAGGTTTATTCTCAGTTTCTTCAGAAATGCGAGTTCCCAGGCCCCCAGCCAGAATAATTACTTTCATCGAGATTTTCCTAGGATTCGATAAAGGGTTTCGACCACATAATCTAACATCGGAAGTGTCAATCCTGGCCAAACACCAATCCATAATGTGTCATTCATTACAATGTCCGTGTTGGTTAAATCGCCAACAACTCTGCGTGGCGTGCCGATAAAAGCAGGTTGACGTAGAAGGTTGCCGCCAAAGAGCAGTCGAGTAGCGATTTTTGCCTCGTTAAGTTCTTGCACAATCTGATTTCTAGTTTTAGGTCCATCAGATTTTACTGTTACTGCAAATCCAAACCAAGAAGGGTCACTATTTTCTGCTGCTTCTGGAAGGGCAAGAAAGTCTTCCAGTCCCTTCAATCCGGCCTTCAAATACTGCCAATTTCTTCGCCGGAGTTCAATAAAGCTATCTAATCGATCTAATTGCGCTAGACCAATTGCAGCCTGAATGTCACCTGACTTAAGATTGTAGCCCAGATGCGAATAGGTGTATTTGTGGTCATATCCTTCAGGAAGTTCACCCAAAGTCCATTCATATCGTTTTAGACAGGTATTGTCACAGCCTGGTGGGCACCAGCAATCTCTTCCCCAGTCACGAATGGATTCAACAATTGTTTTATGCGCCGCCTTCTTTACAAGGACTGCCCCGCCTTCTCCTGTTGTGATGTGGTGAGCAGGATAAAAACTAAATGTGGAGAAATCACCAAAAGTTCCAAGATTCTGTCCTTTATAGGTTCCGCCTAGGCCATCACAACTATCCTCGATTAACCAAAGGCTATGCTTGTCTGCAAGTTTTTGAACAAGCTCTAAGTTAAAGGGGTTTCCTAAAGTGTGTGCCATCATGATTGCACGAGTTTTTGGGGAAATGGCAGCTTCAAGCGCTGCTTCATTGGCAACATAGGTTCCAAGGTCAATATCTACATAGACGGGAATTAAATTGTTTTGCAGAATGGGCGTGACAGTTGTTGGAAACCCTGCAGCAACAGTTAATACCTCATCCCCGGGGCGAAGGGCGCGATCCCCTAAGCTTGGACTTGTCAATGTTGTAAGTGCTACCAGATTTGCAGATGATCCCGAGTTGACCATGAAGGCATGCCGCATTCCCACAGTTTTAGCGAATTGACTTTCAAATTTTTCTGTATATGGGCCAGCGGTAAGCCAAAAATCTGAAACTGCGCGTATTCCAATTTCAATTTCTTGGACTCCAAAAACCTTCCCAGTGACGGGGACTGGATCTGTTCCGGGAAGGAAGTCTTTCTTTTCGTGTGTTCTGGCAAATAACTCTTGTGACAGAATGTGTATTGAATCGCTTTCAGAAAAACTCAAGAATCCCCCAGTGTTATATTTGGAATGTCTGGTTCCGTAATACTAGTGTGTGGGCATGGAAAACTTGAGGCAGATTAAGTCACTTCCTGGCCCTATCTTTGTGACGGGCCACACGGGATTTAAGGGAAGCTGGCTCACTACGCTTCTTGAAATACTTGAAATTCCCTGGTTTGGCTACTCATTGAGAGCCGAGAGAGAAAGCCTCTATTCAAGAATGCAAGTTCCTTCTCGCCAATACGAAATATTCGCGGACATTAGAGATTACGAAAATTTACTGGCGCAAATAGACCGAGTTAAGCCATCTGCAGTCATCCACTTGGCAGCACAGCCACTAGTTCTTCGTTCCTACAAAGAGCCACGGTACACCTTTGACGTAAATGTCATGGGAACCGTAAATGTACTGGAGGCTGCCCGCAACTGTGACTCAGTGAAATATGTCGTAGTTGCCACTACCGACAAGGTGTACTTGAATTCAGAAAATGGGAATCCGTTTAATGAAAGTGACGCTCTTGGTGGGCACGATCCATATAGTACAAGCAAAGCTGGAACGGAAATGGCGGTGGAGGCTTGGAGAAACCTTAAAGGCCATGGAGTCACTGCGAATATATCCTCTGTCAGGGCCGGAAATGTGGTCGGTGGTGGTGATTTTTCCGAAGATAGACTTTTACCGGATCTCATCCGTGGTTTTTTTAACGAGAAAATAGTAGAAGTAAGAAATCCTGCGAGCATCCGCCCGTGGCAACATGTTCTAGATCCCTTGCTTGGCTACTTAGCTCTGATTGAAAATGGAATAGTTCAAGGTCCACCGAGAGCTGTAAATTTTGGACCGATTGAAAATGGGTTGTCCGTTTTAGAAGTAGTCGAATACGCCCAAGAGGCATGGGGATTGCCCACAACCATCAATCTAAAACAACTTCATGGAGAATTGCATGAGGCTCAGACTCTACAACTGAACAGCTCATGGGCAAGAGAAAATCTAAATTGGGAAAATTTATATACACAAAAAGAAGCAGTTTATTCAACAGTGGATTGGTGGAAGAAGCACTTAATGCAGCGAGTACCAGCTGGAGAGCTCGTTCGTGAAGAAATTATCTCTCGCCTACAATAGCCTGCCCATCGATTAGAATTGTTATTTGACGTGAACTGCTTAGAGAAAGAACTGACCGAATCTCACTCTGCGCGAAGATTGATTCAACCAACTCGTTCTGCAAGGAGTCGTAGTTGTAAATCTGAGAAGAAAACGGTGTGAAATCGCAGGAAATTATGTGTGTAGGTCTTGAAGTTTTTATATCTTTGATAAGGTCTCGATTATCCTTCATTGTGGACCAAAAAATGACATTCCTGGATGCCGAGTTAAAGAAACTTGGGACGAAGAAGGCATTCCCATTTGAACACAAATTGAGAACTGACGAACTCCGTGGGATATTTGTAGTCAAGAAATCATCAATGAGCTTCATTTCCTCAACATTTGTGTCAAAAGTATAATTCAACGCCAAACCCCGGATTGGAATCTCAGAGCTTATCGAGAATGTCCTATACACAGCAAGAGCATGATTAGACAATATTAGAAAAATAGAAATCAGTATTGCTGAGGTAATTCTTCTTGGAAGCTTATGACTAAAGAACTTTTCTTTAAGTAATAATGATAGTAAAACTGATATTGGGGTTAGTGCCCACCATGTATGCATTTGATCAAACAACGGCCAAATTTGGAGAAGAGCAACCGCTGAAAATAGTACAAGCACATCAAGTGGATTCCGAAGAGGATTGCGCCTAAACCACGATCCTTGAACAACTGTAAAAAAGAAAATCAAAAATGTGGCAATTACTAGTGCAATCCAGAAACGATTAAATAATCTAGGACTGGAAACAATAATAAGCGTAAAAATTAATAGAGCTGAACTAATTACTGTTGGTGATAAGTGCTTATCAACAGCCTTATGAATTCGAGCAAACTTTACTTTGTACTCAAAGTAAGAATAAGTAGAGAGAATAACCAGCACGAGAATCAATGTTCCAATAGGAAATGGAAATGTTGATTTATCTCCAATAACATACATAAAACCTAGGACAAACTCGTCATAAAGAGAGCTTGCAAGCCAGCCCTTATAATATAAAAATCCAAAAACGATTACTAAATTGATTACAAAGCCTATACTTGTACAAATGATTGGTATCGTGGTGTTCCTCAAGCCGTGAAACAAAAAAATTAAGAAAATGGCCAGAACTAGAGCTATTCCAATTTGAGCTCGTGTAAAAAGAGTTATTCCGAGAAGAAAACCGACACAGAAAAAATCAATTTTGGAAGGTTGCCTGTCCGATATTTTACTTAAAGTGAATCTTACGAATACAGCAGCTATGTATGGAACAATCGGCATCACCACGAGCGAGGGCCATGGAAGGAAACCCGTGAAGAATGGGTATGTGATGAGAATAAAGCCAATAGAAATAAGACTCCAAAAACGATCCAAGAAGTACCTTGCTAAATGGTAGGTCGCGATTAAACTTAAGAAAACGAAAAAAAGCCCAACCAATTTAACAGCCAGAAAAAAATAGTTTGCAGGCGCGAGAATTAGCGCGGTGTGGAAAATCAAAATCCAGCCTGGCCCATATTGGTTAAATGGGTATTCTTTACCTGAAGCTAGGGCAGCTGTAAACTCATTCAGAGTTGCCAAGATCAATCCAGAGTGATGTTGGTCGAAGCCCAGAGGCAGCGACAGCAGAGTCAAAACCCCCGACAAAACCAAAACTAAGTACACGATTTGTAACCGAGGTCGGTGATTCAATTCCAGCTCTCCTCTATTTGAATCCACTCAATCGGTATTCCTTCAACGATCATGCGGCCGTTCTTATCCCGGGCTGGGCAACAGACAAATTTGGATTCCTTGCTTATATATGCAGCCCAAAAACTGAAAGTGGAATTCGCAACGATTTGTCCTTGCGCAAGACTCATTAGAATAAGACTTTCTAGTGCGTTTGAATTTGAAGGTGGCGAGATATATTCAAATTGGAGTTTGGGGATCCGGGATAGAGTCTCTTGAGCCAATGATGGAGAATCAGAAAAAACCCACATTTGGCTACCACGTAAGTCTGATGGAATTGCAGCGATAGCCTTTTGATAGTAACCCACATCGAGTATCCCGTAGTGTTCAGGATTTGCTAGAAAATCCCCACGTCGTACATGGATTGCTACGACAGGTTCCTTTTGAATTTTGCTTGCCATTTCTCGAAACCAATCTGAGGGCTCAATTGGATTAATAGCACCTTGAAAAAGTTTGGATCTACCCTCAAAAGAAAAGTCTGCAAAATACCCTGATAAGTGAATTGTTCTGAACGTCCGGAAAGCACGGTCATAATGGCCAAGTGGAAAAATCCCAATAGAACTCAAATCAAAAGTAGGAAACATCCAATTCAATTTCAATATCACTTTCGAGTACAGCCTCCCTCGTAAGGTTAGCGGCGCTGAGTAATCCTTTAAGATTTCAAGATTGGAAATGTCAACTAGATTCTTCGCATCGTGGTTAGTGACATTGAATAGATGAATGGAGAGAGAAGCATTAATTTGTCTTGCTATAAAATAGCCAGCACTTGCCTGAAATAGCTGATTCCCTAAGCCACCGCGACAGTGGACCACAACACTTCTTAAATGCAAACTCCCCAGTAGGCCACTAGGTAAGCATCGCATGACAGGAGAATACGCCAAAAAGTACTTCATGGCGATTGTGGTTATATAGTTTACTAAAGTTAAAAGTAGGAAAAACGAATTGAAGGGACGAATGCGATGAATCCATCAGTTCTGATTGTCTATGTGCAGTTAGGTAGCAACCCCAGCCCTACCCTCGGGCATTATGCCAAGATAAACTCCAGATCAATATTCGGCGCTAAAAATGTCTTGATCACAGATAACCCTGCACACGCGGTTGATTTTCCGGGAGATGTGATTCCTTACTCTGGAGAAGGATGCTTACCTGGATTCATTAAGTACAACAAAAGCAATAAAGCTTATTCAAATATCGCAGGGGGATATTGGCGTTTTACGATGGAACGTCTATTTGCACTGACAATTCTAGAAGAGAGATACAGCGAAGATTGTCCTGTTTTACACATCGAATCAGATGTGATGCTGTTGCTGGACATTGCAACTTTGCAAACGGTCAAAGCCAATATAAGGATTACATCCATTCCTCGCTACTCTTTGACGGATGGAATCGCAAGTATCTTATTTTCACCTTCGACAAAACAACTGGCCCAAGATCTTCTCAGACTGGATTCAGTTCTAGCAGAGAACTTATCCGTCTCAAGTGATATGGCACTTCTTGGACTTGGTTTGGAGTATGGTGTACTTGGAGAGTTACCTTCTCATCCTAAAGATGGACTGATTATAGAAAACAAGGGCGACCAATCTTCAACACTTATTGTCTTTGACGGCCTGGCGTACGGTCAGTACCTCTTTGGCCAAGATCCAGTCCACACCTCCAACAGGGTCATTTCCGGACACTTGAATCCACATTTTCAATTGAACCTATCTGAGACTTCTTGGAAAGTTAGTCATCGGGAGAACTTGCGTAGACCTTCTTTTTCTTGGGAGAACAAAAATTGCGAAGTGGTAAGCATCCATATGCACAGCAAAATTCGCGTAGACCCTAGTATCTCCGATATGTGGGAAAAAGTTATCGATGAAGCTAATGGATTGACCGAAAGAACCGCAGGTCCACTAGTTGAAGATTTAATTCATTCAATTCCCAGTAGCTATATTGACAGGATTCGAATGATAAGACGTCGAGGTTTAATGCATTCCATTGGGAATCGAATTGACCGAGAATTACGAAAGATGTTCAATTGATGAGAATAGCCATCATGCAACCCTACTTTTTCCCCTATGTTGGCTACTACAATTTACTCGCACAGGTAGATAAATTTGTAATTTATGATGATATTCAGTTCACAAAGAAAGGTTGGATTAATAGGAATTATCTGAACTCGCCCTCTGGGCCGTGGCTATTTTCAATTCCCGTTACAAATGTTTCCGCGATTGAGAGTATTGGTCGTAAAAAGATCGCTCCAGAGTATGACCGATCTAAACTGTTTAGCAGGATAGTACAGAGTTACAAAAGATATTCTACTCCAGCGAAGTTGGATCAAGTTGAAGAGATTATCAATTTCAGTACAGACAGTTTATTCGAGTATATCCATTTTTCTTTAACAGAAATGTCTGCAGAGATCGAAGTAGAACCGGAGAGATTTATCCGATCTTCAAGTATTGGAGATTTCTCAAACTACAAAGGTCAAGAAAAAGTCATTCAAATTTGTAAGTCTTTAGATGCGGACGTTTACGTTAACCCTATAGGAGGAAAAACCATATATAGTGACGTCACTTTCGAAGAAAGCGGAATTTTGTTGAGATTTCAGGAGCCGATTGAGACCGTTTCCCAACTCCAGAACGAAAAAGTCCCATATTTTTCTTTTCTCCACGATTATTTAACTTTAAGCAGTAATGAATTAAGAAACGTCGTTTCTAAGTGAAAAAACTTCTTGAGTTGCAATGGGAGAAGCTAGGTCATATATTCACCCCAAACGATTCTAATTCACCCTCTTGGATGGTTGAGTATGCTCAAGCACCTAATGCTTTGGTCCTTGAGGATCGCATCCGGGTTTACTTCACATCTAGACCGTCGCGAGATGATGCTAGTCAATATGTAAGTCGAGTCGGTTTTATTGATGTCGATAAAAATGACCCTTGCAGAATCTTGAGTGTTGCGGATGAGCCAGTTATCGAACTGGGCGCAGCAGGCAGTTTTGACCAACACGGCACGTATCCGTTTTCAGTTGTGCAAGTCAAGGAAGAGGTAACGGCTATTTATGGCGGCTGGAGTCGGTGTAGTTCCGTTCCATTTGATGTTTCCCTAGGCTTGGCTCGGGCCAATATCAATGATCTCAAATTCGAGAAAGTTGGCGTAGGCCCTGTTCTAACCAAGTCACAATTTGAACCATTCGTCATCTCTAGCCCGAAGTTGAGGTTTTTTGACGATAGGTACTTCCTCTTTTACATTGCAGGATCCAAGTGGATTTCCAGCGATAATCCGGATCCAGTTTATTCAATTCGCATGGCAATCTCGCCGGACGGAGAGAACTGGGAAAAAGAAAATAGACCAATCATCAGTAACGTACTTGGTGACTTAGAAGCGCAAGCGTCACCAGACGTCTTCTACTTGAATGGGTTTTATCACATGCTTTTTTGTTATCGACATGGAACCGACTTTAGAAACAAAGAGAGAGGTTACCGAATTGGGTATGCTTACAGCGACAACTTATTGAATTGGACGAGAAATGATGCAATGTCTAATCTTTCGACATCAGCTCTAGGTTGGGATTCTGAGGACATAAGCTACCCAAATGTTGTGCTGGTTGGCAATCACACATACTGCTTCTACCTTGGAAATCAAGTCGGTCGCTCAGGTTTTGGGGTCGCAAGATTGAAGAACAAAACAATATGAATTTTAGAAATGCAGGTTTAATTTTTGATATCCGTAGCTTTGAACCCTTTTCGCAATATACGCACGCACAGTCACCACAGCTAGTGCAGATTGGTGAAGTTAATCGAGTTTATTTCAGTGCCCGTCCAAAGGTTCGTGAGGACGGGCTGCCGACGACGGAAGTCTTATTTGTGGAGTTCGACAGTTCCTTTGAGGAGATTGTTAACTTCTCGCGGACCCCGATCCTTGGCCCATCAATTTTAGGTTCTTATGATGAACACGGAATTTTCCCCTTTCATGTTTCTGCCTTGGATAACCGACTTTATGGATACATAAGTGGTTGGTCGAGACGCAAGGCTGTGGCTGTCGAGACCTCAATTGGAATATCAGAGAGCAAAGACGGAGGATTAACTTTTAATAGATTGGGCGATGGTCCTATTCTAGCCTCCTCATTACATGAACCATTCTTAGTTGGTGATCCCTTCGTGATCCGAGACAATGACCGTTATGCAATGTTTTATATTGCTGGAAACGCGTGGAAATTTACTGAAAATGAAGAAGATTTACAACGTGTGTACAAGATTCGTCTCGCTTTTTCCCAAGATGGTCTGAAATGGACTCCCGCTCTAAAAAATATAATCCCAAATTCAATCGGAAGTGATGAATGTCAGGCGTTGCCAAGCGTTGCCCTAGTAGACAATAGTTACATAATGTCCTTTTGCTACAGAGAAATGTCAAATTTCAGGGCAAACGGTAAAGGTGCTTATCAACTTGGTTTTGCGATCAGTTCCAATTTAGAAAACTGGACAAGGGACGACGCACTAGCTGAGATTCGGTCACATAAAAGCGAGTGGGACAACGGAATGCGTTGCTACCCAAACATAAATTCAATGAATGGAAGAACAGTAATTTTGTATAACGGCAATGATTTTGGTAAAAACGGCTTCGGCTTAGCAATTGAAGATTGAGAATAGAATGAAAGTTACGCAAAACATCAAATTAGACTCCAACGTCATTCTAAGTCACTTCGCAAAACTTGGAAATGACTTCATCAATAAGCTCGAGAAAACAGTTGATACAAAGATTTATGCGGCCAAGTTGTCAGATTTGAGCCAAATGAACGCAATATTTATCAAGAACGATCTCGTGGGCCTCATTGCGTATTATCGTAATGTCGAGAACTATGAAATATTTATTTCTCACGTCGGTGTAATCCCAATCTGGCAAAATAAAGGATTTGCTTCCGAATTGGTGAAAAGCGTTATCAGTGAGGCATCTGGATATACAACCCGGCTTGAGGTGTTTGATGAAAATATTGCTGCACGCAGGCTCTATGAAGGCCTAAATTTTCACGTTTCTGGTATATTTGAAAAGAAATTAACGATGGAGAGATTCTCATAAATGCTTGAAAGAAACTTTGACTTAGAAGCACGGGACAATAGCCAACGACTGTATCGATATGGCATAGACAATATTGTGCGAGATATGTTTTTGGAACGAGTTTCTAACTCTGAGTTTGGACTGAAGAGTGATAGCAAAGTGCTTGAAATTGGGTCTCATGACGGGTCGATGACCTCCCAAATCCTCGGTTATGTAGACAAAATAGATGTATTAGAACCCGTCATTGAGCTGCACCAGCAAATCAAGGAAACTGCTGGAGAAAATGTAAACATTTTTTCAGGGACAATTGAAAGTGCTGAGTTTCGCGAAGAGTATGACGCGATCTTCCTGGTACACGTGTTGGAACACATTGATAACCCCATACAGGCCCTCCAGCGAATCTCAAATTGGCTTAAACCGACAGGATTTCTTTACTTGATGGTCCCAAATGCAAATGCATTGTCCCGACAACTTGCACAGGTAATGGGACTCATGGATTCAACTACAGATGTACTACCGGGCGAGAAACTCCAAGGTCACCTGAGAACCTATACATTAGAACATTTGGTAAATGATGTCGCCCTTGCAAACCTAGTTATTGCTGAAGCAGGGGGAATACTTCATAAGCCGCTAGCAAATTTTCAAATAGATAAATGTATTGAGGAAGGAATTATCGGGACAGAATATTTGAACGCCTTAGACAGCTACGCAAAGATAAACCCTAGCGAGGCATCTTCTATTTTTGTGATTGCATCGATCGTAGCCCAATAATCGATTTTGATTTGCGCGCAGCGTATTTCGATGCATGTAAAATACCGAGCCCTGCGACCCCAGTTGCATTGCGTTCACAGGTAAAACAAAATTTCTGGTCCCCTTTTGAAAATTCTTTAAACTTGTGCTCGGATATGTTGTGGTTCTCAAACCTAGGGTGCATCCCTCTTCCATCTTGTGAACCTAGATCTTGGACAAGAGAATTTAAAGGCACTTGGTAAGGGGTGGCTAGCGCAAATGCCGAATAAGTCATGAGGGCGTCCCCGTAACTTTTGTCATTGGCACTTGCGATGAACATCCTGTGCCACTTTTCGATAACAATCTTTTTGTAAATCGCATTACCCTTAAAGTGCTCGCTTAACATCGCGGCGGTGACATTTCTTTCAATTTTTTTTGAAAACCAGACTTCTTTGAACTTTTCAAAAATCGGAATATTTAGGGCAGTTCCCCATTGTTCTGGAAACATTGTGTAGCAGGATTCAAGCGACGTTTCTTCATGCCTCTGCGAGGTAAATGCAGTTGCGATACCAGGAGATCTCTGAGAGGCGGTCGAATTGGCAAGGAAATCAAATCCCTCATTTGTCACCAGATTGTCCTCTTCCAGTGACATTACTGATGCTGCCGTTTCAAAAACTTTGTCGAAAATTCTAATTGCGTGATCAGTCAAACCATTATTCACTTGCCACACGTGAGGAATAATGTTTGGGTACAACTCTGCCATCTTTTCTGAACGGTGAATGGTCTCATCTCGCCATTCTCTCTCTTGGCTATCTGCCATCGTTCGTAACCCATCAATTGATACATGAACACGAATTTCAGGATTCCAATTCACAATTCGATGAATGGCAGCTTCCGTCATATCCGGTCTGCGATACGAGTATAGAATCGCATCAAGAATCATACTTTTAAAAGTTCTTCATGCAGAGTCATTGTTAGTCCGTCCAAAAAAGAAATTTGCGGATCAAAATTTAGTAATTTAGAAGCCTTTGATGAGTTGAGTGAATACCTGCGATCGTGCCCGGGTCGATCTTCAACAAATTTGGCACGCAATTGAAAATCAGGACGGATACTGTTGATTACTTCGATTAGTTCCAAGTTAGTCATCTCTACGCCGCTTCCGATGTTAAATATCGTGTTGGGTTTAGGATAAATTCCAGCTAACCAGATGCCATATGCGTGATCCCTCGCATGGAGCCATTCACGACTTTGCTTCCCATCACCATAGACCGGTACCTCTTCGCCAGCCTTAGCGCAACGAATGAATTTTGGGATAATCTTTTCAGGAAACTGTCCTGGTCCAAACGTGTTCGAGCCACGCGTAATTATAAAGTCAATTCCATAAGTTCTTGCCGCCGCAAAAATCAACATCTCCGCAGCAGCTTTTGAGGCGGAGTATGGCGAACTTGGATTAAGAATGTCACATTCGGATGACGATCCAGTTAGCTTTTCGCCGTAAACCTCATCTGTAGAAACATGAACTAATCGCTTACCAACCTTGCCGATTAATGAGTTAATTATAACCTGCACACCTAAGACATTAGTTTGGACAAAAATGTTTGGGCTTGAAATTGAATTGTCTACATGAGTTTCGGCTGCGAAGTTGAAAACAATATCGTGCTCATTGACTAAACCAGACAAAAGATCTGAGTTTAAAATAGAACCTTTAACAAAGTTATATCTCAGATCACCGACTGCAGAGTCTAGGCGCTTCATGTCTGACGCATAAGTCAAATCATCCAGAACGGTTACCTTAGAAATACCATGGTCAATGGTTGGGCTAGTCAGGACGTAATGCACAAAATGTGACCCAATGAAACCAGCACCACCTGTCACTAATATCCGCACTATAATCCCCTCCCCACCGAATCATTTCGGGTAGTCTAGACCAATGATAGGTGTAATTTTGGCTGGCGGCACTGGAAGTCGGCTATACCCAAACACCGCAGCGGCAAACAAACACCTGTTGCCGATCTATGACAAACCAATGATCTATTTTCCATTAAGTACTTTGATTATGGCTGGAATAAAAGACGTGGTAATTGTGACCAATGCGGAAAGTATTTCATCCTTTAAAAATTTACTTGGGGACGGTAATCACTTAGGCATTAAGTTGGGTTACGCAGAACAACCAAAAAGTGACGGAATTGTAGGAGCCCTTATTTCGGCCGCCAACACAGTAAAGGATTCCGACGCACTTGTTATCTTAGGAGATAACGTTTTTTTTGGGGGAGGCTTTGGTGCGACCCTTGAAACGTTATCAGACAACAAAACTGCAAAAATTTGGGTAAAACAGGTTGGTAATGCGATGGACTACGGAATTTTATCTCTAGATCCTAAAGGCAGGCCCGTTGCTGTTGAAGAGAAACCCAAATCACCTAAGAGCAATTTAGCAATTACCGGTCTGTACTACTTTCCGGAGGCGTTTGTAAGCAAGTTATCAGAGGTGAGTGCCAGTGCCAGAGGTGAATATGAGGTTACGAGTTTAATCGAAGGATATCTCAGGGAAGATTTGCTAGAGGTAAAATATCTTCGAAGAGGTACCGCATGGTTTGACGCTGGAACATCTGACAGACTATTCATGACTTCCGACTTTGTCAGAATTATTCAAGAGCGAACTGGTCAAATTGTAGGATCTCCTGAAGAGATTACTTTTCGCCAAGGTAATATTTCGATTGATGAATTAAAACTTCTGATTAACCGAATGCCAAATTCCACATATAAAATGTCATTAAACGAAATAATGGAATTTTAGAGACCTGTTATGGAGCCAATTTTTCCATTAGTCCGTCCGGATGTACCCAAACTAGCAAGTTGGCAACAGTATTTGGATATAATTTACAAATCGAATCAGTTTTCAAATAGTGGTTCTGTCTGGAAAACCTTAAATGTTCGGCTAGAGACTCTATTTCCTGGACGTAGAGTCGTCGCTGTAGGAAACAATACCGTTGGACAAATTTCCGTGTTGGATGCATTGCGCGTCCGCGGCAAAAGAGTTCTGATCTCAAATTACACTTTTCCAGCAACCTTGCAAGCAGTGATTCATGCTGGCGCCATCCCGGTGATTGCCGATGTAAATTTTAGTTCGGGTGAGATAGGTATAGAAAACGTGGAGGCAGCTATTCGCGAACACGGAGTTATTGACTTGGTTCTGTATACGCGAATTTTTGGACAAAGATTAGATGTCAAGCAACTGGAATTATATTTGCAGAAAAATGGAATTCCGCTTGTGATAGACGCAGCCGCAGGATTACCAACTAGCCCCACTGCTTATTCTGAATCAATTGAGATTTTTTCTTTTCATGCTACCAAAGCTTTCAGCGTTGGCGAAGGTGGAGCAATCGTAGGACCGGAGTCACAGATAAATTCGATTTGGGAGGCATGTAATTTTGGGATTCGTGACGTAGATTCTTTTAGCGAAGGAATAAATTCCAAGATGGATGAGTTTACCGCTGCCAGATCTCTTGCGATGCTCGATGATTTTAATCTTGTCGCAAAGCGACGTTCTGAGTTTGTGAAGGATGCTTATTTGGAAATAGAGAATCACAAGAGTATTCAGACAATTTCCAATGATGGAACTTGGGCCTGGAGCCTCTTTCCAATTAGATTTGTTGACGATGAGAGCTTAATAAGATTTTCAAGCTTCACGCGAAATCTAGGCTTGTCTGGGAAAAAATATTACAGCCCAAGTATGTCGAAAGGATATAGAGGTTCGGCAACTCTTCTTATGTCTTCTGAACTAAAGAATTCAGAGAATTGGACCAATACAACATATTGTCTGCCAGTGTATGCACAGTATAGTTCTGGTGAAGTAAATGAAATCAGAAAAATAATTACTTCTGCTTTGCAAGATTTAGTTTGATCCTGGGTAATGAATAAGTGAAAATTCTGCATCTCTCCACATCTTCGACAGGAGGAGCGGGTCGCGCTGCTTTTCGAATGAGCGCGGCGCTGAGGGCGCATAATCAGGATTCCAGCATAATGTATCTTGGAGATCAGTTAACCGACAATGAGGATGGGTCAAATTCGGTACCAAGAGGGCTATTAAAAAAAGGTATGTCTTCTGCCCTTACCTTTTTGCAAAGCGGCTTTATTCAAAGCGGGTCAGACCCTGTAACTCCAATTTCTCTGAATGCCGTTGGCTTACAAAAAATACTCAGCTTAAATCCTGACGTTGTTCATATTCATAACTTTTATAATCTGCTGAGCTACCCATCTATAATTCAATTAGCGGGCAAAGCAAAAGTCGTAGTAACACTTCATGACCAACGTTTCTTCACAGCAGGGTGTCATTACTCTCATGATTGTCTCGGTTACCGATCAAATTGCATTCATTGCCCACAAATGCACCCCCCTTTTCATTTAAGCGCATCACGTTTATTTAAAAAAAACATGCAGAATTTGAGTGCTGTCCAAGACGCTATCACTTTGGTTTCTCCTTCAGACTGGCTTTTAAATAAGGCACGTGAAAACGCTGTATTTACTAATTATCCAGGATATGTAGTAAGAAACCCGATTCCTGAGCAGCATCGCGAGTCAGGTATCCCAAATCGAGATAAACGGCTTCGGATCGGTTTCTGTTCAGATAAATTGAATAATCCACTAAAAGGTTTAACCTTGTTGTTAAATGCATTGATCGGCCTAGATCGCAAATATGTTCTGAGTCTAATCGGGGGCACATTAGGCGATTTTAAGATACCCAATGGAGTAAGTTATGAATTAAATTCACCAAAAACAGATGCAGCCTTGACCTATGAGTTATCTAATCTAGACGTTCTCATTGTCCCAAGCCTCGAAGACAACTCACCAAATGTAATTGGAGAGGCTCTTATGTGTGGCACAAAGGTTATTGGCTCAGATATTGGGGGCATAGGTGAGCTTATGCGCCAAACGCGAATGGATCTATTTCAACCTACGAATCCGAAAGAGTTAACTCAACTTTTGATGAGCTTTAACGCAAACTATTCAAGATTCGAAGTCGCAGCATCAGCACACAGTACCTTCTCATACCAAGTCATAGCCCCACAGATTATGGAGGTTTATCGTGGAAGGCTATAACCAAGATTCACTTCTTACAGTGATTGTACCGATATCAAGAATGCACGGAAAAATGAAAAACTTGTTCTGGTGGTTGAATCAGGTCGATGATCATGAATGTGAGGTGATTATCATTCACGATAAGCAAGACCAGAAAACTTCAGAAGAATTACAGCAGCGCTTGGAATACTTGAACTCATCAAAAGTCCAATTCTTAGAAGGCAATTTTGGGAGTCCGGGTTTGGCGCGCAATTTTGGAAAACAACATGCGAGTGGAACTCATATCATGTTCTGTGACAGTGATGATGTACTACAACTTTCTTCGGCGATCGAGGTTATAAGGCAGAATCCAATTCCTAAAATAATTATTGGCGGTTACGAAGCTGTCAATTCCCAATCAAATCATAAGATCGTGAAACATCAAGAACCAGCAAGTTTAGTGCAATTGGCTAAGTCTCCAGGAATATGGCGATTCATATTTAAAATAGAAGTGATTGAAAATCTAGAATTTACAGAATACTGTATGGGAGAAGACCAACTCTTTCTTGCACAACTAAGCATGTTTTCCCAAGATGTTTTGCGCGTAAGTGAAACTCTGTATCACTACTACACAAACACTCCAGGTCAGTTAACTTCCCAAAAAGATAGAATACCCGACTTGATGTCAGTAATTGGTGGCCTGAAAAAGCTGGAAATGCAGTTTCATGGACAAAATAGAACGCTTGTCAAGCTACTAATCTTGAAGAACTGTCTAACTGTGTTAAAAAATTCACCCAAGTTGGCTGTGGATTCCAAAAGAAGAGTTTTAATTGAGTTAACAAAGCAAATTGTTGTCATGATTCTAACTTTGAACTGGAATCAAGTGTTTAGATTTGGAGGAAGATCCGAGTGATTAGAAGTAAGTGGGTTGCACTGGCTGGCGGCTTAGGAAATCAACTATTTCAGTACGCATATTCAATTTCAAATCGAGAAATGCTAGGTGAATCAACTTTAGAGTGTGTTGGCTTTCGTCTTGGTACAGGTGAAATTTTGCGGCCGGAAATTGGGAAATTTCGATTACCGCAGGCGAAACTTTCCTTAGATCACTGGGCAAATTCGCACTTAGAACAGAAAGCCTTCAATTACTTGCTAAGAATTTCTACCTACAAGAATTCTATAGGGAGAGTTAATCCGCTTTCCCTCTTTGCAAGAGCTGTAGTTTTACCAAGGATTCTGTTCATGAAATTACAAAAGAATAGGAAGTCACAATACAAACGTTCAGAACGCAGCCGACTTTTGGAAATCGGATACTTTCAAAATAGTGAAATCACCCAAGAAGTGATTTCAACCATGAAAGGTCTTTCATTGCTCCAAATCTCAAGTGTGCTGGATGAACACATAGCACTTGCTAAAGTTGAAAAACCGCTAGTGCTGCACATAAGGCGTGGCGATTATCGCCACAACCCAAAACTCGGATGTTTATCTGGAGCGTACTACCAACAGATTTTAGGAGAAGTTTGGCTCACAGGAGAGTTTAATAAGATATGGCTCTTCTCGGATGATCTTGAAACATCATTCGGCATACTGGATCTATCCTTGCATCCATTTGTTCGAGTTATAGATAAAAGAATTAGTCCGGCAGAAACTTTTGAGATAATGCGCCTAGGATCTGGCTACATTATTGCGAATTCTTCATTTAGTTTCTGGGCAGCAGCTTTACGTCGAAACCAAGATTCGATCGTTCATGCACCATTGCCCTGGTTCAAAAAAACATATTTTCAAGATAAAAACCTCCCGTTAGACTGGAAATTGATCCCCGCTCACTTTGATTCATACTAGACTCAGCCCGTGCTTAGACTAGCCAAAAAGTTCGAACACTCAGTCATTTGGAAAGCCGCCAACCTTTTTGATAAACCAGACCGGCTAAAGATCGTTGCAGTGGCTTTAGTTCAAATAACCTTGAGTTTCCTAGATTTAGTAGGAGTGGCGCTGATCGGTCTCCTTGGGGCCTTGGGAGTAACAGGCATCCAGAGCAGGCGACCTGAGGGTACTTTAAATCAAGTGTTATCAATAATTGGAATAGCGGAATTGAATTTCCAGACGCAAGCCTTGATTCTTGGCGTTCTTTCCACTTCGATTTTAATCTTGAGGACAATTCTTTCGGTACTTTTCACAAAACGAATCTTGTATTTCTTAGGCAGGAGAGCGGCAGCAATCTCAGAAAAGGCAGTTCATGCTCTTTTTCGGAAGCAGCTCGCTGAAATTCAATTCAAATCATCACAGGAGACAGTCTTTGGGCTAACGAATGGAATCACTTCTTTGACCCTTGGCGTCATTGGAACGGCTGTCGCAATCGTAGCGGACGTTTCACTACTACTTGTTATTGGAATCGGTCTTTTAATCATAGATCCAGTTATGGCAATGGGAACTGCACTTCTTTTTGGTGCGGCAGCAAAAGTTTTGCATAATTTGATGCATAGACGAGCGCTTGTTTTGGGAGTCGAACAAGCGGAGTTGAATGTTAGAAGCAATCAAATTCTTTTAGAATCACTTTCTGCGTATAGAGATATCTATGTAAGGAATGGTTTAGCAAGAAACGCACATCAGTTTTCTCAGAAACGTTTTCAACTGTCAAATAATATTGCTGAATCAACATTCATGCCCTTTGTCAGTAAATATGTAATTGAGGCACTTATTCTGATAGGTGCGTTGAGTCTGAGTGCCGTCCAGTTTATTCTGCAAGACGCAGAACAGGCGACTGCGACACTGGCGTTATTCATGGCTGCTGGCACGAGACTTGCACCAGCGATTCTAAGAATTCAACAGAGTTTGATTTCGATGAAATCTTCTAGCGGTAATGCTCTCATGTCGATTGAGTTGATTGACAGTTTAGATTTGTCGAACACTGAGGATTTGGAAGTAAATACACCGTTCACCACCGTTCACCCAGGATTTGAATCCTCAATTCATATCGAAGGAATGTCGGCCAAGTACCCAAAGTCTGAAAAACTAGTTTTAAATAGCATCAATTTAGAAATTCTGCCCGGAGAGGTAGTAGCAATAGTAGGTTCTTCTGGTTCAGGTAAATCGACTTTAGTCGATGTAATTCTAGGCGTTCTTAAGCCGCACTCTGGGGTAGTAAGAATTTCTGGTAAAAAACCACGAGAAGCACTTGCTACTTGGCCAGGAGCAATTGGGTATGTTCCACAAGATGTATATATAAAAGATGGCTCAATAGCTGAGAATATTTCTTTAGGTTTCGAAACGGAGAGTGTCTCAGATTCAGAGTTTATGGAAGTCATTTCTCAGGCTCAACTTACAAAGTTCGTGGAACAGATGCCCAATGGGCTAGCTGCTCTCGTTGGTGAAGGCGGCTCAATGCTTAGTGGTGGTCAAAAGCAAAGACTTGGAATCGCAAGAGCTCTTCTTACACGTCCAGAACTGTTAATACTAGATGAAGCAACCAGTGCATTGGATGGAAAAACTGAATTTGAGATAACAGATGCGATCGCATCGTTAAAGGGGAAATGCACGCTTGTAATTGTGGCTCACCGGCTCTCCACTATAAGTAACGTAGATAAAGTAGTCTACCTAGACGATGGATTAATTAAAAGCATTGGCACATTTGAAGAAGTGCGACGTCAGGTTCCTGATTTTGATGTGCAAGCAAGACTCATGGGCCTTTAAAGGAAGAGTCAAAATGTATTTTTTAATGGTTTTATTGAATACTGTCTATAGCCTAATTGATCTTCCAAAAAAGTTGCAATTTTTTGTGAAAAATCATCTCTATGGTGCTTCTTTATTCTCAACCTCAAATCGAAGCGATAGCGACTCAACCGCATATACTACCTTTGTCACATCACTAATTGTTGACGAAAAGCGACTAAAAACATTCCGCAAGGATTATAGATATCGATTAATTTTGGAACATGTTGATTTCAGGCAAGGGCATGAGTATCTACGTCGACTAACTCCGCCCACAATAGACTTTTATCGAAAAAATCCATCCTTAATTCACTTGAGTAAAGTGGGTTCCCCCCGTACATTTTATTATCCAAATCTAGGATGGGTAAGCCCAACAATCATCCGTTACCTTTATGTAAACCAAAGAATTTGCGATCTGTTTCGCGAAAAAAGAATTGAAAAAGTGGCAGAAATTGGAATCGGTTTTGGTGGTCAGATAGCTGTTACGTCAAAATCACTTAATGTAAATGATTTTTCGGCCTATGACCTCCCTGTCGTTCTAGACCTAGCTAAAAAAACTTTAGAAAAAACAGAATTATTACCGAGCACTTTCACTAAGAAGAGGATTGATCCAGTGGAACCCGCGATTTACGACCTAGTAATTAGCAACTACGCATTTTCTGAGTTACCTAAAGCAGTCCAACATGACTACATTGCAAAAATACTTGGGGCATCCAGATGTGGATACATCACCATGAATAGTGGTCGCTCTGATGTTTCTGGACGCTCTAAAGGGAAAATGAGCCTTGCAGAAATCATCAACTTGCTACCCCCTTCTGAAATCCTTGAAGAGGATCCCAAAACTGGGCCGGATAACTACATAATTGTCTGGGGCCACCAAGTTGCTGGGTGAAATGTCCGTTTTGTCCCATCTCCGCTACAATCTAGGCTAGGATTCGTAGAAGGTTGTAGAGGCACCGACGGGTGTCGCTGAAGTACAAAACCGGTTAAGAAGGAAGTCCCAAAGTGGTATTTAAGAAGTCTGCAGCCTCTGCAGGTCCTCGCGTGTGGACCGTCGCAGAGCTTGGTGCTTTCTACACAGAGCACCGTTCAGAGCTTCTTGCCCACGCTAATCGCGTATTGAAGGACTCAGCTAAAGCAGAAGAAATCACACAGGATGCACTTATCAAGTTCATGCTCGCAGCCCCTGAGCTTGAATCAAATGATCATGCACTCTCTTATCTCCACCGCACCATAGAAAACCTCTGCATCGATCTATTCCGCCTTGAGGGTCGTCGTCCCAACCTTGTTGTGATCGATGATGCCCAGGCTGAGGTCGAAGCAGCATGGCAGGTATCGGGAGATCACTCAGAAGTTATTTCAGCTGCAGAAGATGCAGCAATTATTCGTCAAGCACTTGCCCTCCTCTCCCCTGCAGAGCGTGCAGCACTTGTTATGTGGGAGATGGAAGGTCGTTCAACAGAGGAAATCGCAGCAGAGCTTGGTATCAAGGAATCTGCAGTGCGCCACACTGTTTCTCGCGCTCGCACATCTCTACGCCGTGTTCTTTCAGAGCTTGTTATCGATGAAGAGCGTGGTCTTACCGCTCTCGATATGTTGTCCACTACTTATAAGAAGGCAGCAGAGCTTGCACAGAAGTCTTCAAAGGCAGCCCTTTCGCTAGTTTTGGTCTTTGCAGCATTCCTAGGATTTAACTCAATGACTGGCAACGAGGGTGTTGTTACTCCGACAGCTTCAGTTCTCTCAGGACCAGTTGCAGGACAGGATGCTCCGGTTGTTGTTGCTGAGCCATCAGCGGAAGCAACATCTGCCGCCCCATCACCATCTATTTCATTCCCTGCCAAGAAGGACAGCACCATGGTCTCTGGTCTTTCGATCAAGGGTGCCAAGCTTGCTTGGGCTGGCCTTGATGCTGAAGGTCTACCAATAGCTTTGAGCGTAACTGGCAAGAATGGCGAGATCG
>Ga0164295_10000867_pt1 | contig 25133 bp, 19 predicted proteins | sample GEODES006metaG_FD_111798 | JGI IMG/M metagenome (GOLD analysis project Ga0164295, IMG submission 111798) | Oligotrophic lake water microbial communities from Sparkling Lake, Wisconsin, USA - GEODES006 metaG | ecosystem: Environmental > Aquatic > Freshwater > Lake | place: USA: Sparkling Lake... | reverse complement strand
TAGACTCACTGGCCGGCGGCACGAACGCAGCAGCCATCGAGGACGTTCAGTATATCCAGAAGAAGCTCTTTGCAGCTCTCAAGATTCCCAAAGCGTATCTTGGATACGACGAGGACATCGGCGCGAAGGCAACGCTGGCACAGGAGGACATCAGGTTCTCAAGGACGATCTCCAGGATCCAGAAGGTTGTCATATCAGAGCTCAACAAGATCGCGATGGTTCACCTGTACTCACACGGTTACGAGGGCGAGGATCTTCTCGATTTTACGCTTAAGCTCTCCAACCCGTCCACGATTGCCCAGCAGCAGAAGCTAGAGCTCATCGCTTCAAGGTTCGACATCGCAGGCAAGGCACCGGAAGGTATTGTCGATCGTCGATGGGTCCGTAAGAACATCATGGGCCTAACTGATGAGGAGATCGAAGAGATCAAAGAGGGGCGCAAGAAAGACAAGAGCGAGGACGCTGAGCTTGAGGCGGTTCCAGGCCCTGAAGGCGGCGCCGGCGGCGCGGGCGGTGCCGGCGGAGCTATCACAGCTGGTTTCGAGCGGGAGGGTGAGATAGTCTCTGCTGGAGCTGAGAGGCCCCCTATCATGTCAATAGAGAATGAAGAGCTGCCGCTCAAAGCTGAGAAGACAATCCGCAATGTCTTCGGGGGAGAGCACACTCCAAAGAGGGATAAGAGCACGGCAGCTTCGATAGGGATGGTTGATTTTGAAGGCATGCTCAGCAATCGTCGTCCACAGGACACTTTCAATGATCCTTTCAACAAGGACGATCTCGCGGTAGATTTCAGCAACATCTCAGCGACAGAATCACGCCGTCCGCTGAGCCTTGTGGAGGAGCTCTATGACGCCCCTCAATTTCCAAGGCCCAAGATGACTCCTGAACTCGGTTCTGCGCTCAAAGACATGAGCAGCAGAATAAGTAGAAGAAGCAGCGGCGTGCTCACTGAGGCGCCGGGCACAAACAATACTTTGGGAAGCTCGGATGAGTAATCAGCACAATAAGAAAAGGAACGTAGGAATAATCTACGAACAGCTGCTACGTCGCACTTCTGCATTCATGCTAGAGAATGATGAAAAGAAAGCTCTAGATTGCGTGAAGATCACGAAGAAGTATTTCAAGCCCGGCAGCGAGCTCTACAGGGAGTTTCGTCTGTTCCAGGCCCTGCTGAACACAACTACTAAATCCGAGCCCCTGGCTGTCAGGATTCTAGAGGAGGCTCGTCGGGGAGCCAAGATGTTCTCGCAGCAGCAGCTCGATATCGAGAAGTCAAGACTGATCAGTGAGATAAATCGCACGATAGATGACCCTGAGTTCTTCAACCAGCCGGTTAAAGAGTATCGTCTCTACGCGACAATCCAGACACTGATAAATGATTGGAGAAAGTCTGACGACGCATCCCTTCTGAGAGTGACTGATTACGAGCAGAAGCTCGTCGAGTGGCTCTCCAAGGATAAGGAGGAGGCTCCCGACGTCAGCAACATGACGGACGAAAACGTGAATGCTCTATCTGTTAAGATCATGACGGAAAAGTTCGAAAAGAAGTGGGCGGGAAAGTTGACCCATGAGCAAGCCTCCCTGATCAAAGATTACGTGATGGGAAGGACTGACGTCAACCTTCTTGAGACGACCAAGAGAAGGGTCATCAGGGGATTGAGGCGGCTCAAGGAGAGCACCGACAGCGACGTTCTTCTCGAAAAGATAGACCGCATAAACAAGCAGGTGTCAGAAATAAACGTCAGCAAGCTTGATGATGAAGCTGTCGTCAAGTTCATGCAGCTGACCCAACTGCAGCAGGAGCTCGAGACAAAAGATGAGTGACAAGTCTTCAACATTGACGCTTCTGACCGAGTGGTCACCTTTCAGCTACGACTCGAAATCCATCAAGGAGAATCGAGACCAGAACGGTGGAAAGCTCGTCATGAAAGGAATTCTGCAGAAAGCTGAGACGATCAACCAGAATGGTAGAATCTATCCTCGAGAGATACTCGAACGTGAGGTTCGCAATTACCAGAAGTTCATCCGAGAGAATAGAGCGTTAGGAGAATGCGACCATCCAGACTCCTCAGTCGTCGAGCTGAAGAAAGTGAGCCACATCGTTCGTGAGGCTTACATGGACGGGCTTGTCTGCTACGGGACTGTCGAGATACTGGACACACCGATGGGTAAGATCCTTCAGAGTCTTGTCGAGAGCGGTGTCACTCTCGGCATATCATCAAGAGGTGTTGGGTCAACCAAGAAGTCAGGCGACCAGCAGATAGTGCAGGATGACTTCCAGCTTATATGCTGGGACTTCGTGTCGGAGCCCTCAACTCCGGGCGCTTTCATGATGAAGGAGGGTCGTCAGATTGCTCCATCAGAACTTTCCAGAACATTTAATCGTAGCGACAGAATTGATAGAATATTCAACGACATAATGTCCTGGAAAAAATAAATGGCTCTGTCAAGATCTGATCTGAAAGACATCGTTAAGGAATGTTTGATAGAGATTCTCATGGAAGGAATCTCCCAACCTGAGCATCGAGCTCCAGCCGTACGTGAATCTGCTCGTCAGAGAGCACCCGCTCCGCCGCCTGTCTCTTCCGGTAAGAAGCAACTAGATTCAGTATCTTTCTCCGCAGGGGCGTCCAAGGTCGCAGCTCGTGCTCAGGGACAGAATCAGCGTTATGCTGCCGTGGTCGCCGAGGCATCCTCAGCTTTTCCACCTGACCAGCAGAACGTTATGAAGTCTATTTTCGAAGACACCATGAAAAATACTTTGCCTGGTATGATAGAGGCTGAGAGGAATCCCGGTGCCTCCGTTGGGCCTGTGTCTCCCATCGATCCGATGCAGATATTCGAGGGCGCCAGCAATTGGGCTGACATGGCCTTCGCGCCGACAAAAAAATAGCAAGAAGACGATTTAGCTGATATTTAAGCTACGATACCCTAACCAAGGAGTTCGTTAATCATGTCTAAGGTTGTCAATCTCACTCCCGCTCTTCTTCGTCGCATCATCATTGAGGAAAGGAAGAAGCTCAGCAAGCCCAAGCAGCCCACCCACCGTCGCAAGGGCATGCCCTCCGGCAAGTCTGATGATCTTGCGAAGGTCGCGAAGGGGACCAAGGAAGTTGGTCCTTCCGAGCTCGCCAACACCATCGCCGCAAAGGTCGATCACATGAAGACTCTCCAGAAAGAGAGCGCTGAGCTAGCTCACCAGCTTTCAGAGATCAACGAGGCTGTCCAGATTCTCCGCCGCGAGATCATCGAGAACATCTGATCTCGTTAATAGTTATGAAGAGGCAAGGAGACAAATAGCACATGCCAGGAAAGTATCCAACAATAGAGGCGCCGCTCACGTCGCGCTCTTCAATAACACCAGGACCGACCGCCGACGTGGAGCGTACATCCTACAGCCTCTCCAACTCTGACACGGCTACGCTTCGTTCGATTTTCCCGAACGCTCCGATCTACAGCACGACAGCTGAGCAGCTTCGTCAGAGAGCCCAGAGATTGCTTCTCGATGGTACGATAACTGGTGACGACGCCGTTGGGACCGTCAATCGCGATTTCAGCGAAGCTCCGAACATGAATGACGTTGTTACTGGCGGCGGCGGACTTCCAGCATCTCCCTACTACCCGAACCTCGCCTCAGCCACGAATCCTGCTGACCCGAGCACCCAACCTGAGCCTCCGGCTGGTGGGTACGGTCTTGTTCCCAATGACAATTTTGGGACTGGCACTGGTATCGCCAATCCTTCTGAGACTACGGCCCTCATGGGTCAGACATCGATCGAAACCGCGGGGCCAGTCGCTGACAAGGGTCAGAGCGCCGCGCATAGGCTGAATCCCGGCGCGTTGTCGTAAGGCAAACGTGAAAAGAAGAAGCATATCCGAGGCCAACAATCCGAATTACGATTCTGGTGCTGACCGTGGATATGCTTCTATCAATAATGCAGGAAGAAATAAGCCACGCGGAGGCCAAGCTTCCTGGCCTTATATTGAACCAGCCAGATTCGACGTTGATGATGAAGAGGAGCTGGAAGGTGAAGAGGAAGTGGAGACTCAGGTTGCCATAGCGAACAAGGCGGGGCGGGGGTACGTTCCCGGTGACTCCTACGCAAGAAGGTCGATCGATCATAGAAAAATGGTGGGCCCAGACTTCAAGATGTGGGAGCAGACAACAGGTCGCAGCATATCTCCAATTCCTGACCTCTACAAGAACAAGCAGGGAGTCCTCGGCACCGGTGCAGATGGTCCATCCATCAGACCGGCTCCTGCCAGGATATCTTTGGGCGGCTCGACTGCTGGGTGGTCCCGCTCTTACCCGCTACGTGATTTAGGATCCGCAGAAAACGCCTACACTCTGGCTGACATTCCAACATCCGATGAGATGACGATGTCCAGGCTCAGACGTCTTATTAGAGCTATTCACGATGAACAAGAGCTCGAAAAAGACAAAACAACGATATAGTTACTACAGCAGGACGCAGGAAAAACTGATGTCAAATTTGTATCAAGAAGCAATCGCAGACGCTAGAGCACTCAGGGAAATGGCTGAGCGCAACGCTAAGAACAAGATCATCGAGGCTATAACGCCTAAGATCAGGAATATGATCGAGCGCCAGATCATGATGGAGGCCGAAGGAGAGACTGAGGAGGAAGTTCCGAACCTCGATCTCGACGCGCTTCCGGATGATGCGACGATGGATCCCATGATGCCTTCTCCGACAATGCCATCACCCGTCCAGGGCTCCGCGACCCCCGACCCTGATGAGGAGGTCACCCACACAGTCACCACGAAGACAGCTTCTGGCACTGAGGTCAAGATCAACGTGCGCGTTGATAAGCACGGTGAGGCATCAGCGTCGGCTGAGACTGACGAGGCTGATGGAGACGATGTCGAGGTCGAGCTTAGCAAGGAGGGACTCCAGAGCCTCGCTGATCTTGTGCTTGGTTCCAAAAAGAATGGCAAAACCAACCTCTCTGAGGTTCGTGATCAGCTGAGAGACCTTGATCGTGTCTCTCACTCTCTCTCCATCAGGGAGAGCAGAAAGTTCAGGGCTGCTTACTCAATTCTTCTGAAAAATGTTATGAATTTGCAGGAGCGCCTCATATCTAATAGAGAGGGTCCTGCAAACAGGACTCAGTTCAATAACTTCTTAAAGGAGATGAGTGTTATGTCAAACAGCGCGCGGTTCCGTCGCTTGCTAAAGAATATGGAGTCATCCAGGCCGCGCCGTAATGAGGCGAAGCTTGTGTTCGATCCCACCGACCTCGAGGGTCTTGATGACGAGGATTTCAAGGAGAAGCTCAAGGGCATGACTTTCGGCGTTGAGTTCGGTGCTGAGGACGAGGACGCTGCCGGTGGAGAGGAGACTCCCATCGACGTTTCATCCGCTCCCGCGCCCCCGCCTGCAGCTGGTGCCGCTCCGGCCCAGTCCGAGGGCTACGACGAGGATCTCGAGGAAGAGTACGATGAGTACGAAAACGAGAACGAAATCGAAGAGATGTACGAGGACGAGGATGAGGATGAGGATGAGGATGAGCGCGGAATGACCTTCAACGTCGATGAGTCGATGCTTCGCAGGGAGCTCCTCCGCCTCCGCGAGGCCAAGAGCGGCGCTGCCAAGGGCAAGGGTCGTGGCATCGCCAACGCTATGGCTGGTAACTTCGGCGGTGGCAAGGCAGGCAAGCATCCCGTCATGCAGTCCAAGGATTCTGATCTTAACGTGAATGAGAGCGACGACGACGACGCCACCACGGAGAAGGTCGCCAAGAAGGCGCTTGAGGTCTCCAAGAAGGCCGTCAAGGCAGCTAAGTCAGAGCGTGAGGCCAGAGTGCAGGAGGCCCGCATGAATCGGGACCTTAAGGCCCAGCTTGTCGAGTCTGAACGCGCGAATGCTACCCTGCGCGAGCAGCTCGAGGAGGTTAACCTGTTCAACGCTAAGCTTCTCTACGTCAATAAGCTTATGCAGAACCGTGACCTTACCCCCCGCCAGCAGAGAGCCGTTGTTGAATCGCTCGACGCTGCGAAGTCAGTTAGGGAGGCAAAGCTTCTTTACACGAGCCTTACAGAGTCTTTGAAGACGAAGTCAGGCACGGTGAACGAGGGTCGTGTTCTCGGCTCTTCCTCCAGATCGACGACGTCCGGCAGTGCCGTTAATGAATCCGTCGAGGTGGATCGTTGGGCGATCCTCGCAGGTATCAAGTAATCGGATCGTAAGATCCAGTTAAGTTTCAAATTTCTCAAATTGGAGTTTCTAAGATATGTCTAAGACTTTCACACTAGACCAGCTCGCCGAGGGAATCCGCGGGCGTGACGTGGGCGCTGAGAACAGCCGCCTCGTCGAGAAGTGGAACCGCACCGGTCTCCTCCGTGGTCTCGATGGCGTCAACCGTGAGAACATGGCGCGCCTCCTCGAGAACCAGACTGCTAACCTCCTCCGCGAGAGCAACGCTCTCTCGTCAGGCGGCGGCAGCACGGCGTCCGGCGGCGGCGACATCCGCGGCTTCTCGAACATCGCGTTCCCCATCGTCCGCCGCGTCTTCGGCGGCCTCGTGGCGAACGAGCTTGTCTCGATCCAGCCCATGAGCCTTCCTTCCGGCCTCCTCTTCTACCTGGACTACACCTACGGTAACAACCGCGGTGGGGCGTCCGGCGTTGACGGCGAAGGCACCGCGTCGACAAAGGCAACCTACTCTGTTGGTCAGTCGATCTACAACAACCCGGTCGGTAAGGGCGTCCAGAGCGGATCAATCGCAACGGGTGGTATGTACGATCTCGCAGGCACAGCCTACAGCCGTGTCCACGGATCGTCACTTGTCCAGCTCTCAGCAACAGGATCCTTCCTCGGTGCGGGGGCCTTCAGCGACGCGCTTGGCAGCTTCATCTTCACCTCCGGTACCGACGGCCGTCTCATAGGCTTCGATCCCCAGGTCACGACCGCGGTCGAGGAAGGCACCACCTTCAAGTTCGCTATCGTTCCCCTCGGCGCGGTCTCGTCCTCCATCGACCAGTCGCTCGTCAAGGACATCGCGCTCTTCACGACCGCGTCGACCATCACAGGTTACGGGGTTCCGGGCGAAGCGTTCCAGGGCGGCAACGGCGTTGTCAACATCCGTCGTCTCAACCAGCTCGGCTCCTGGAGCGGCACGGCGTTCACCCCGACCCCGCTCTCGGGCACGCACGTTCTGATGGTCATCCCGGCCACAAGCGCCGCTCACGCCCTCGGCCCCCTCGTCAATGCTTTCCGCGTCAGCTACCCGATTGCTTCGGTGCTCGACGTTGAGGGATCCACCGGCTCCACCGTGACCATCCCGGTCTTCGAGTCGAACTTCGGCACGAATCCCTCCCCGGTCATCCCCGAGATCGACATCAAGATCGAGTCCATCGCCGTCACCGCGACGACCCGCAAGCTCCGCGCTCGCTGGTCCCCGGAGCTCGCGCAGGATCTCAACGCTTACCACAGCATCGACGCTGAGGTTGAGCTCACCCAGATCCTCTCCGAGCAGATTGCTCTCGAGCTCGACCGCGAGATCCTGAACGACCTCCTCACGCAGGCCTCGGGCGCGAACTACTTCTGGAGCCGCGCTCCGGGCAAGTTCGTCAACAAGACCACCGGTAACTACCAGACGACCGGCGGCGCTGGCAACATCGGTCCGATGTTCACCGGCACTGTCCGCGAGTGGTACGAGACTCTCACCGAGACGATCATCGACGTCGGCAACGAGATCCACCGCAAGACGCTTCGCGGCTCCGCGAACTTCATCGTGGTCGGTCCGGACGTCGCGACGATCCTCGAGGCAGGTACCTACTACCGTCCGAGCTACAGCATCGACGGCTCCGGCCAGGTCGGCGCTCCGTTCTCGATCGGCGCTGAGAAGGTCGGAACGCTCTCGAACCGCTTCACGGTCTACAAGGATCCTTACTTCCCCAGGAACAAGATCCTCGTCGGCTTCAAGGGCGGCTCCTACCTCGAGACCGGCTACGTCTACGCTCCGTACGTCCCGCTGATTGTCACGCCGACGATCTTCGCGCCTGAGGACTTCACCCCGCGTAAGGGCGTGATGACCCGCTACGGCAAGAAGATGGTCCGCTCCGACTTCTACGGAACGGTCACCTGCCTCGACATGAACATCATCTGATGTTGTAGGGCCGTAGGGCTCTAGTGGGGGCCACCCTTTGGGGTGGCTCCTTTTTTGTCTCTTCACCCGTAAAGCGCATACATAGTTTCATGTTCAGCATCTCACACTTCATGTTCGGTTCCGATGAATCACTCAACGAGGGTGGCAACACAAGAGCTCTGGTCAGAGATCCAGAGACGGGATTGGTCAAGGGCCCTGAGTCGATCAAGAGATTCCGCGGACGAGAGGCGACTGCTGAGAAGATAGATTTGAGAAGCGGAAGGATAGACCGCCGGCAGCTCAGAGAAGATGTCATAGAGATGCTACGTGTTCTGGATTCGGAGTTCGAGAGGGATCATGGTGATCCGATATGGGATCCATCTCAGCGCGATGATATTCTCGGGTCTGGATTCGCTTTCAACGGTTCATCGGCACATCTTTTCGCACCTCCTGCCACACTCTCGGATGAGGAGTTCATCAAGTACAAGCCGACCGTGGGTGATATCGACCTCACGCTGCCGGCCGAGAAGATGGATATGCTGTTCTCCACGTTAAATCGTCGTGAGGACCAGCGGCTCACAGACAGGATCTCTTACATCGGCCACAACAAGAAGAGCCCAGGGTCCCACCAGATAAACGCGCTCTTCTCCTACACATGGGACCCAGCAGCACCGGAGGGTGAGGGTGACACATTCTTCCAGATTGATTTTGAGGGATCAGAGTACAGGGAAGGACGTCCGACGGAATGGGCAAAGTTCTCCTACTCCTCATCGTGGCAGGATATATCCCAGGGAGTGAAGGGGTTGGCTCACAAGATTCTTCTCATGTCCCTCGCTTCGGTTATGTCTCCCCCACCCTTGAACGCTCGCGAGTCAACGCCAGCTGCTACTGCTGAAAAGCCAAGAGTCAAGCAGACTCGCGATCCAGCTACAGGTCAGATGGTGCCTGCCCAGGTCAGGCCACTTCGCTCATTCGACCTTGTCTCCGGTCTAGGAAGCAGGTACAAGAAGCTTGACTGGCAGTTCAACGGCGATGAGGTTTACAAGTACCTAAAGCGTGTGGAGCGTACGGACTCCACCCGTGACCTAAAAGAAATTTTTATGAATATATTTGGTGAAAAATCCTCACCTGCTGAGGAAGATATTCATAATCTTGGGTCATTCACAGGTCTCCTTAAGATCATGAAGCAGCGGATGAGCCCACCTGAGATCGTCAAGATTTACGAGGAGATGGTCGACAGGTTCTTCGGAGCGCGCGGTCAGCAGCTATCAGCCACTGACCCCAAAGAGGACGCTTCGGTAAAGGACAGAATACTCGATGTCTTCAGGGAAACTCTTACCGACGCTGAATCGTCCACCGTTGATCTTAAAGCCCTAAAGCAAGATTTCTACTCCAGATACAAGGTGCGTGGTCAGGAGGGTTTCGTAGAAGACACTGACCAGGTACAGGTTGATGAATCCAGACGAAGAAAGCTCAATCGAATCTTAGAATCAATAATCTGGGAGAGATGATGTCGACCAACATTTCGATAGATGATCTTAAGTCTTCGATGGCTCGTGCTGGCACGTCGCCGAGAGCCCGCGCCAATGATCGTGCGAAAGCTGCTGCTTTTCTTGGAGACCCTAACATCAAGATCGAAGAGAAGATAGACGGCACGAAGCTGACTCTCATCCGCAGAAATAATGAGTTTGACCCGAGCGATTACACCAAAAATTGGATTATAGCTTACAAGGGAAACGTCATATTCCCGGGAGAAGCTCGGGGGCTTTCCGGCAGGGAAAAGGAAGTTCGTGAGAAGTCATCAGGAGTTGCCCAGTACTCGCTCGTGCATGATCACATGGCTAGGGTTCATCCGGACACTGCTACTATTCCGCAGGGAACCGAGTTCTTTCTCGAATTTGTCCAGAGAAAGCCTACGATCAGCAGGGATTATCCCCAGAAGCATGGTCTGTTCCTGACGCTCTTCGGTCCAACACGCTACAAGATTACAGGCAGCCAGCTGGTTTCGAATATAGCACCGGCCGATGATGATGCAGCTCTTACCGAGTACGCTGAGCTGCTAGGGGTGAGAACGTATCCAGTTCTTTTCGAGGGAAATCTCGGGACGATAGATGGTCTTCTCAGGGGAACTAAAAGCGCAGGTGTCAGAAGAAAAATCGAGAACTCGATGGACTCTCTCCGCGCAGCTTATGATGATTCGACTCCTGATCGTCCTATCAAGATAATCGAATCTCTCTACGACATTTTCTCTGATTTCGATACTACGTTGTCCACTGACACGGAGACTTCATCTGCAGAAGGGTCAGTTTTCAAGCCCTCTATGGCGAAGACTCTCTACAAAGCTCTTCGGTTCGACCAGCATGATGTTGAGCACCGCACGGACGTGAAGAGCAAGTTTCGAGCTGAGGACCCGCAGCAGGAGCAGGCGTACTGGGACACTATTATAGCGATTGCGAGTGAGATCGTTCATGAATCAGGGCTCAAGGCCCGCAAGAATGTGCCTGAGTCTGAGCTCGACAGCATCCTCAACATGATCAGGAACAAGTGCTACTTCGATTCCTCGATATCAAATAGGTTAGGAAGTCTCGCTCACCCGAAGTCTCTGATCCAACGCCAGGAGGACCTCTTCCTGACGACAAAGAGCCGCGTCATGAAGCGCTTGGAAATCGGCGAAAAGACGGGTTTCACTCTTGGAATTTTCGTGGTATCGGGTAAGCCGGTTCATGATGGTCACTGGAGAGTTATCGATCTCGCGACAAAAGAATGCGATGAGGTTCTCGTTATAACTTCGACGGCAGGTCGTGACGAGCTTCCTGCTGGAGTTATGATAGACGCTTGGCGCGTTGTTCTTGAACCCCAATTTCACCGTGATTATCCTAACGCGACGCTTCTCATCACCTCTGAATCTCCGGTCACCCTCGCAATTGATAAGATGCGCGAGCTCAAGAACATAGTCAGCAGCTTCGTTTTCTACGCTGATGATGAGGACATAAGGGGTAAGTACTCCCAGGATAGGTTGGCGGCAGCTGTCAAAGACCCTATCGTCATTGAAAAATTGAGACCAAGAGCGGTTCCGAGAATCGAGACAACGCAGATCTCAGGAACTAAGATGCGAGAGTTTCTAAAAAATGATGACAGGAAGAGTTTCGATGATTTTCTTCCGCATACTCTCTCGCCTGAGATGAAAGAGAAGTACTGGAAAATCCTGAAGAATGAATACGGCAAGGTTCAGGATTCAAGAACCTATCCTATCTCGAAGGTCCTTTATGAAGCTTTGAAGAGGCAGGCTTCAAAAGGCAAGTAAGGCTCCTATTTACAATCGGGAGCTATCATGTCAACGACGTTCACACTGACCTTGAATCCAACGCCGTTCGGATTTTTCGATTCTGACTCTGATTTTCAGGGTGAGGCTGACGCGATGGTCACTTTCGTTAAGCGTCGTCTCGGAGATGATGTGCTGTCTGTCGAGCTCACCAAGAAGCAGATCTGGGCTTGCTTTGAGGAAGCTTTCCTGGAGTACGCTGCTATCGTGAATCAGTACCAGGCACGAAGCCAGCTTCTATCGCTCCTCGGCATGCAGACCGGAAGTCTGAACGAGGCAACCCAGAAGTTTCCACGTGACACCCTCAACTATGTCATTCGTATGGCTGAACCGTACGCCGTGGAGGCTGGTCTAGGTGGAACATACAACGCAGCCTCAGGATCGATCCAGCTCCGTCAGAACGTGCAGGATTACGACCTGTACACAGAACTTCTTGACCCGTCCACCGGTGTGCCGGTTGCGAGCTCATCGTTGAATCCGGATCGTAGGAAGATGCGTATCTTCGAGGTCATGCACTTCAACCCGATGGCTGCCTATCGATTCTTCGATACAACCTCAGCGATCAACTATCTCAACAACGAATTCTCTTTCGAGTCATTCACCCCAGAGACTGTGTTTTACGTCCTGCCAGTCTTCGAAGATATTCTACGCGGTGGGCAGATGAACATCTCGAACAGGGTCCGTCGATCCAATTACAGCTACCGTGTGACAGGGACGAAGCTCAGAATATTCCCGATGCCGACCGCCGATAACCCCCTAAAGCTGTGGGTCAGAGTCGGTTTCGAGAGTAACCCGCTGGTGTCAGCGATCGACGGCGACGGTTCCATAAACGGAGTTTCCAACCTCTCGAATGTTCCGTATGGAAATTTCGTATATTCTAAGGTGAACTCCATCGCTCGTCAGTGGGTACGTCAGTACACGTTGGCCCTGTGCAAGGAGCTCTTGGGCATGATCAGGTCCAAGTTTGGATCGGTTCCAATCCCTGGCGGGGAGCTACAGCTCGATGGCTCAGATCTTAAGAGCACCGCCAAAGAGGAGAAGGACAAGCTCAAGACAGACCTTCGAGAGATGCTCGACACCCTGACGTATAACAAGCTCATTGAGACGAAAGCAGCCGAGATAGACAACCTGCAGAAGATACTAAAAGCGACTCCGATCCCCATGGGTCGTGTCATCACCATAGGATAATACGATGGCAAGGCTCTTCATAACTCCCAGGGAGTTGGATCTGATCAGCGACCTCACCAAGGAAGTGATAAAGGACGTGATAGGTCAGAAGATCTACTACTACCCTGTCAGGTCCGACATCACCTCAGTCCATGACGTCTACGAGGAGTCGACAGAGAAAGTCTTTGACCCTCCACTGGAGATCGATGCGCTTGTAGAGTGGTCACCCGGCGACGTGAGGACCAACAAGTTCGGAAGCGAAAAATACCATTCTATCGAGGCACGCGTCCACGCGCAGGACCTGAACGACAAGAACCTTCGCATGAAGATGGGCGATTTCATGTCGTACGGATCGATCATGTTCGAGATAGTACAGGTTGTCTCGATCAGCAAGATCTTCGGTCAGGTCGAGCACGTGACCGGCTACAAGCTGGTCGGCAAGCAGGCTCGCGAGGGTCTCATCACTCGCGTTGGCCAGCTCGGTCCAGCTGCCCAGAACCTCGACACGAACAAGGTCACTCAGGATACCTTCGTCCAGCAGAGGGGTTCAACCACCAATGAGCTTGGGGAAACTGCCGATCGTCGTGAGCTGCAGGCTGACGGTAAGCTTGACGTTCCCCTCACTGGCCCAAAGAAAGTTTCACCTGACGGGATAAGCTCATCATTCTACGGTGACGAATGAGTACCAGGTTCTCGACAGAAAAGAAATACGGGAAAGAGTCGCTGAACCTTGGGTACGAGGGTTCAGCGACCCTGGAGAGACTCATACCCCCTTGCGGTCTTGAGGACGTCGACCGCGCCATGTTCAGGTTATTCGACAATGACATCCCGCTCGTCTATCAGCAGAAAAACGGGGCGACGCACAAGGTTCCTGTCATCTTCGCCACAGGTGAACGTTTCGCGATCAATCGCAGGAAGGAGCCTCTGCGCGATAAGAACGGAGCACTCGTGCTGCCCCTCATCACAATATCGAGATCAGGTATCGAGCAGCAGGCACCTAAGCTGATAGAGGTTCCTGACGCAGGGACAATCTCCGTGAAGCGTAGGATATCAGCTGATGATCCGCTCTATCAGCGTGTCGTGAACTCTCTCAATTTAGAAAATGCCCAGACGGGACAGGGAAATCGCTCGACCTCACTTTCACGACCCGCTCGCAAAACAGGCGGAAGGTTTCTGGAGCCGAATCTGGCAGGTGGTCTCTATGAGACCATCACGATACCAACCCCAAAGTTCTACACAGCGAAGTATGAGATCACGCTGTGGACCCAGTATTTCCAGCACAGCAACGCGATCCTGACGACAATCATGAGCGGGTACCACAGCACTCGAGCAAGAACCTACAGGGTCGAGACACCCGCCGGATACTGGTTCGTTGCTACCTTCGAAGCCGGGATTAACTCCGATAACAACTTTGACAATATGTCGGAGGAGGAGAGGATCATAAAGAGCACGCTAACTGCGGAGGTGTCTGCCTACATCATAGCTCCTGATCTTCCTGGAATTCCGAACGGTGCTCGTAGACATGTCTCCGCAACCCAGTTCTCATTCGGGATTATCGAAGATCCAATGTCTCCGCTGAACCTGCCCGGAAACGTGCAGGACATGAGGCAGGATTCCCGTCTTCTCGACCAGGTCGCGACTGTAGATGACCCGACCCCGTCAGGCGCGGTTGGCTCTCCGGCCATAGGTCAGTCGGAATCTTCTGCCGGTGGGTCTCAAAAAAAAGGCACCTCGTCTATCCCGTCGGAAACGACTGCGATCGGTGGTACCGAGTCATCATCTATCAAGGTCACCAGCACCACCAGAAACCTCTCAGTCGACCCAATGACGGGCGCGCCAATGGATGTAACAGTCAAAGTTCGAAGTGTCTCTAAAGTGCACGGAGAGGAGGTTCTGACGACAGTCAACACAACCGCAAGGTCGAACAAGGACATCACATAAGCGGTGAAGTTTCACTCCAAGCGTGATACTTAGCTTCTGAACTATCCTTACGCTTAGGAGCAAATTAATGTCCGAACAGACCTTCCGCTCTCCCGGTTTCTTTGAGCAGGAGATTGAACTCGCCGCCCCAGGCACGCAGCCCACGGGCGTGCCGGGTGGTCTCATCGGCGCGGCAGTCGCAGGCCCCGCTTTCGTCCCCACCACGGTCTCATCATTCTCGGACTTCGAGGCACGCTTCGGTGGGCTTGATCCCAAGTTCCCTGCAACTTACGCCGCGAATGAATTTTTGAAGCACAAGGGCTCCCTGACCTTCATCAGGGTCCTCGGCGCCGGTGCCAACGCCAGCACGTCAGATTTCAACACCACAATTTCGCAGGGGACGGTAAGAAACGCTGGGTTCAAGGTCACCGGCTCTGCTGTCGGCGTCCCTGCTGGAGACTCTCGTAAGACGAACACGGTGCAGTTTCTCGCTGCCCGTCACGTCCTACCGGCTAATACAACTGTCCCATCAGAATGGAAGGGATTTCCGGTCTTCAGTGACAACCCAAGCTTCAACCCGGGCAGCGCGGACACGCTGAACATCGTTCGAGGCGTCCTGATGTTCCCCACGGGGGCTCGCGGGATGCTTCTGGACATGACGGGATCTGGCGCAGCGTGGTCAGGGACAGGAGCTGCTCTAGATGACATAGCTTCGACGGACCTCAACAGCAGCTCTTCGACTTACAAGAAGTTTAAGTTCGCTATCTCTTCATCGCTCGGTTCAACTTTCTCTTCCACTGATGGCGTCAATGGCCTGCGTATTGTCACCGCTTCTCTCGACCCTCGCTCCTCGGATTACTTCGGAAAAGTTCTGAACACGGATCCTCGTCGACTCCAGGAAGAGCAGCACTGCCTCTACCTCGATTTCACCGTTGAGGATGAGCTTACAGGAATCGATGTCTCAGGCATGAATCAGGTCGCGATCCTCTCGGGATCCGGAGCAAATCTCCAGAATTTCGGCAGGTTCGACGCGCGCTATTCGAACGCTCGCACGCCAGCAATCATCTCCCAGCCCTACGGTTCGACCGAGTACGATCTCTTCAACTTCGAGACTCTCTCCGATGGCGTCGGCGCAAATGATGTCTGCAAAGTCTCAATCGCGAATGTCAGGGCCTCTGTGGACCCGAGAAACCCGTACGGAACTTTCGACGTCATTGTCAGAGACCTGCATGACACTGACACAAACCCGAGAATCCTTGAGGTTTACGGCGGTTGCGACCTCAATCCCAACAGCGCGAACTTCATCGCGAAGAAGGTCGGTGACAAGAAGGTGACCTTCAACTTCGACGCTACGGATGAGTCGGAACGTCGCCTGCAGGTGAACGGTCGCTACCCGAACGTGAGCCGTCGTGTCAGGGTCGTTCCCTCAGCGCAGCTGGACTCAGGCCTTGTTCCTGCCTCCGCGCTTCCCTTCGGATTCAGGGGGATTCCTGTCGTCAGAACGACCCAGACCCTCACCGACACCGCTGCGACGCTCTCTCTCGGTGGGCGCGCCTACGGAACTCCAGGCGGTGCTACGAGACTTGCTGGGTCCGGTTCATTCAGCACGCTTGATTCCGCGATCGTTCCTCCCCTCCCCTTCAGGTTCAAGGTCACCCAGGGCGCTCTCGCTGGCGTGAACTACATCGGCGCTGCCGACCCTCTCGAGACTCCGGACTCCCGGCTTTACTGGGGCGTCAAGTTCGAGAAGCTCGCTTCGACGGGTTCCGTTTCCAACTCCGTCATGAACGCTAACGCTGGAACTGAGTTTAACACCCTCATAACGTCATACGCGAAGATGCAGGGAATAGAGAAGCTCGATGCCCTGGTCACCGGATCCGACGCGGACGCTTTCAACGCGAACAAGTTCACGCTCGCCAGGGTCGCTCTTTCTAACCAGACACTATCTGATATCACGGGCACAGTCGAGTCTCACATCAGGGAAGCTGCTTACATCAGGAACGGAGTGCCCAGCACTACAGATTACAGGATCAACGATGCTGGAGCATCTCTCGATCGTTTGACATTCGCCTCCCTCCTCTCAGGTTCAGCGCAGACGTTCAACAAGTTCGCTGAGTACGCGAAATTCTCCACGATGTTCTACGGAGGGTTCGATGGAGTCAACGTGTTCGACGAAGCTGCTGCGCTCCTCGGTGACCGTGCCACCTCGGCGGACGTCGGTGGCCGCGCGGCGCCTGGGGCTGCTGCGATTGCTGCCTCGGGGCTTGGGTACAACGCTGGTGGTGAGGAGCTCGCGAACAACGCGGTCAACTCCTACCGCGCCGCAGCCCGTATGATGACTGATAAGCTGACTGTCAACGTCAACATGATGGCCATCCCGGGTGTCAAGGATCCCCTGATCACAGATTACGTCAGTCGTCGCCTCGATTCCTATGCATACGGTATGTACGTCATGGATTCACCTGCGTATGATGATAACAACAACAGGCTCTTCGACGATTCGACTGGTCGTCCTAACGTCTCCAAGACGATAGACGCTTTCACCGCGCGCGGAATCAACAACAATTACGTAGCCACCTACTTCCCGGATGTATACGTTAATGATGCAGCGTCGACGCGGCGTGTGAAGGTTCCTGCGTCCATCGCGGCGCTCGGGGCTCTTGCCTACAGTGATAAGGTCTCTTACCCGTGGTATGCTCCTGCTGGATTCAACAGGGGGGCTCTCGACTTCGTCTCGAACGTTGAGGTTCGTCTCAGCACTGCGGATCGTGACAGTCTCTACGAGGCAAACATCAATCCGATCGGCACATTCCCGGGAAGCGGATTCGTCATCTTCGGTCAGAAGACGTTGCAGCTCTCGAAGTCGGCTCTAGATCGCGTCAACGTCCGCCGTCTCTTCCTCGAGCTCAAGAGAGTCATCGCTGCGGTGGCACGCGGTCTTATCTTCGAACCGAACGACAAGACCACACGTCAGCGTTTCATCGAACAGGCGACTCCCCTTCTGAATCTCGTGCGTGCTCAGGCTGGAATCGAGCAGTTCAGAATCGTCATGGATGAAACGAACAACACCCAGGCTGATGTTGCAGCGTCCAGGCTCAACGGTCGTATAGTTTTCGTTCCCACCCGCGCCGTCGAATTCATCGCGGTTGACTTTATCATCACCCCGGCGGGCGTCGAGTTCGTCTGATCCAGAATAGTTACACGAGGATAGGAGCTTTTAATGGCAGCCCCAGGCATAAGCGTTAGGGAGATTGACAGCACAGGTGGCGTGGTCGAGGCACAGCCGACCGGTCGCGCAGCTGGTGTTATTGGAACGGCGAATCAGGGCGTTGCATTCGTCCCTGTCTCATTCGCCAACAATTCACAGTTCAGCAGGGAATTTGGGAGCGCGGACGCGGATGTGTTCGCTCCCCTCGCCCTCAACGAGTGGTTACGCAATGCTACGGCGGGAACTTACGTTCGCGTCCTCGGCGTCGGAGATGGAAGCAAGCGCTCCAATCCAGGAACCAACAACGGCAAAGTAACGAACGCAGGTTTCGTTGTTGGTTCGCAGCAGGTGCAAGCTGGAAGCGGTCAGCTCGGAAATAATCCGAATGCAGTCGCCGGCGGCACAAACGGAAGAACCTACTTCCTCGGTTGCTACATGTCAGAGTCAGCTGGATCCTGGGTCTTCTCAGAATCTGGAATCCAGACCTCGACTGCTGCAGCCCCCATCATCCGTGGCGTGCTCATGGTCGCGTCAGGTGTGCAGATCACTCTCTCGAGCTCCGCTCCGGGTGTGACGTCGGACACGTACGGCACGAATCCAGTGGGAGCTTCACCCTCGAAGGGATGGTTCACAGGGTCTGTCGATCTGCGTAGCGGAAAGCAGGATTTCGTTCTCTTCCTCAACGGTCACACTGACTCGGCTGAGTATCCCAGCATCCTCACGGCATCATTCAATCCTAAGGATCAGGGTTATTTCGCTAACACATTCAATCGTGATCCCCTTGCTATCGAGAGAGCGGGTTACGTGCTCTACTCTCACTATGATATCTTCGACGCGTATGCTGCGGTTACAGGTTCAGGAATCGCAGCTGAAGCTACCTTACGTCGTGTAAGCACCGCTGTTGCGATTGAAGAAGTCGCTTTCTGCCTATCAGGTTCGCAGGCTTACAACAACGGTACCTCCGTCTTCCCGAACTATGAGAACTTTGAGGACAGATTCACACACCCTTCCACGCCGTTTTTCATCTCACAAGGCGGCAGTCCGAAGGACCTCTTCAAGATCCACGCTCGTTCTGACGGCGCTTTCGCCAATAACCTCTATAAGGTTTCGATAAAGAACATCAAAGCTCCTACAACCGAGGGTCTTTACGGCAAGTTCACCGTCGAGATTCGCGACTGGAATGACACGGATGATTCTCCTATCGTTCTCGAGTCCTATCTCGACTGTGATCTTGATCCTGACAGCGACAACTTCGTAGGAAAGAAGATCGGCGATCTCAACACCTACTACGATTTCGATCGTGCGGTTGGATCGCAGAAGATAGTTGAAGAGGGTCTCTACGGGAAGGTGTCCCAGAGAGTTCGCGTTGAGCTCGCCGATGACGTGGTCGATAAGATTGTTCCTGTCAACTCCCTCCCCGTTGGGTTCCGCGGTCACTACCACCTCGTGACAGCTGGGACTGGTTTCCTCTCAACTGGAAGCGTGGGCCCCTCTGCCCATCTTAACGTTCCCACCACAGGAGCTCGTCAGCCGCCCATTCCGTTCAGGCGTGCTATCAACGTCGGCGGGGCCGCAGGCGCCACCACAGCTGTCGGAGAGAGCAAGTACTACTGGGGTGTGCAGTTCGACACCGCAAACTCTGTCGCACGCCCCAACGATGGCGTCTCAACGACCACTGCGGCGACCCGTGATGCTTCTCTCGTCCAGCAGACGAAGTACTTCCCGAGATTCCACACCTCCTACCAGAACCCCTGGGTCGGTGACAACGCTGGAGTTGCAGACGTGAGCGGTTCGATCCTTGACGCGGATCGATTCAACAATAACCGCTTCACCCTTGAGAGAGTTCAGGTCCAGACAGGCTCGGACGGACTGGTCGACAGCACACGATGGGATGAGGCTGTCTACCAGCGTGATGGCGTCATTGACAGCTCGGCTGGTGGAAAGTTTGTTGTCGCTCCGAATGATTTCTCCAGCGCTGCAGTGAGAAGCTACCTGAAGTTCACGACGTTCATGCAGGGCGGATTCGATGGTTCGAACATCTTCGATTCGAATAAGTTCCGCATGACTGACGCAGCTGCACGTCGTGAGATGGACAACGCGAACCAGGGCGGTCTGTCAGGCCCCACGGTCGCTGCCTACAGGAAGGCTGTCGATATCATGGGTGAGAAGTCATTCGCCGATGTTCATCTTCTTGCAATCCCGGGTCAGCGCCATCCGGCTGTCACCGACTACGCGCTCGCGGCGATGCAGACACGATTCGATGCGCTCTACATCATGGACGTTGAGCACAAGGACTCGCAGAATAACTTCATCACGTCATCTCTCGCAGCTAGCTCGTATCCTCCCGTTAACATCTCGTACACCACCACCCGTTTCACAGGTCGTGGTCTCAACAACTCGTTCGGAGCTGCTTACTTCCCCGACGCGATCATGAGACTCCCGGCCGACCCGACTCGTCGAGCGCGCGTGCCAGCTTCAGTTCCGGTTCTCGGAGCTTTCGCCCAGAACGACGCTCTTGGTTACGCGTGGACTGCGCCGGCTGGATACAACCGCGCGGTGCTCAACGTTGAGGAGCTGGGAACGAAGTTCCTGGTCGAGAATGTCGACACGGTGTACGATGTCGGTATCAACCCACTTGTCGCCGCACCTGGCGTCGGACCAGTCGTGAACGGCCAACGTACTCTCCTCGCCGAGGGAAGCTCACTCGATCGTATCAACGTCCGTCGACTCCTGATCGAGGTCCGTCGTCGAGTGAGAGCCGTGGCTAACACGATTCTCTTCGAGCCGAACCGTGACACGACGATCGCTCGCTTCAACGCTGCGGTCTCCCCGATCATGAAGCAGGTCCAGGAGCAGCGTGGTGTTGATCGTTACCGCGTCCAGATCGACACGACAACGACAACGCAGGCAGATATCGAGAACAACACCATCCGAGGAAAGATCTTCCTCCAGCCCACAAGATCAGCCGAGTTTATCTCAATTGATTTTGAGGCAAGAAACGCCTCTGGTTTCTAAGATTTCAAGACATTCACAATAGTTAAGGAACAGGAGATAAAATGGCCGAGACACTCTCAGTCACTGATATGTTACCCAACAAGTTCGAACCGAAGAGGAAGAACCGATGGGTATTCGCGATCGAAGGAATTGACGCTTACCTCATCAAGTCGACGAAGCGTCCAAGCGTGAAGACTGAGGAGAAAGAGATCCCGTGGATCAACTCTCGCCGTTACATCGCTGGTAAGACCACGTTCGATACTCTCGACGTTGTGCTCTACGATGCTATTGCCCCCTCGGGTGCCCAGCAGGTGATGGAGTGGGTCCGCACCCACTTCGAGTCGGTGTCGGGCCGCGCTGGTTACGCTGACTTCTACAAGCGCGACTGCCAGCTCAAGATGCTTGACCCGGTCGGAACCGTTGTTGAGCTCTGGGACATCAAGGGCGCGTTCATCACGTCGGCAGGTTTCGGAGATCTCGCCTACGACGGCGACGATCCGATGGAAATCTCGCTCACGCTCCGCTTCGATAACTGTGTTTTACAATATTGACGTGAGGATTCGACAAATTATTTTGTCGAACTGATAAGTCATCAAGCTCCGAGAGCAATCTCCGGAGCTTGATTTCTTTTAAGTCGTGCGATGTTTACGAGTCTCCCGTAACATAAAGAATTGCATTAGCAACTTTTAGGAGAACACAGTTGGCAGAGACAGATCGCAGCGCTCTCTTCGGTGGCGCTGTCCCCGCAGGAATCCAGACCCGTGACGTTATGAAGGACGATTTCGGCTACGAGGTGCCGATCGAGTCGGTTCCGCTTCCGTCGAATGGAGTTGTCTATCCTTCGGATTCACCGCTTCATGGTCAGGAGACCATCGACATCCGCGCGATGACCGCCCGTGAGGAGGACATCCTTACCTCCCGTGCTCTCATCAAGAAGGGAACCGTCATCACCGAGCTCATCAAGAGCTGCCTGACGGACAAGAGGATCAGCGTTCCTGACATGCTGGTCGGGGATAGGAACGCGATCATGGTCGCCCTCAGGATCACGGGATACGGATCGGACTACAACGTTGAGGCCGAGTGCCCGAAGTGCAACACGAGATCGAAGCAGACTTTCGATCTCTCGGGCCTCCCGATCAAGCGCCTCGAGACCGCGCCGGTCGAAACCGGTAGGAACGTCTTCGAGTTCAAGCTTCCGGTCACCAAGAAGAATGTCAACTTCAAGTTCCTCACGGGTCGTGATGAGGAGGAGATCAACACCGTCCTCGAGCGCGCCAAGAAGCAGGGCGCTCTCGCTGATAACCTCGTCACCTCCCGTCTCCAGTACTCCATCGTGGCGATCGACGGCAAGACAGATCGCGGAGCGATCAACGGGTTCATCAGGAACATGCCAGCCCGCGACTCTATGGAGCTTCGCCGTCATATCGACTCCAGCGAACCCGGCATCGACATGAAGGGCGAGCTTGACTGCCCATCCTGCAACGAGATAAGCGAGGTGCGAATCCCGCTTGGGGCAAGCTTTTTTTGGCCTGACGCCGAGCGATAGGGAGTATTACCTAGAGCAGTCGTTCCTCCTCATGTACTACATGGGGTTCAGCTACTGGGAATGCTACAACATTCCGGTCCAGTACAGGGCTTGGTTCATCACCCGACTCAATAAGGAGCTCTCCAGAGCTTCAGAGAAGGGTGAACCCACCCGCGCAGCCCATCAGAACGATGCGCAGACTCGAGCGATGCTCGGTATGCACAGGGGCGAGACGCCCGCGCGGCTTCGCAGATTCTCGTGATATTTAGTCCCGGAGATCGATCTAATGAGCAGAAAGACAAAGAATGATGGTCAGGTTGCGGAGCTTTTCATCGAATCTGCCAGGTATATCCTTGGAGAGATTAAGAAATTTCCGAAACTTGCAGGTGAGCAGGTCCAGGTTGAGGCAACTCGCCGAGCCATCGAAGCCTCAAGAGCGCTGTATGAGGCTTTAAATGATGATCGCACCACCGCTCCCAGGGCTGTTGAGCTTGCCAACGAGAAGAGAGCTGCCGCTGAGAACTTCAGGAAAGTCACGGGCGTCGATTGGAAGCTCTGATTTTTTTGAACTTGACATAGTTAAGCTCATAAAGGTTAGGTTGTCCGGTAGATGGATCCAACACAGATAGAGCTGATGGAACAGATGCGGCGTCTCCTCGCGGAGAATGCCGCGAACACCCGCGATATGACACGAGCTCTTGGCGAGCAGCTCCAGATACTTCGGGAGATCAAGGAGGCTGGTGGGGTCGCCTCAGGCTCCATGCGCGGGGCGGGTGAGTCTCTCGATGAGTTCACGAACGCTGCCGAGGGGGCTGCTGAGGCAGCTCAGCAAACGTTCGACACGATGACGAGTGGTCTCAAGGTCACCGACATGTTCTCGAACTCATGGGATCTTCTGAAGATAAACTTCAGCTCCATGTTCACGGCGATTACGACACCGATCAACGCTGTGTTCGGATTCCTGGGAACTGCGTTCAACGCCCTGATGAAGCAGGCCGCTGATCTCCAGCAGGCGATGTACGATCTTCTCAACGCTTTCGAGAAGGTTCGCGCGGAGTTCGGAAGCTTCGCTGAGAATACTTCTGGCAGGGTAAAGCGCGCGTTCGGGGACTTCAACAAGCAGCTGAGGGAGACAGGCGACGGCGTCAACTACTTCGGTTCCAAGTTCGCTCCCGGTATCGACGGCTCGGTCGCGCGCCTGGAGCTGATGAAGCAGTACGCCGGGGACCTGGGAGCTGTCTTCGACACTCTCGGGGAGGAATTCAACAGCTCAACCTCGCAGCTCTACATGCTCAACAAATCCCTCGATTTCAACGGCGAGCAGCTCCAGAAGGTGGGGGTCCTGTCGAGGATGTCGTCCCTGAGCCTGAAGGATTTCAGCCAAGGGATCCTCAACAACGTCAACAAGATCGGTAAATCGTTGGGCATCTCGACAAAGGTTCTCGGTAGGGACGTCGCGGCTGCGATCTCTAACTTCCAGGTCCTTGGTAAGGTGACGGGGGATTATGTCAAGCAGACGATCACCTCGGCAGCGTTCACCCGTAAGCTCGGCATCGAGCTCAACGAGCTTGCCAACCTAGCCGGTAAGTTCGACGATTTCGAGCAGGGCGCTGAGGCAGCCGCCCAGCTTGCTCAGGGTTTCGGTCTCGTTATCGACCCCCTGAAGATGATGCGTGAGCAGGACCCGGCGAAGAGACTCGATGAGATGAGGAAAGCATTCGCGGCGACGGGTCGTTCGATCGAGGCGATGAGCAGGTCAGAGAGGAAGCTGCTCGCCGAATCATCCGGTCTCAACGAGGAGCAGGCGATGCTTGCGTTCTCGGCCAAGGGCATGGGTCTCAGCTACGATCAGGTCGCGAGCCAGGCCGATGAGGCCTCAAAGCAGCAGAAGTCCCAGCAGCAGATCATCTCTGAGCTTGCGGACAACATCGAGAACGTTATCGTCAAATTCGATAAATTCACTGGGTTTCTCGATGCATTCATCCAGGGTTTCATGCGTGGGTTTGGACCTTCGCTCATGCCGATGGTCACGGAGCTCGCCAAAGCTCTCGGCACGGTCGCCAGCATTGGCGCGACAGTGGGAAGGATATTCGGCTCAATGTTCACGAGCTCCACCGCTGGATCGTCTTTAAAAAGTTTCATCAGCCTGATCAGCGATTTTGCAGTTAGCTTATCTGGTCTCGCTGCCATCTTTGCAGGCGACCTCGAGGCCGGAAAAGGTCTGGGCCAATCACTAGAGAACTTTATACTTGGCACGGACGGCGAGGGTGGCCTGATAAACCTGCTGTCAGGCTCAGGCTCCAGGTTGAAAGAGATCATATCGTCGATGACCACCGCGATAGCGACAATACTGACCGAGGTGTTCAAGGCCCTACCTTCAATCATCAAGAGCCTCGGCGGATTGATCAAGGGCGGCATGACGACGGCAATCGGCTCCATGAAGAGCGCTTTCCTTCCCGGTTCAAGCACGAGCGGAAGCATAGCTACAGGTCTACTCACAACTCTCATCGACGTCATCAAGACACTCGCTCTCGAGCTTTACTCTTTGGCACCTGTCCTGGGGGATATGATATCGGAGTTCTTCGGCATGCTCGTTCGCATGTTCAAGGAGTACCCGATCGCCTCCGCCCTCGGCAGCCTCTTCCTCGCCGGCGGCCCGATAGTCTCAATGATCAGCGGTTTCGCTGGAAATCTCGTTGATTTCATCAAGAATATATTTTCCGGAGGTTCAGCCGTTCCAGCGACTCTGGCAAGCACAGCGTCTGATATGACCGCTGCGACCGAGTCCATGGGCGCTCCTGGATCTGGAACATCAGGTGAGGGCGGTTCCGGTGTCGCAGGCGCGGTAACAGCGCTGGCAGGCCGCGGTGGATTCATGATGGCAGCTC